>JAAUYB010075784.1_pt1 | contig 11345 bp, 8 predicted proteins | sample 7278071 | NCBI WGS metagenome assembly JAAUYB01 (sample SAMN14350121, study PRJNA611818) | marine sediment metagenome | isolation source: surface marine sediment (1.8m) | place: French Polynesia: Moorea | collected 2018-08 | reverse complement strand
TGATGGCGCCCCCCGCCGCCGTCTGCACGCGGAAGTCCTCCAGGGTCTTTGGATAGGCGTCCAGGCGGCGCACGGCACTCCAGAAGGAGGACATGCTCACGGGGAGGGGGAAGGCTTGTCGCCCGACAGGGAATTCCAGGAGGAGGAGGACAACCACACACCAAGAAAAACGGGGCAACGAGGATCCCGCACACCTGGCACAGCCTCAGGGCTCAGGGCTCAGGGGACAGGCAAACAGGCTTTCTTGATATGCACCATGAGATCTTGATGCGGATTGCGGAGTTTGCAGAGAGTTGTTGCAAAATGCTAATATTTTTGCCGAATGCCGAATTGCCGATCCAGTTGTCAAAAAAGAAACGAAAGTTTATTTACTTTTTTGGAGGGCGTTTGCCAAGTGACAAATGGAATAATTGATAATTCTATATCATGGCGGGAACAAGTGAGCGCGACACTTTCCTCTTGCAAGAAAAGCGTCAAAAATATACTTATCGTGATTTCGATTTTTGCTTGCTGGGCGACTAATTCGAATGTACATTTGTGCAATTGTTAAAAAAATAATGGCATATTTATTGCTGGTACACTATATTTGTTGCTTCTGTTCTGAAGTGCACTTCCCCTTTTTTGATTGGCTCCTTCTCCTTTCCTCAACTTGTTTCGGCCAATCAGACGTTTATTTGGGCGCGGCCAAATCGTTTCCCGTCTGGGCCAACCTCTCTCTGCGGCCGCTTTGGCCGCCTTCCTTTGCCTCGCAGGACAGCGGCGTCTTTGCAACATGGCGCGGCGGCCAAAACAGGCAGCAAAAGGCGGCGCAGAAAGCACATAAGGGTGACCATAAGAAGGAACGTCCCATTTAGTAAACTAGTTATTTTGCTTTTTATATAAAAATACTGCAACTAAGGACTAAGGTACAAAAAAACAAACAAAAAAAGCAAAAATCATATCTCCTTTTTTAGACTGCAACACAAGTAAATAAAATTTGGGAACTTTTTATCCGTAAACCAATTGCTTTCTTGTTGCCGGCCTGGTCACTGAAGGACACAAAAAAACACAGGCGACTCCTTTAAGCGCCGCTTGCGCCGCGCCGACTTCTCCATGAAGTTGTCCCTGTTGTGCGCCAACGCCGCCTCCAGGAGGTGGGACGACGCCAGGCAGGGCGTCTAAGACGCCAGCGCGCCCGACACAGTTATAAGTGAGGCGTCCGCCATGTCGTCCTCCGCCGGTTCACGTCTGTCCGTCTCCGGCGACGCCTCGGCCTCCAACCGGCGCAGCCTGAGGTCCTCTGACCCCGCGCCGGCGCCCCTGGTTGGCGCCTCCAAGAGGAAGCAGTCCGTGCCAACCAGCTCAAAGAATCTCAAGGAGGAGGAGGCCAGAAGGTGAGTGGCCTTTGTCTCGACATTGAGGGGGAGCTCGTTCATCATGAGTTGTCCCCACTTTCAGCCGGCCCAAGGTCCACGCCCAGCGTAAGTTTGCCCAGGGCCAGAGCGGGCCATCCTCCGCCTCTTCCAGCCCGGTCAAGGTCCCCAGCAGGGTGACGCCTGGCGCGGGGGGGAGGGGCTCCTCCTCGTCCTCCACCGCCTCCGGGCCCACCGGGGGGAACGGCGCCGCGCTCTCCTCCGGGGCCGCAGGGAACCTCCGCACCGGGGAGAGGCCAAAGACGGAGGATTTTCTCACCTTTCTCTGCCTTAGAGGTAACGCCGGCTTTAGTATTTCCTTGGCACCTTGTTCAATTTCTGCTATGCTGTTTGCAGGCACTCCCCTTTGTCCTCCCGAACTGGACTTCTTCAACAAGGCCTCCTTGGAGAACCTTCCAAACGACTCCAGCGAGGAGGAGTCCAGCGAGCACAACAACGGCGACGGCGGCGGAGGCATGGCCGCCAGGAAGACCGTCATTCGGAGGATAGAGAGCAAGAAGGACTCCGGCAAGAAGAAGGCCGCCGCCCAGCAAACGGGAAAAAAGTTGCCCGCCTCCGTGCAGGCTTTGAAAAAGAAGTACACGGAGCAGCGGCTGGCCAAGAAGGTGGTCTCCAAGACCATCCCCTCTTCCCGGCGGACAAGGTCCCAGACTGAGGACGGCCAGCTGTCTCCCCCCGCCGTCGGGGCCAGGAAGGGCAAGGGCGGAAGCGTCTCAACAAGACGTGGAGCGGGCAACAACGGCGTGGCCGAGAAGAAGAAGGGCGACCGCGCCGCTTCTCCCACCAAGTCTCGAGTGGAGTTGTCCGCCGCCGCGCGGAAGCCGTCAGCCGCCGCCCTGGCCGCCAAGCGCAAGACGCGCATGGCCACCCTGACCGCCGCCTCCAGCCGCGTATCCCGCATGCTGACCCGCCTGACGCCGCGCGGAACCACAAACGCCGCCTTCGTCCGCAGCACGAAGAAGATCTCCCTGGCCGGGCGGTCGCTGCGAGGCAGGGACATCTCAGTCAGCTCGGACGAGGAAGAGGACGAGGAGACGGAGGAGGAGAAGAGGAAGAAGAAGACACCGCCAAAGAGGAGGCTCAAGAGCAGGCAGAGCTTTGGAGGGGCCTCAAAGAAGGGAGGCGACGCCGAGTCAGAGTCTGACGCAGATGAGGAGACCTCTTCCAGGGACTCTAGCCGCAAGAGGACTGATCTGAAGAAAAAGCTCCACTCCCACTCCTCCTTGGTCAAAAAGCGCGAGGGCAGGTCGGCCAGCCGGGACAGCAGCGACTCCAGCCACCACCAGCAACAGCGGAGAAAGTCCCGCCACCTCCATCCCGAGGATGGAGGGGCGTCGTCGTCCAAGGAGTCCACCCCGGTGAGGAAGGTGCTCAGGAGGGAGGCGGAGCTAAAGCGGCTCAGGGAGTCCTCGGGGGGGCACACCTCGGAGTCGGACAGGAGGAAGTCCAAGAAGGAGAAGTCCAAGCAGAGTCTCAAAGAGCTGCAGGACATGTTGCTGTTGGAGGCCAAGAAGAAGATATCAGATCCGGAGGTGGACGGGAAGCAGGTGGCGGGAGACTCCGACACCGGAGACTCTGGAGAAAGAATAACAATCTCGCAAAAGACTGGCTACATCCAGGTAATAATGATACAGGTCTTTGACGTTTGAATGTCGGGATTTTTGCTGGTGTTTTTCTTTGTTGTTGAATAGTACCTGAGAATATTACCTGTTGAATTTCCCTTTTAGGTGAAGCCTCGCAAGTCCACTGACCAGTCCCCTGACGACGAGGTGACCATCATCTCTGCCGCCAACCCAGCCGTCTTAGGACCGAACGGCCGCAGACTCAGCAAGGGCAGCGAGAGGACTCCGACGCCCCCTCGCAAGATCCTCCCCAAGCCTGCGGAGCCCTCTTCCACGTCTTCCTCGTCTTCCAGCAATCCCGCCGCTCCCCGCAGCCACCTCCCGGTGGGCGTGATCGGGGCCGCCGCCGTCTCGTCGGTCGCCGCCAGGGGAGTCCCCGTCAAGCCCACCAGCAACGGCGGGGCAGCCCAGCAGGTCCCGCTCAACCAGCCCCTCGTCATCAACACTGGTTTCCCCGCCTCTGCCGTACCGAAGCAGCAGATAATTGCGATGCCGCTACAGGTGACGACAAATCCGTCGGCGGGCAACAATTGTCCCTCTGGAAACAAGTCAGCATCTCAGCAGCAAGGAGAACAGCCCTCGAAGGGAGGATCGGCGGCGAAGAGACCGAACGTTGCAGTAACTCAACCTTTGCAAACGGGCAGCAACAACTCCAAGGCCTCCAAGGCTGGCAATCCAGGCTCACATTCCACAGCTGCATCGGGCTCTTCCAACCCCCAACAATTGGTTTCTCCAGGACCTCCCATGCTATCACCTCAAGAGGCCGACAAAGCGGACAACGCCAAAAAGCAGAGCAACAACCCCAACACGAAAGCAGCCGCAGAGGGCAACGGCGCCAAGAATCCCTCTTCCGAATCTCGAAAAAAGTCGGGCAACCCGTCTCACCAACCAAAGTTACCGGACCTCCAGGCCCAACAGCAGCAAGTCCTTCAGCAACAGCAGATGCAGCACAACATGCAGCAACAGCAGCAGATGCAGCAGAGCATGAACCCCGCCATGTACCCCCAGGTCGTGCAAGGGAACCCTGCCATGCAACAGCAGCAGCAGCAATACTCTGCGCGTCCCCCTATGATGCAGGCTCCCCAGCACTTTGTACAGCCTTACCCCTCCGCAGTGCCAATGCAACAGTATCCCCAGCAGGGAGCTTATGGCTACCCGAACCAGCAGGGGTTTTATCCTCAGCAGATGCAGCCCATGATGGGCCAAATGCAGCAGCCTTTCTCTCAAATTCCACCAGGATATGCGCCTCTTGGCGGCCAGCAGCACCCGCAGCAGCATTCTCAACAGCAGCCGCAGCATGCCATGCAGCAGCCACAACAGGCCCAGCAGCAGCAACAGCATGTTAAAAATGTTGCTGCGTCGTCTATGTCCCAAGGTTCCAACAGCTCAAGCGCGCAAACACCCGTCAGCAAATCTCAGGCGAAACAAGAGGCCAAGCAGAAATCGATCTTTTCCAAAGCAACGACGTCATCGACCCTCCAAAGAAGCGAATCAAAGTCTGAATCTTCCTCGTCATTTAGAGTGGAAAATGAGGCGAGCCCCTACGCATTCGAGGAGGCTTCGGAACAGCAGCCCAAGGTGCCATACAGAAAACCCACAGCCTCCACTTCGAATCCCAAGGCAAGCTCTTCCAAAGAATCCTCAAAGAGACAGCAGCACCCCCAACAGGGGTCAGGGAGGAAATCCTCAACAGCCCCCATCGCGTCGACGTCTGGCGCTGCCACCGTCCAATGCAACCTGGAGAACGCCAAGGAGATGGGGAGCTCCATTCCCATCCCCAAGGAGCTCGCCAACCAGCTGGCTGCCCAAGCCAAGAAGGAGGGAACGAGCGGGAACAGCGAAATGACCTACTTCATCCCTCTACAGAGCAGCAGCGGCCAGTCCTTTGGGGTTGCCGTCAAGCTAGGGACCGAGGGACCGGACGGGCCAAACCAGAAGGTGATCATGAAGGCCAAACTGGTGACCCAGCCCAGCGGGAAGCCAGTCGGGGCAAGGGTCATCGGAGCCAAGGAGTCCACTTCCGCCAAAGAGTCCTCTTCAACTCCCGGCCCTAGTGGAACAAAGGCAAAGACGTCCCCGAAGTCCACTAGCGCATCAGGAAAGAAGTTTGCTAGGATGCCCATGGCCAGCCCGGCTTCTCCCAAGAGGGCTGTGGACAGCAGCGACAGCGACGACAGCAGCAGGCCCAGCACCAGCACCGGCCGCATGGGCTCTCCGGACTCCTTCCGATCCAAGAAGTCAAAGTATCAGCGGAGAGATTCCGAGCAGCAGTCTTCATCCCGCGACGAGTCCGAGTGCTGCCTCGGCAACGTGGAGACCATGGAGAAGTTCCCCAAGCTCGGTCACCACGCGCACCTGGTCGACGCCCCCGTCTACACGCCCACAGAGAAGGAATTCAAGGACCCCATGAAGTTCATCCAGAACATCCGGAAGGAGGCCGAACAGTTCGGCGTGTGCCGCGTCGTCCCGCCCAGCTCCTTCAAGCCCGAGTGCAACGTGGACGACGACATGCGCTTCACCGCCTACAACCAGATGGTGCACAAGATGATGAACCGTTGGGGCCCCAACGCCAAGGAGATGGCGGCCATCAGGAAGTACCTGGAGACGCAGAACGTGGTCATCAAGACGCACCCTTTGGTCGGAGGGGTGGAGATCGATCTGCCGGCTCTCTACCACGCAGTGCAGAGCTTCGGAGGCTTGACCGAAGTCATCCAGAGGAAACGCTGGGGCAAGATCGCAGACTACCTGCGCATCCCCAAGGGCACCCAGGACAGGGGCAACAAGCTGGACGACATCTATTGCAAGTACCTGCTTCCGTACGACACGCTCAGCTCGGTAGAGCGCGAGGAGCTGCTGCGGCTGGTGGAGGAAGAGTTCGAGGAGACCTACAAGCGAAAGCTGGAGCGGTCTCGCAGCGGAGAGGACGACGAGGACGCGGAGGAGGAGAGCGAGGAGGAGGACGAGGACATGGAGTGCGTCGTCAAGGGAAAAAGCACCTCGCTCTCACAGTTCTTCCGGGTGGCGCGCAACCTTATGGCCATGATGTTCAAGCAGTCGGACCCTGAGCCGCGCGAGGTGGAGGAGGAGTACTGGCGCCTCGTGTTGGAACGAGATGCCCACGTCCAGGTCCAGCAGGGCTCCATTGACACGGGAGACGAGGGATTTGGGTTTCCTACTACCCGAGCCTCCTCTTGCGGCAGACACGCCTGGAACCTTAAAATCCTGTCCAACAACCCTCGCTCCCTCCTTCGTTGCATGGGTCCGGTCATGGGAGTGACGGTGCCCACGATCAACGTGGGGATGGTCTTCACCGGCGGCTGCTGGTACCGAGACCCGCACGGGCTGCCCTGGGTGGAGTACCACCACACCGGGTCGCCCAAGGTCTGGTACGGAGTCCCTGACTCGCACAGCATCGCGTTCTACACGGCCATGAAGCAGCTCGTGCCCACCTTCTGCAGAAACAAGAAGATCTGGCTGCCCGCCGACACTGCCATGGTAAGGAACGTTGCTGGTATCATTCATTGGCATGTTTCAAAGCCACAACCTCGCCACTTGTATACTTAAAAGTTGAAATACCTGTTGACTATGCAGTAATAGGTGTCTTACTTCCAGGATGACTTGATAGTTCGATTTATCCTATCCCCTTTTAATTTTCTCGTGAATTATTCTTTGTTCCTCAGGTCCCTCCCAACCTGCTAGTCAAGTACGGCGTGTCCGTGTGCCGCGCCGTTCAGCACCCGGGCGAGTTCCTGGTCGTCTTCCCCAAGACCTTCACCTCGTACATCTGCTCCGGCTACAGCGTCTCCGAGAGCGTCTACTTCGCGCCGCGCGACTACCTGGACCTGGCCGAGGACGAGTTCAGGGCCATCCGAGAGAGCTGCGAGCCCATGATGTTCCCGCTCCCTCGCCTGCTCCTGGCGATCGCCCAGGACGAGGTCACCACCAGGGCCACGCTCAGGCGAGTCAGGCCGTTCCTCGAGAGGATGCGGGACAACGAGTACGTCAAGCGGACCATGCTGTCGGACCTGGGCGTCAAGGGCTCTGAGCGGATCGTGCTCAGGACGAAGAAGCAGGACCAGGAGGACGAGTACGAGTGCGAGATATGCAGCGAGAACCTATACGTTTCCTACGTGAGTACAAAAGTATACGTTTTCCGTCAAATCAGAAAAATAATGCTTGTTCATTTTATCGCTTCAGATGTGCGACGTCAAGGAGGACACCTACTACTGCATGCAGCACGCCATCGAGTACCTGCAGGAGAAGAAGATCGCCCAGCGTAAGCACTGCAAGCTCCTGTACACGCACAGCAAGGAGGAAATCTCCGCCGTCATCAAGGCCGTCAACCGCCGCCTCAACGCCTCAGACGAGTCCTCCTCCGAGGACGAAGACGAGGACGGAGGCCCTACCGTCAAGCGGGCCTACAACGTCCGCCGCAGCGCCAACGCCGAGCAGGCAATGTCCTCCGAGAGCGTCCTGGCCGCCTCCGTCGCCGCAGCAGTTTCCGCCTCTGGCTCAGGGAAGGGCAAGGGCGGCGCCGGCAAGAGGAAGAACAGTGCCACCGGGAGCACGGCCAGCAGCAAGGGAGGAGGAGGAGGAGGCTCCGTGGAGTCTGACGAGGACGAGGTCACCTTCAACGTGGGCAAGAGCGCAAAGATCAGGAGGAAGGAGCAAGAGGAGAAGTTCATGAAGAAGGTATCGAAGCCGATCGCCTCCTCCAGGAAGGGGAGGGACGGCGACGACGACACCCCGCCGCCCTCCACCTCGGGATGGGTCAAAAAGGTGGCGGCCAAGAAGGGCGGGAGTCCCTCCTCCTCCTCCGAAGCGTCGACGTCTGCTTCGGCCGGCGGCAAACGAAAGAGCTCCTCCGGGGCAGCCTCCAAGCAGGAGAAGGAGGCGGCGGCGGCCAAAAAGGCAAAGGAGAAGAAGGAGAAGGAGAAGGCGGCGGCCAAGAAGCAGAAGCAGAAGAAGGAGGCGGAGAAGAAGGAGGCGGCCGCAGCGGCAGCCTCTTCCTCGTCTTCCACAACAGCGAAGCGGAGGAAGACCAAGGCTCGAAAGGCTGCTCAGGACAAGCACGGGAACCTGACGGTGGAGATCCTGGACATGCTGCTGTCGGCGTCGGAGGAGGAGAGCGGAGACAGCGGAGACAGCGACGACGGATCAGACGAGTCCTGGAAGTAGATCGGAGGAGGAGAAATTATGAAAACAGAGAATTATATCAGTATTCACGGAGTATGCACGATAGAAACATACGAATCTTCCCATTCCCTTACCTACAATCTAACGTAACCAAAATGTGTCTCCCTCAACCCCATCCATGCAGTAGATATTTTTTAGCCATACGAACAACCCTTATTCCCCCGCCCTGCCAATTATCATACCACCTATACGCATATACGAGTATTTACGTGCGCATCAACTGTATGACTTTAAAAGGAAAAGTCGTTTGAAATGAAATTAAACTCATATTCACATAGTGCATTCCAGCGTGTATATCTCAACTGCACGGTTTTTTTTCCTTCTTCGTTTTTTTCATATGAAAATATGCTGGTTCAATTCTCCCAAGCTTTGGGTAGGCATAGGAAAACACCTAGCGAATTTTCCTCAAATCTTTTTTCTGGCAGCATCGTGATAAAATTTATTATCCCTCTCGAGATCGCACAAAGTTTAATACGCGTTTCTCATTGGCATCCAAGTTTCCTCTTTCGGGGCTCTGGGTGGAAGCATCTCATCACGCTACGCAGATGTACCAGGCAGCACCTGTATTTGGTACTACCATACGTACTTGTTTAAAAAATACTGCGCATAAAAAACACGTTTTTCCCAATTCCGCTTGGCAACATCCATATTGTAGGAGTGAATGATAGGTATGTACGTAAGTGGCGCTGGTGGGAATTCCCCAGGTTCTCCTTTTCCTTCCTCTCTCCAAACCTTCTTTTATTTCCCCCCTCTTCTCCTTGTTTGGAACCTTCCCGTACTTTTGGTGAGGTGCAGAGAGGCCTATAACCAGACAGCGCATTAATCCCATGTAGGAGCAGGATTATTTCTCTTTTACGATTTTTTTTCTCCGAACAAAAAAACTTGGAGGAAAAAGGAGTGGGAAAAGGAACGATGTTGATGCCTCAGCACTCTAATCTAATAGTGGGCAATCATCGGGAAGGGAGAGAAAGGAGGAAGGAGAGCGTATACGGCATAAGAGGTCCCCTCTCCTCTCCACCTCCTTCCACCTTTGCAGCAGTTTGTGCATGAACCTAAGCCGCGCTTTGCTAACCTGGCAGTGAAAGGGGATCTTGCGCTTTTTTTATTTTATTCAGGCCAACCCTCCTCTTCCCCTCATGCCTCTTGCCGGCGGCGACCGGCCCGGGGGATGGAGGGTGGCAGTGCCAGCGCCTCCGAGACCATCATGGCACCAGCCAAGTCTCTCCCCTCTTCTTCCTCCCCTTTCTCCTTTTTCTTGGGGTGCCACCAAGGAGGAGGAGGAGGAGAAAGAGGGAGAATCCCCCACTCGTCTCCGGAGGAAGGATGACAGCGAGGAGGAGTAGGGAAAGATGGTACGGACCAGCACCGTCTCCAAGAAGAAGACCAAAAAAATCCCCCGCTGCTGCTGTGTGTACTCGCCCCCCCCCCCCTCCCTTCCTTCTCCAATTCCACGCTCCCCCTCCTCCTTTCTCCCTCCAGCGTATACCTGTTCGATTCTACCTGGCTGCTGTATCCAACCCAGTCGGAGCCGGCGAAAAAAAAAGGTGCGCTGCTGGATGGATGGACGGATAGAGTGGAATAGGTTTGCGCAGCGCCTCCGTCCCAGCAGAATGCACTCGCTACCTTTTCCCCCCTTTTCTTTCGCTTTTTAGTGAACGTGTGGCGGCGGCGGCGGCGGCGGCGGCCCCCTTTCGTCCGACCGAGACCGACCGTCCGTCCCACCACCGTCGGTCCGTCTGTGTTCGGGCGGGCGGGCGTGGAGTTTTCCCCAGCGCCGGAGGAGGAGGAGGAGGGAAGAAAAGGAGAGTTCTTCCAGCACCACCAGTCCCTCGCTCCCGATCGCAGTGGCGGCGCCGGCCAGTGTGCTGTGGAGGTGGAACGACGACAAGAAAGAAGGAAGAAAAGAAAAGAGGTGCTCCTCCACACACTACTACTGTATACTGTCGAGTGGAAAGAAAGATTTCACGCTGGAGACAAGGAGCGAGTGAGGAAGAAGAAATAAGTGTTTGCACACAAAACGGAGCCCTACAACTTTTATTTGAGGCTGTGTACGAGTTTTTTTTAAATAAAGCATTTCCCGTCGTCGGCGGAAGAGGGGGAAAGTGGAAACGAAGCGGCGGTGATGTGGGAGACGATAACTCTCGGCGCCTGAGCAACTGTGTAGAAAAAGGAGGCTGCGAGGAAGGGGGTGGCGATTGCCGCCGCCATGGCAGCCGCGGCCTCACGCAGGAAGCGCGCGGCAGCCGCGGCGGCCGCGACGGCCGCGGCCGTTTTGTACATCCTGGCATTCGCCGCAGAGAAAGCATCGGCGCAGGAATCAGAATCAGGTGGGAATGATTAACGAAGGAACAAAAATACAAATTATTGTTTGCTCTTTTTTTCTCTCGACTGGCGTCATCCGCGGGGGCTTTGCAGCAGCGAAACTTTTTCCTTGATCGAACGCCGGTTATCGCCGTTCGAAGGAGGAGGGAATGTCATTTGTCGTTTCGCCTTTGGTTTTCTCCTTATTTTCCTCTGGCGCCGCAAAGCAAGGACGACGGCGGCCAAGGAGGAGAGGATTCCCTTGTCTTCTCGCCTCGTTGTCCACTTTAATTTCTTTTTCCTTGCTTCCCACATGCACGACTTCGCCATGTCTGTTGCTGCTATCAGACATCAAAGCCAAATAGCAAAGCAACAGTGAGAGCCACACTAGGATCAATATCCGCAATAGTCTCCTTCTCCTCCTCCCAGCAAACTTTTACAACCCACCGCGGCCGATTTCACGATGACTCCTAGTCCTACTCGATTTTTTTTTGCGAATCGATTTTACCAACCGCACACACAACACAAGAGTGTGGAGAGAAGGAAGAAAGCCCATTTCATGCTCTGTTTTCCCTCTGAAATTAATTTCGGATTGTGTTTCTTCCTTTTTTTCAGAGACGATCTGCGTGACGGACAGCGGCGCTTCGGCCAACAAGCCCTGCATCTTCCCCTTCAAGTTCAACGGCGCCACCCACTTCGAGTGCACGTGGGACCAGGCCCACCTGACGGAGCACAAGGCCTGGTGCTCCACGCTGGTGGACGCCACCGGGCACCACGTGGGCGGACAGGGCAAGTGGGGAAACTGCGGGCCCGG
>JAAUYB010080026.1_pt1 | contig 11357 bp, 11 predicted proteins | sample 7278071 | NCBI WGS metagenome assembly JAAUYB01 (sample SAMN14350121, study PRJNA611818) | marine sediment metagenome | isolation source: surface marine sediment (1.8m) | place: French Polynesia: Moorea | collected 2018-08 | reverse complement strand
CTCATTATTACTTTTTGTGAGAATATCCCCTGGAGCGTGTAATAGTTGATCCCAGTAGCTTTGTGACTGAATACCTTTCTTTTGTAAGGCTTCAATTATTTGGCGATCGCGTTCTTTACTGTAAGGTTCAACATCTTTGTTCCAGAAAACAATGTTAACATTCAAAGCTTCAGATATTTTAGGAATAACTTGAGTAGGTTTTCCCTTAAAAATTAATAATTGACTCCCTAATCTTTCATAACTTTCTTGTAATTTTTGTAAACAACCCAACATATAAGTAATTCTAGCAGGAGCAATATCATCTCGGTTTAAAATATTGGTATCTAAGCAAAATAAACCCACTAATTTATAACTTTGTTGATAAGCCTGAGAAAGTCCAATATTATCCGATATTCTTAAGTCACGACGATGCCAAAAAATTACAGTATTTGCCATATATTAAGATCCTATTAAATATTAACTATGCTTATCAATTTCCGTCGTAATTGATCCAAAGCGGTACAACTGCTTAAATACCGAATAATCTCGCGATCGCGATCGCCAAAAGTACATTTCACACTATCTACCTTACCATCAGGACTAGCAATACCAATATAAACCAAGCCCACAGGTTTGCTCTCTGTACCCCCTTCAGGCCCAGCAATACCGGTAATACTGACTCCCCATGATGTCCCCAACCGTTGCTTAACCCCTAAAGCCATCTGTTGCCCTACAGTATCACTCACAGCCCCATGATTATCCAACGCCTCTGCTGTGACTCCTAAAAGAGACATTTTGACGCGGTTATGATAGGCAATGACCCCACCCCAAAAATAGTCTGAACTGCCCGCAATAGTCGTAAACATCGCCCCTAAACCCCCTCCAGTACAAGATTCAGCCACAGATACCGTCTCTTGCTTTTTTCGTAATAAACGCCCCACCACCTCAGCAATAGTGTCATTATCCTGTCCAAAATAGTCTAATCCTGCAATTTTGATGATTTCTTGGGCAACGGGGTCAATTAAGGCTATTGCCTTTGCTTCAGAGGTAGTTTTTGCCGATATTCGTAACCTGACTTCTCCTAAAGACGCATAAGGTGCGACAGTGGGGTTAGTCAAGTCAAAGAGATGATTCACCTTAGTGGCCAAAGCAGACTCCCCAATGCCCCTAAAACGCAACATTCGGCTAAAAATGATTTCTTGGCCCCAACCCTGACTTTTTAGGTAAGGAACCGCCGTTTCTGCCCACATCCGCTTCATTTCGGAAGGGACACCAGGGAAAGTCATAATGGTTAAATTAGGTATAGGTTCCCAAATAATGCCTGGGGCAGTTCCCGTGGGGTTAGGCAAAATAGCAGCCCCTTGAGGAATTAAGGCTTGTTTACGATTATTCTCATTCATCTGCCTGCCCCTAGCAGTGAATTTGCCTTGAATATCCTCAATAATCTCCGCTTTTTCTATGAGGGGACTATTAAAACATTGGGCAAGGGTTTCTGTGGTTAAATCATCGGGAGTAGGACCCAAACCTCCTGTAAATAGGAGAATAGAAGCCCTTTTACTGGCAATATTAATCACCTCTTGAAGACGAGTAGGATTATCCCCCACCACCGTTTGATAATAATGGGGAATGCCCAAATTCGCCAATTCTTTAGCTAAAAATTGAACATTAGTATTAACAATGTCCCCTAATAAAAGTTCTGTACCAACACAAATAATTTCTGCACTCATTCTGCTCTTAAAATAACTATTCCTTTACTAACTCTACGGCATCTCGGCCATCTATTTCTTGTAAATAAACTTTAACCTGTTCTTGGGAAGATGTGGGTAATTTTTTTCCAGTAAAATCAGGATGAATGGGTAACTCTCGATGGCCGCGATCGACTAATACTAATAAGCGGATCATTTTTGGTCTTCCATACTCAGTAGCCGCATTTAAAGCAGCGCGAATGGTTCGACCTTTATAGATAACATCATCGACTAAAATGACTGTTTTTCCCGTGAGATCAAAAGGGACTTTTGTTTTAGCCGGAGTGCGGGTTTTAATGCGATCTAAATCATCTCGATAAAAGGTAACGTCAATAGAACCAACGGGGACTTTTAGCCCCTCCAACAGTTCAATTTGTTGGGCTAACAGATCAGCTAAAGTAACACCCCTGGTATGAATTCCCAGTAAGACAATATCAGAAATATCCCCCGATTTTTCAAGAATTTGAGAAGCTAAACGAGTGAGAATGCGGCGAATTTGTTCAGACGAAAGTATTTTTTTGGTCATTCCATCTTCTTTAAAGTTAACTATTGTTCTAGTTTATCCAGGGAAGGGAAAATAGGGAATGGGAAATGGGAATTATTTTTCACTTCTTCATAAGAACATAAAATTGACTTTGTCAACAAGTTGGACAGAAATCGACTCTACAATGGATAATTATCCAATTACTAATTATCCATTATCCATTGTTAATTATTAGGTAGGACACCGACTTTGACATTCAAAGTTAACGGTTTTCCATTGCGCTCAACTTGCATTGTTAATGTGTTTCCTGCACTGATTTTTTCGACAGCTTTTTGTACTTCAGTAGGATTTTCAAGGGGTTGTTGATTAATAGATTGTAAAATGTCTCCTGCTTTTAATCCTGACGCTGCTGCGGGGGAGTTGGGGACTACTTTAACAATTAATACTCCTGAGTCTACATTGACCTTTAATTCTCCTGTTTCTTGTAATTTTTGTTTTATTTCAGGAGTAATTTCTACCATCTGAATGCCTAAATAGGGATGTTCTACCTTGCCTTTGGCAATTAACTGCTCAGCTATTTCTTGTGCTTTATTAATAGGAATAGAAAACCCAATTCCTTGAGCATCTCGAATGATAGCTGTATTAATTCCTATGACTTCTCCCCTTGCATTCAGAAGAGGACCTCCTGAATTTCCAGGATTAATCGCTGCATCTGTTTGGATAAATTCAACCCGTTTATCTCCAACTCCGACTTGAGAACTTAACCTTCCCGTAGCACTAATAATTCCTGTGGTAACAGTATTATCTAATCCCAAGGGGTTGCCGATAGCAATTGCCCATTCTCCTACATTGAGATTATCAGAGTTTCCTACCTTAATGATCGGTAAATTATCAGCTTCAATTTTAATCACAGCGATGTCAGTAACAGGATCAGTACCTAATACTTTACCTGTTAAAGTTCGTCCATCTTTTAAAGTAACAGTAACTTCTTGGGTTCCTGCAACCACATGAGCATTGGTTAAAATATTTCCATCTTGACTTAAAATAAATCCTGAGCCTGTTCCTCGTTGAATTTCATTATCTGGAATATTGGGAATTTGTGAACCAAAAAAGCGACGAAAAAAAGGATCTTCAAACATAGGAGGAACTTCTGTTTTTACCGTACGAGAAGCATCAATTCTCACTACTGCGGGACCCACTTTTTTAACAACATCTGTGACAAAATTTTCTGAAGTTAGAGGGGGAAGTGCAGCAAATTCTTCTTGAATAATGTTCTGATCTGATGGTGTAATAGTTTCCGTTTTTTCTGTAAAGAGATGAGGATAAGTAAAGGCAATGGTTCCCCCAATACCTACCCCCATTCCTAATAACACTAAGGATACATAGGTAATGGGTTTTTGCCAAAGGGAAGGGTGAGATGGTGACATATTTTGATTGTAGGTTGGATTAAAAGTGTTGTCTTTGATCATTTTCTTTAGTTTAACTTTAATAATAGAGGAAGAAAGCCAGTCCGAGTGAGGAGTTCATGATGGGAAAACGGACTTTGGACTGACATTTTCTAATATAAATCCAGGATATGACAATTTCATGACAATGAGATGAAGTTTTCGTGTTACATTCATAGGGGGAGTGTGGGGGACATAAGTACCTGTGCAAAATGAATTGTGCATTTTTGGCTGCATGGGAGCAGGGAGACCGGAGCAGGGAGAAAGGTATATGAATGAATAGTAAATATACAATTTATTTTGTTTACCTACTTAACCAAAAATTAGAAAGAGATGAGATTAGGATTATGATAGAAAGTTAAACTGGTGTTACCATAATGCTTTTCTCGAACAATTGTTAACCCTTTTATATCTCTTGCTTGCCAAAATTTCGGATCATGTTCCACGGCCATTTCTCCCTGAAAATTAAGTAAATTATTAGGGACAATCATTTCTAAAACAGGTTGATACAATTGACTTTGATAAGGTGGATCAAAATAAATAAGATCAAATTTTTGCCCTTCTAAACTCTTTAATTTTTTTAAAACATCCCCTCGAATCACTTTAAAATTTTGATAGTCTTCGGCCACTTTTTTCCAATTTTCATTAATAATTTGACAGGCTTTTCCCTGCTTTTCAATGCCCACAACTAAATGAGCATCACGACATAACGCTTCCGCCCCCATTGAACCATTGCCTGCACATAAATCTAACCATTGACATCCCGTAATTTTCCCTTGCCAAATATTAAATAATGCCTCCCTAACCTTAGCAGAAGTGGGACGAGTCAAGTCCCCCGCTAAGGTTTGTAAAAGTCTATTTCCATAAATTCTCATCCCTATTCCTCTGCTTTCAACTATAATTGATTAACTTGATAACCAATTGTTTCAATCTTCTTTTTCTTTTTTTAACTTTCCTGTTAATTCCTGTAGTTGTTCTTTTTGGGTTTCTAATTCTAATTGACGACGGGTTAAATCAAGACTTTTGGCTGTAATTTCCTGTCGCCATTTTTCCACTTTTTCCTGTTCTTTCTGCACCCATTCCGGGTTCATCACTTCATTGTTTAAATAGTTTGCAACTAAACCCATAACCCAATCTTTGGCCTCTTTTACTTCCAGAATTTGTTGATTATCTCCTAACTCAACTAACAATAAAACCCCATCCCCATAAGAAATGGAGATTTGATAGGGGATAACCTCAGATGACATGACATCCCAACAATATTCTGAGCGTTGGCGTGCTAGTAATTGAAGTTCCATCTCGCCTGAATTGGGATTCTGTTTCACTTGGGCTAGGTGCAGCATAGTGGGTTAGGAGGTTCAGGGATGACAGTTTTTACTATTGCAGACGCTGAAGACGTTCGTGTAAAATTTCAGCTTGTTTTTGGGCTTCTGCTAAGGCATCTCTTGCCCCTTGAACAACCGCATCAGGGGCTTTATTCACAAAACCAGGGTTATTCAAGCGGCCGGTGAGTGCTTTGATTTCAGCCTCGATTTTACCTAAATTCTTCTCTAGTTTGGCACGAAGACTGGCAATGTCAACCACACCGGACAGAGGAATTAACGCTTGTATGGTTCCGACGACTCCAGCAATGACTTGTTCCGTCTGCTGTTCTAATTGGGACGTAATGGTTAATTCTGCCACTTTCCCTAAGTTTTGGATATATTCTCGACCCAATTCTAGCATAGACCGTTCTTGCTCACTTTCACTCTGTAAGATTACGGCAACCTTAACCCCTGGTTTAATATCAGCTTCGGCCCGCAAGTTTCTGAGGGTACGAATGGTTTCAAATAGCAGAGTAAAAGAGGTTTCTAAGTCTGGGTTAATGAGGGTGATATCAACATCAGGATAGGGCTGTAAGGCGATAAATTGTTCCTTGCTTTGGGTGAGGGTTTGCCAAATTTCTTCGGTAATATGGGGCATGAAGGGATGGAGTAATTTTAGGGTACCATCGAGAACATAGGCTAAGGTTTGTTGGGCAACAACACGGGAGGGCGTATCTTGCCATAAACGGGTTTTTACCAGTTCGATATACCAGTCACAAAAATCACCCCAGATGAACTCATATAGACCTTTAGAGGCTTCTCCTAAACCGTAAGCTTCGATATAGTCTCTGGTTTGTTTAACCACTAGATGGAAGCGTGAGAGTATCCAGCGATCGCATAATTCTAATTTTTCGAGATCAGGAGTCCCTAAACTTTGAGGGGTTTCTCCTTTAAGGTGCATCATCACAAACCTTGCTGCATTCCAGAGTTTGTTGGCGAAGTTTCGAGATGCTTCTACAGATTCAGATTCTTTGCTTTTGCGGTCATATTGTAGGCTAATATCTTGCCCAGCACCAGCAACTTCTTTAATTAGGGTGTAACGCAGTGCATCAGTCCCATACTTTTCAATTAAGATTAAGGGGTCAATGCCATTGTTAGCAGACTTAGACATTTTTTTGCCGTTTTCATCCCTAACTAAGCCATGAATATAGACATCTTGGAAGGGCATTTGATTGGTAAAATATCCCGCCATCATGGTCATTCTAGCGACCCAAAAGAAGATAATATCAAATCCGGTAACGAGGGTGCTGGTGGGGTAATAAGTGCTTAAATCTTCTGCATTTTCAGGCCATCCTAATGTAGAAAATGGCCATAAACCGGAGGAGAACCAAGTATCTAGAACATCAGGATCTTGTTCTAATTTAACATCGTTTCCGTATTCTTTTTGTGCTTTTTCTAATGCCTCTTCTTCTGAATGAGCCACAATAAAAGGAGTGTTCTCAGCAATTTCGCCATTGGTTTCACTGATGACATACCAAGCAGGAATTTGATGACCCCACCATAATTGACGAGAAATACACCAATCTTTCAATTTTACTAACCAATCTCGATAGACTTTTTTCCATCTTTGGGGGACAAAATTGGGGGAGTTTTCTTCATCTAAAAACTTTAGAGCTTTTTGGGATAAAGGATCAATTTTAACAAACCATTGTGTGGATAATAAGGGTTCAACAGGAACCTTTCCCCGATCACTATAAGGAACCGCATGACTATAATTTTCTATCTTAATTAAAAAGCCATCTTCTTCTAACTTTTTAACCACATTTTTTCGGGCAACGTAACGATCTTGTCCTTCAAAAATACCGGCATTTTCGTTCAGTGTACCGTCCTTATTCATAATATTAATAAACGGTAGCTGATGACGGTTGCCCATCTCAAAATCATTAGGATCATGGGCGGGGGTAACTTTAACACATCCTGTCCCAAATTCAGGATCAACTAATTCATCCGCAAAGATAGGAATTTCTCGACCAACGATAGGTAAAGTTATAGTTTTTCCAATCAAATTTTTGTAGCGTTCATCATTAGGATTAACGGCTACTCCTGTATCTCCTAACATGGTTTCTGGTCGAGTCGTGGGCACTTCAACATGACCGCTACCATCACTTAAAGGATAACGAAAGTGCCATAAATGACCTTCTACTTCTTTATTTTCTACTTCTAAATCTGACACCGCAGATAGGGAGGCAGGACACCAGTTAACTAAATAATTTCCCCGATAAATTAACCCGGCTTCATAGAGTTTAACGAAGGCTATTTTTACCGCTTTTGATAAGCCTTCATCAAGGGTAAACCGTTGCCGTGACCAGTCCGCAGACAGTCCTATTTTTTTCATTTGGTTAACAATTTTACCCCCTGACTCTTGCTTCCATTGCCAGGCTTTTTCTAAGAACTTTTCCCGTCCAATATCATAACGGGTTTTCCCTTCTGCTTTTAACTGTCTATCGAGGATAGTATGAACTGCTATACTGGCATGGTCGGTTCCAGGGAGACAGAGGGTATTGTCACCTTTCATGCGATGATAACGCACCAACACATCCATCAAGCAATCTCCAAACGCATGGCCCATGTGGAGACTTCCCGTAACGTTGGGGGGAGGAATGACAATGCAAAAGGTTTTCCCTTCCTTGCTGCTGTCTGCTTTGAAGACTTGATGAGTTTCCCACGCTTCTTGCCATTTGGCCTCAGTGGTTTTAGGGTCGTATTGGGTGGGTAGTTCGGGTATACTTGCGGTCATGGACAATAAAAAGTGGGTGTATTAATTGTTATCCTTGTTAAATTGTGCCATATTATCGGGGGGATTTTAAATTTAGAATTTTTAAAAGTTGATTAATCTGAGTTTAATAATTTTAAGTTATACCATAGTATATGAATATAGTTAAGCTCAAAACTAGAAGGTTTAACCATCATGACAGCTAACGTTAAGATAGATACTGCAACCCTTTATGAAGAAGATTTTTGTTTGTGGGTAGAAGCAACCGCAGAATTATTAAAAAATCGTCAACTTGAGAATTTAGATTATGATAATTTAATTGAAGAAATAGAAGCAATGGGAAGAAGTGAAAAACACAGTCTTGACAGTAATCTTATTGTAGTCTTAATGCACTTATTGAAGTATAAATATCAACCTCAAAAACGTTCAAGAAGTTGGTTGTCTTCCATTTTTGAACATCGTCGTCGTTTAATAGACGCATTCAAAACCAGTCCGAGTTTGAAACGTTATTATGAGGATGTTTTTGATGAATGTTATCAATATGCAGTCAAACAAGCAAGTATAGAAACAGGTTTGCCGCTTAATACTTTTCCTGATGTAAGTCCTTTTACTACAGAAGAAACTCTAGATTTTGATTTTTTACCCCAGGATAATTAATTTTGACAGTGTAACTACTTAAGTATCAAAATCCGTATTTTTTCTGTGTTGATTTTAACTAGATTATGACATTATTGAAAATAATTTAATTATTCGGTAACTCATGATATCGACAAGCAAGAATTCTAATTTTATCATCTAAAACTTGATAAACCAAACGGTGTTCTTGATTAATTCTTCTTGACCAACAACCTGATAAATCATGTTTTAATTTTTCAGGTTTGCCAATACCTTCAAAGGGGCTACGTTGTACTTCTTGTATAAGTTTAATAATCTTTAAAGCTTGTTTGCGATCATGTTTAACCCACCAAGCTAAGTCTTCAAAAGCAGCAGCATCAAATTCCAAGTTTTTCACATACTTCCTCTAATGTTATTCCATCTTGACGATTTTTAGCCTCTAAAAGACGCTGTTTCATTTTAGGACTTTTTAATAAGTAAGCGGTTTCTTTTTCTGATTCTATCTCACGCCATACTTCAATAGGAACAATAACTGCAACGGTTTGTCCTTGTTCGTTGGATACATACTGAATATTATTTGAGTTCATAATAGCAATACCTAATTTTTAGACTGTTTATTGACTTAATTTTTGTTGAATTAGGGAATTAGTTTCTCCAAAAACTTGATTACCCAAAAAACGGATTTCTTCTTTTTCTGCATCAGTTAAGTAGTCTTTTCCTGATATTCCTCCCCCTGAACGATGAGGATCACCACCATCATCAAGATAGCGTTGATGTGCAAGGCTAAAAATTTCTTGAAGACGTTGATATTGTTGTTTTTTGTTATTTTGAGGGTTATTCATAGCTAGATTTAGAAATTAACAGGAGTGATGTCACCATTGGGTAAGATTTTAGCGACGGGTAATGTGGGGCTTAAGGTGCTAATATACCAACTGCCATCATCTTCATCATATAAGCTGTAGAGGACAATTTCTAAGGTTTCTAAAGCATTAAAGACTAAGAACTGTTCTTCTGTCGGTTCCATGTAATTACTACTTTTGCATTATGCCTCAGTTTATCAAAAATCCCTGAGACAAGGAAACAGCAATCATGAACATTGACGGATAATGTTATACATCATTAACTTTAACCTCAAATGGAAGACTAGAAGAGCAGGGGGAATAAACAAAAAATCAAATTCTAAATTCTAAATTCTAAATTTACTCCTCTTTCTCCTTCAACTCAGGATTTTCCAACTCTGCATACACTGTTAAAACCTTAGACAAAGACGCTACCCGACAGTCATAACTAGGACATTGTTTGGTGCTATGAAGTGCATCTCCCCACCTTTGCAACTTGGCTTGTGCTTCGGCAATGGCTGTTAATGCTGAGGCTTTGTAGTAGGAATCATCTATCTGTTGCGCAACAGTCAGAGCTTCTTTTAAGAGGGTTACCGCTTCTTTGCTCTCTGAGAGTTCACTGTAGGCTTGGGCGATCGCTCTTAATATGTTGGCTTTGCTGTCGGAATCATCTATCTGGTCTAAGAGTGCCTTCATCTCCTTTATTTGCCCATCTTTAGCGAAAGCAATGGCTGCTTTTGACTGATAATCATCATCCCGTACTTTTTCACCCCAATAAGCCAACTCTCGCCGAATCTGCCACAGTTGTCCTGGGGTGGTATAGTGCAACCATCCCCACCCTGTCATCAATAACAGTAAGATTGTCCCCAAAATCCCCAAGTTTCGATACAGTCGTTGTTTACTTTGTTGCAAAAATCGTTGTTTTTGTCGTTCTTTATTTCCCCAGATTAAATACCGTTTATGGGATTCAATCAACCATAAGTCTTGTATTCCCAATAAATAACGAGGACTATAATTATTTTCCATCCACACTCTCACCTTTTTATTGAGTAATTCATTAGCTTTATACGCTTTCGGTAAAATCTTCCCTGATAGTTTCATCACCGCAGGAATCATCTTCTCATGTGCCAATTCGTAGGCGGTTTCTTCTTCTTGTTGAATAGGAGTAATTAATCGCTCTAATGCTAACCAGTTAATGGCTTCACTGATTTCTTGAGGAGGTATAGGTTTTAATTTTTTTTGTAACTCTTTAATAGTAAATGCTCCCGATCTCGTCAACTCATTCCCATCCACAAATTCTAATAACACCTTCATTAACTTTTCTCTTTGAGATTTTGCTGTTGATTTTTCTCGCAATTTTAAGCGTTCTTCAAAATATTGATATAACAGTCCTTCCACTTCTCCTATTTTTTGTAAAGCAGTCTTTTTAAATGCTCTTTTTTCTGACATCTTCTGACTACTAATAACCAAGGATAGTATTTGTAAGTCAACGGGAGAAACAAGATTATCTTTCCCTATAAAGTTCGTTTCAAACAGAGATTTTGTATAGTCTCTTTCAAACTCTATATTTTCTATCTTGGCGATTGTTTCTAGAATATTAGTTGCTTCTTCCGCAGAAAACTTTTTTAGCTCAAAACTATTAGAAGAATAAAGGGGATAATTCAGCTTATCTTGAATATCTGATTGAAAGTAAAATAAATCTGAGCGTAAACACATCAAAATTTTGACATCAATTTTATCTTGCTCATACCACTGTTTTAAACTCTCACTAAATTTTTCATAAACATCAGGGAATTTATAACGATGGACAAAAACTTGCTCAAACTGATCAAAGAAAAGTATCAAAGGTTTACCTACTGTTTTAATCCCTTGTTCACAGACTGCTAACAAGTCTAAATTTTCCGTCTCTTTATCATTTAATTTTAAAGACCTAATAATTTCTTTTTTTACCGTTTTTAAAGGACTTTTGTCACTGAATTTAATGTATATTCCTCGATACTGACTTTCTTCTGTAGTCAATTTTGGCATTAAACCTGCTTGAATAAAAGAACTTTTGCCACATCCCGACTCTCCCCATAAAATACCAATGCGAAACTCTCTATCTTGGAACATAGATAAACAAGCATTAATACTTTTATTGCGCTGTAACTTGCTAAAACCCTCAGCATCTTTT
>JAAUYB010000692.1_pt1 | contig 11359 bp, 4 predicted proteins | sample 7278071 | NCBI WGS metagenome assembly JAAUYB01 (sample SAMN14350121, study PRJNA611818) | marine sediment metagenome | isolation source: surface marine sediment (1.8m) | place: French Polynesia: Moorea | collected 2018-08 | reverse complement strand
GGCGTCGCGGCGCTCTGCCGTGTAGGCGGCCAGTTTGGCCAGGTGCGTTTTATCGGCCTCGAAGGTTTCGGGGTCGATTTCCTTACGGGCGGCTTCCGCGTTGGAGATGTATTTGAATTCCATCAGGTAGCGCGTGCCGTTGAAGGGCGTGTGGAACTGGCCGGTCATTTCCAGGTCGGTGCGTCCCGAGGCCAGGGATGATTCCATGGACCAGATGTAGAGATCACTGAGGTGCTGACGGCAAAGGTCGTAGAAGGTGGTGCGATAGAAATTTTCATTCACTTTCTGAAAGACCGCTTCCGGCATTTGCGAGATGTACAACCGCCAGTAGGCGTCGAACAGGTCAGGCAGGTCGGGTTTATCGACAAAGGTCAACATGGCCTCGGCATAACGGCCGCCCTGGTCGATGTGGTACAGGTTGTTGAAATACTCGCTGAAGATGGTCTTCATGTTCAGGTTGGGCAGGCACATATAGGCCCTGTCCCGACGAGTTAACATCCCCAGATAGAAGAAGGAGATAGGGTAGAACTCCGATTGGAAGAACTGCCTGACGTTGAACTGCTTTTTCAAGAAGGTTTTGTTGTAGGCCAGTTTGCCGTCGATGAGCAGTTGATCCACCAACTGTCTGGTGTGATCCGCGTTGGAGGCGGTCAGTCGCTTGACCCAGGACAGGTCGGTCTTTAGATTGGTGTCGATCAGATCTTCCGGGATTTTCTTCGATTGGGTGAGTTTTTCGAGGAAGTAGACCAGGATGGTCGTGTTGTACAGGGGCGTGGCGTTGCCGGCGACGAAATGGTACCCGTTGTAGTTGTCTTTGATCACCGCATTGACCTGCTCGCGGGTTTCCGGCGGGAGTTGGTAATCGGCATAGACCTGATCCAAAAGGTGATCCACTTCCTGCTGCGTGAAACCGACCATGGCTTCAAAGGCTTCTTCCAAGGTGAGGAATTGGGCAATATTGTAGCCGGAGGCCAATTCATCGATCAGCATGGGCAGCACGCCCGTAATGAAGATGCGTTGAATGGTTGCCTGGCCTTTCCCCATCTTCAGTGTTTTGAAGAAGGTCTTGAAGAAACTGCCGTCGGCAGTGAGGGCGTCGTAGAGGGTATTGTTTTGAGCCACAATCATCTGGTTGGCAAAGTTGTCGTATTCGTCGATGGTGACAAATAGCGGCGGCAATTTGTCTTTTTCGATGAAAGACATGATCAGGTCCAGGTTGTGCGAAGCATCGGCGTCGAGATCGAGGTTTTGCAGGTCGGTGAAGTAAGCCCTGTTCACACCCAAAAATGCATTCATCTTGAAGTTGCAGTGCCGGTGGAAACTGCGCGCCACTTCTTCAGCGGTACCGGTGCTCTTCATGATCGAGAAGTCGAAGTGCAGGGTCAGACAACTGTTGCGTTGCGCGGTGGGGTTGGCGCCGACGAAGGTATCGCCGAAGAATTCGTCGAAGCGTTCGCCCATGTTGACATCGTAGTAGGTGCTCAGCATACTGCAAAGGAAGGATTTTCCAAAGCGTCTGGGTCTTAGGTAGACGGGGCTCTTGTAGACTTCCAGCATGGGAATATAACTGGTTTTGTCAACGAAATAGCCGTCAGCCTCACGCAGGACGCGGAAGTTGGCTTCGCCGTAACAGACGGGTCTGGGTGTCAAGCGCCACCTCACAAGCAACTGTCTGTCCTAAATCTTAGCAGAATCCCCCGGTGTCAGGCGGAGTAAGCCCGGGGCCATCGGTTTTGTTTCATGCGTACCTTGTGCCTGACAACAATAAAACAACTTTCGCATGTGAGCAGCCTGATATATCAATTTCTTGACAGGATTGCACACCTGTGCAATCGAGTCAATCCACCGTCTGAAGTCGATTGCACACCTGCGCAATCGAGTCAATCCACCGTCTGAAGTCGGTTGCACACCTGCGCAATCGAGCCAAGCCGGTGTCTTGGGTCGATTGCACACCTGTGCAATGGCGTCAATCCACCGGCTTGAGTCGATTGCACACCTGTGCAATGGCGTCAATCCACCGGCTTGAGTTGAGTCGATTGCACACCTGTGCAATTGACTTAAGAAAATGGATGGAGCGCATTGCTGTGCTTTGCACGGCACTTAAGACGGGCGGTTGGGGCGCCGGTCAGTTTTGCGCCTTGGATTGGGCCGGCAGCGATCCCGACCTGCCGCCGGGCAGCATCAGGGTCTTGTTCTTCATCAGCAACTCGGTCGCTTCCTCGGCGGGGATCGGTTTGGAGAAGAGGTAGCCCTGGAATTTCTGGCAGCCGCGCACCTTCAGGAAGTCGAACTGCTCCAGGTTCTCTACGCCCTCGGCAATCACCTTCAGGTTCAGGCTGAGCGCCATGGCGATGATCGCCGAGGTGATGGCGGTGTCGTCTTTATCGTGGGGAACGTCGCGTACGAAAGAGCGGTCGATCTTCAGGGTGTGGATGGGGAACCGTTTCAGATAACTCAACGATGAGTAACCGGTTCCAAAGTCGTCTACCGAAATTTGCAGCCCCATCTCGCGCAGTTCCTCGAGCATGGCGATGTTGACGCCGATATTTTCCATGAGCAGGCTTTCGGTGATCTCTATTTGCAAATGTTCCGGGGCCAGGCCTGATTCGTTCAGTTGCTGTTGAATGTAGCCGACCAGGTTCTCTTCGTAAAACTGCTTGGGAGAAACGTTAACCGATATCGTCAATTCCTCGAAGCCCTCGGAGACCCACGCTTTTGCCTGGCGGCAGGCTTGTTGCACGGCCCACCGGCCGATGGGACGAATCAAGCCGGAATCCTCGGCAAGGGGAATGAACCGGGCAGGCGGCACCCATTCGTTACCGCCCCGGCGCCACCGCAGCAATGCCTCGAAACCCACGACCATGCCGGTGTTGAAGCTGACGATCGGCTGGTAGAACAGTTTCAATTCATTTTCCGAGACAGCCTTGCGCAGGTCCGATTCAAGCATGAGAATGGTGGTGGAGTGTCCGTGCGATTGGGGATCGAAAATGACATAACGCGCCTTACCCTGGGTTTTGGCCTGGTACATGGCGATGTCGGCATCGCGCAGAATGTCCTCGGGTTTGGCATAGCCGCTGTCGCACATGGTAATGCCGATTGAGGCCGAGGTATGTACCGAATTGCTACCCAACCGGAACGGTTCCGCCAGTTTTTCATTGATGCGCCGGGCAATTTCCTCCACTTCCTCGGACTGGTTGACCTCTTCCAGCAAGATGGTAAATTCATCACCGCCAAGTCGGGCGACGGTGTCTACATTGCGGACGCACTCCTCCAAACGGTCCGCAACCTGGATCAACAACTGGTCGCCGGTGAGATGGCCCAGGCTGTCGTTGATGGGTTTGAACCGATCCAGGTCAAGCAGGAGGACCGCGAAAAAAGTTTCCGGGTTGCGATCGGCCCGCTCCAGCATGTGCGTCAGTCGGTCCAGGAAAAGGGACCGATTGGCCAGATTGGTCAAGCCGTCGTGAAACGCGTCGTGTTTCAACCTCTCCTCGGCCCGTTTGCGCGCCAGGTAATTGGCCAGGATCTCGGTCGCCACACGCAGGATACGAATGTCTTCCTTGGTCCATGACATAACCTCGGCATGTGTGGCCAAACCCATATACCCACGAAAGTTTTCGTCATCGGAAGTAATCGGCACGGCTAACAGGGATTGAATGCCCGCCTCGTGGATCATGGCTTGTTTAGGATCCATCTCATTGGGCAGCAGGCCGATGCGATCCAACACAAGGTTCTCGTTTCTGGTGAGGGCGCTGATCCATTCGGGGTAGGCACGCAAATCCGGATCTAAAGATTTGAGCGTCAGGTTTTCACGTTGCCAGACGACGCATTGTTCGATCTCGGCATTGTTGACGGTATGGATGACGATAAAGGAGATGTCCGCGCCTACCGCCTTGCCCAGGATTGCGGCAGCCCTGCGCAAATTGGGGGAGAAGGTCGCGGTGAATAATTCGGAGACCTCGGCCAAAGCCTCTTCGTAATTGAGACTGAGGCGTAGGGCCTCTTCCGCGCGTTTTCTTTCGGCAACCTGTTTTTCCAGCAGGTCGTTGGTGCGGTAGAGTTCGTCGTAACGGGTGGCCAGTTCCTCGTTGGCGCGCCGTAGAGCATCGTCTTGTAAACCGAAACGATGAGCCAGGATCATGGCCAACAGGGTACCGAACAAAAAGGCCGCGGTGGAAGTGACCCAGGAAATGAATCGGGTATCGTCGGAGGTTTCGTCAACGGCGTCCAGGTTGTCCGAAAACTCCTTGGTTATATCATCGCGGAATTCCGAGATAGCGGCCTTCAACACTTGGGCGGAGTTTTTGACGACCTCGCCCTTGTTATAGACATCGGCGCTGTCCGTGGACTCCAGCAACCTCAAACCGCGTTGCGTATAGTCCTGGGCCAGACCATACAGCTCGATGATTTCCTTACGACCGGTGGTGCCCCGCAATCGGTGAAATCGCTCTTCCAAGTCCGCGACCAGTTCCCGGCATTTCTGTATATCGGCCTGGTCATTCGATAGCGAAGCAATGATGAAAGCTTCTTGTAAATCATTTATTTTAAAAGTAATATCGTTGGCGCCGGCTAGGATGGGAAACAACGGCTGATTGAGGTGCGCGACTCTTTCATTGACCGTCCTGCTTGAATGGATGGTCCAGAGGGTGGATAGTAACGGGGGAAGGATCACTACCGCAAAACCGATGAAGATTTGCCAACGGTACTTCATATCAACTCACAGCAACATACTACTGTTGCCATCATCATAGCACAGCAGGTGAAATGCCTGGATTCTCAAACGCTACCCGGTTGGGCAGGTTAAAAACCCTATCGGTTATACAGGCAGTATAATTGACTCATGGCGGGCGATTATTGAGAAAGCGAGCCTTTTTTCCGGCTGGACCGCAAGCCGGCCCCCTGGCCGCAATGGTTCATTTGCGTCGTTTCCTGATCGTGAAAAATTGTCACCGTTACGTGATACAGTCAAGCTTTCCAGCCCAAACAGCGACGGCGGATTCATTTTTCGAGGCCGGGAAGTCCCGTTCGGCAAGCGCGGGCATCAAACCTGCTTTCCGGCGAAAGTACGAGGCCGATCTCCCTTGCCTCGGTTCCCAAATGACCAAAAATCACCTCAGCCGCCTTACCGGGCGGCTTTTTTTACGATAGAAACTGATTTCGGGCCGGTTTATGTGCCGACCTGGCTTCGAGAGCTATTATCTTGCCGGCACTCATGCGTATCGCACTTTTGCATTTATTGTTTTAGATCTAACATTTATACGTGGCGTGAATAATTTTCACACCTCAATACTTATCTAAAGATTGTATTTTTTTGAACGATATACTTTTATGAAGCCTTTTCCTGAGAGACGTCCGTATGATAAGACAACCAGTTCTTTCCTTTCTGCTGATGCTTACTCTGGGGATCACCTTTGCACAAACGCAAACATTGAGAACCTATAAGATCGGATTGGTCCGCAACATCGGCGGATCACCGTTGCATGTTGCGGAGCACCAGGGCTTTTGGACCGACCTCGGAGTCAAGGTCAAGCTGGTTGTCTTCAATACGAACCAGGAACTCAATACCGCGCTGGAAAACCAAAAGATCGATCTTGCGCTTGGAATGATCGGTAGTTGGGTCGGGATGTATTTGGACGGCGTGCCGCTGACCCTGATCTGTGAGACTTATTGGTCCCATGGATCGGATAAAATCATTGTCAAAAAAGATGCCGATGAATTCGGTCTGAAGGGCGCCCAAATCGGCGTTTATCTGGACAAACCCTCGGTTACCTTCTTTCTCTACCAATACCTGGCCCGAAAAGGCCTGTCTTTTGCCGATGTGCGCATCGTCGAGTTGAGCCCCGAAATCATGAGCCGTCGATTTATTGCGGGGCAGCTCAAGCTGATCGTCAGTTACGGCTCTTATGCATTGGACGCGGAGCGTCTGGGCAGGGGTCGGGTGGTTGCCACCAGTCGAGGCTTTCCGGGTTGTATGCCCGGTGGTTTCGTAGTGCACCGGGAGCGGTTGGGCATCCTTTCCAAAAGCGATCTGGCCGCTGTCTTCAAGGGTTGGTTACGAGCGGTAGACTGGATCCGGCAGGCCGATAACCACAGAGCCTATGCCGGTGTCTTGAACATGGAAACACTTTTGGGTGAACAGCCTTACGTGGAAACCGGGATCAAACGGGTTCTGGCTTCTATTTCGATTCATGATCGGAAAACCCTTTTGCAAAGAAACAGCGATGCCGGTGGATTGATAAGGTACCTGGAGCAGCTAAAGGTATTCCTCGGCCAAAGCGGACAACTGACTCGGAATCTGGACCCCAATGTACTTTTCGACAACACCGTCATCGTGGATGTGCTTCGCTGAGCCGTATCCACCAATACTGGGGTAGGACATGACCTTTTTTCATTCGACCGGCGGTAAGTTGGTCCTGGCTTTCCTTGTGACCATCTTACTGCTGCTCATCCAGGGCATCGTCGATACGATGATCCTGAAAAACATAGAAGTTCTTTATGACCAACAATTAGAAACCGAGCGAGAAATTGCCGGTGTCGAAAGGGGAATCAGGGAACTAAGGCTGAAGGCGTTTCAACATCTCGAGACCGACAATTCGCAAATCATGAAACGTCTGGCAAACGATGTTCGCGGATTGGGCGTGCAAATGGAAGCCGCCATGGCCGCCCTGAATCTGGATACGAACCTGATAGCCAAGATGAGCCGTGACTACCAAACGATCCTGAAAGCCCACTACGACATGGAAAGTGAAAAGGCGGATGCCATGCTCCACGGCGAATCACAACGGGATTTCCTGGCTTTGCAACAACAAATGAAGGATGCTGCGGAGCAGGCGCGCGCTGCCTCCTCCGAACTGGTAGAGAAGCAAAAGCAAACCGGTTCCGTGTGGACGCTTTTGCTGCTGATTGCCGGGGTCGGAGGTATTGCCGTCATTGGTATGCGCTTGTCCCACGGCCTGGTGACACCCCTCAAAAACGCCGCGGAGCTTGTCCGGGAAATAAGTCGCGGGAACCTGACCATGCGAATGGAAGACGCCTTATTATACAAGGGCGAGGTCGGTTTGTTGGTCAATCAGCTCAACGGCATGTGCGACAGCCTGGTCGAGTTGTTGTCGGAGGTAAGGGAAAGTCTCGGCAGGCTTGACGGCACCTCGCAGAATCTATCTCGAATCAGCGGCAAGATGACGCGTCGTGGAGATGCCATGGCGAATCAGGTCATCGAGGTTTCCGGCGCTTCGCGAGAGATTTTCCAGAACATGGAGCAGGTGGCCGGAACGACCGGGGAGGCAACCCGAAATGTTAAATCGGTGTGTGAGGATGTCGGGAAGAACGGCGTCAGCTTGAACCGTATTGCCGCCGATATCGAGGGTATTACCTACAACACCGCCGCTATTGCCGACTCCCTGGAAGAAATGAGCGCCGGCATCGATGAAATCACGCGCAATACCGATCGCGCCTCGGAGGTCAGTCAGAAAGCCGGGGAGGAGGCGGAACGCGCGGGAAAAATCATGAAGCGAATGGATCAAAGCGCGGAGGCCGTGGGCAATGTGATGGGTCTGATTCAAAACATTGCGGGACACACCAACCTGCTGGCCCTCAATGCAAGTATCGAGGCAGCCCGAGCGGGTGAAGCCGGAAAGGGTTTCAGCGTGGTGGCAGAGGAGATCAAAGACCTCAGCATCCAAACCTCCGAGGCCGTTGAGCGGATCATCGGCTTGACCCGAGATATCAAGCAGAACTCCCAATCCAGTGGTGAAGCGCTCGATGTAATGGCGCGCATCATTCAGGACCTCAACGGCATCAACCACAGCATCACCGAAGCGGTAGGCCGGCAGTCGGAAGCTAATGCCGATCTGTCGCGCTCCAGCGTAAAGGTTGCGGGTTCACTGCGAGATGTGGGCAGGGATATCTCGGAGACCGCCGGCGCGGCTAAAAATATCGCCCTTGGTTCGGACGACCTCAGCGGGGCTGTAAACGCTGCCGGCCAAATTATCGGTAAGACCGCGCGCGACGCCGGGCAGGTCTCCACCGGCGTCGAAGACCTGCGCGTGGGTGTTGGGTCCATTGCGGAGCATTCGCACAAGGTACTGGACCGTGTGGAAGAATTGACGGAGATAACCGGTGCGCTCAGAAGTCTGGTTGACCGCTTCACGTTGGAGATCGAGGACGATGAAAGCGCGTTCACAACTGAATACTGATTTCCGAGTTCGATGCCCGGCTGTTTCTTGAGGGGGATGTTGCCGTTAAGATTTAAATAGATATAGGGGCGAGCCGGCAGGAGTGGGTTAAATCTTGCGGTTCATACGCGCCAGGATGCGTAACTCCTGCTCACGGGCGTCATGTTCCTGGCGTTTGCGCGCCACCCAAAGCGTTAGCTTGTCCATGATGTTCGGCATTGCGACCTCCTTGCCATGAACTGTGATCGGCCCACAAGACGCCGACCTCAAGTAAATTCCTCCTCAGCAATTCGTGGGCCAACCATTTGGAGCCAAGTGTTTTCATGGGCTGTTTCCAGGGGAGATGACATGTTGACAGCTTTGTTTCCGGTGTTAGGTTGTCGTTGTATCCCGGTAAAAGACAAGCTGAGACAGGATCTCCGGTTTCCAGGTGGGTGAAACCGGGCCGGGCGTGCTTCGTATATACAAGGGGACTTCCTTTACCTCCTATCCATAGATAAAGCCGGGGGCAGAAGCTGCAGGCCTTCAGCCAGGTTAACCAAAAGTAACGATTTCCCTATATAATGTGGGCAGCAAACAGGCCGTGCGGCAACGGTTTGTAACAGGATGATGCCTAACGACATGCTTTTCTTCGATCGCTTCAATCCACGCCTTACCGCCAGGCTGTTCATGGTCTGCTGCCTTGTGCTGTCTCCGTGCGGGTTTGCCGGCATGGGCCGAAATATCAAATTCAATCATCTGGGCATCGAAGACGGCCTGTCCCAGGGTTTTGTTCACGCCATTCTGCAAGACAGTCGCGGCATCATGTGGTTCGGCACTCAGGACGGCTTGAACCGTTATGACGGTTACGAGTTCATCACCTACAAGCACGAGTCCTTTAACCCCCACTCCCTGGCCCATAGCGAGATCGACACCATCTTCGAGCAACGCAACGGCGCTTTTTGGGTCGTGACGCAAGGTATTCTCAACCGGTTCGACCGGCAGCACGATCGTTTCACGCGCTTTTATCACGACGAGCAGGATCCGGGCTCCATCGGTAAAGGACCCATCGGTTTCCTGTTCGAGGATCGCGACGGCAACCTGTGGATCGGCACCGATACGGGGATGGACCGCTACCTGCCGGAAACCGGAACCTTTGCACACTATGCTTTTGATGCTCCCGATCAACAGGGCGGGTTCTTTACCATGGTCCAGGATCCGGCCGGTACGCTCTGGATTGTCAGTCGCCTGGGCCTGCACCGCTTCGACAAAAAAAGCGGCAATATTGAAACCGTGCGCGGCCGCGGCGACCTGGACACCATTTCGGAAAGAACCGTCCTGCTGGTGGACGACGTGGGCGTCCTGTGGTTGATCACGGAGAAAAAGGGCCTGGTTCGCTATGACCCTCGCACTCACGACATGGACAGTTTCATCCCGCCGCTGGGGAGCACCCGTGAGCAGTTCGCTTATTTCCTGGAAGGCATTATCGAGGATCAGCAGGGTTTCTTGTGGATGACCTCCGGTAACGGTCTATTGGTTCGGTTTGACAAGACCTCCGAAACATTCCGCATCTTCTCTCATGATCCCGAAGATCCGGGCAGCCTGAGCGCCAATGCGGCGACCGCTGTCTTCGAAGATCGCCAGGGTCAGATCTGGGTGACCACCACCAACGGGCTCAATCTTTACGATCGCAAGGAAGACTCCTTCTTTCATTATTACGACGAGCCCAATAATCCCAAGAGTCTGCATTCCAACTCGCTCGATTCCGTTTACGAGGATCAAACCGGAACCCTGTGGTTTACTCTGGTCGGCGACGGCCTGGCTTTTTTCAACGGTTACAAGCAAAAGTTCCGGCATTACCTGCGCAATCTGGGCGAACCCAAGCAGGTTCAAAGCAATATCGTCTGGACCCTGGCCGCACAGGGTAAACGGATTTGGATCGGTACCGAAGCCGACGGCGCCGTGCTGTTCAATCCGGAAACCGGTCGGATCGACAAGCGCTTGAACAGTGAAACCACGCCTCGCATCCAAAGCCCCAACGTGCGTTCCCTGCACCGCGACAATAAGGGCCGGCTGTGGATTGCTTCCGTCCGAAAATACAAGAATCTGGGCGGGCTGGATCTGTACGATCCCAAAACTGACACGGTGCGTCCGGTCATCGAGGACGAGGGTGTCGTTTATATCGCCCCTCATCCCGACGGCCGCCTCGTATTGGGCCAAATGGGCCGCGGCGTCAGCCTGTTGGACCCGGACACCTTTGCCCTGCAACGTTTTCGACGCACGCGGGATGGTTCTGTAAACCTGATCAGCAATCTGGTGCGGACCGTGGCCGTGGATGAGGACGGCACGCTTTGGGTGGGGACCTCCAGCGGCCTGACCCATTTGAATCCCGATACGGGCGAATGCCGCAACTACATCTATGACAGCCGTAATCCCGCCGGACTGGGGCACTCGCACGTTCTTTCGCTGTTGATCGACAGCCGCGGTAGGTTATGGGTGGGTTCCTACGGCGGCGGCCTCGGCCTGTTGAATCGGGAAACCGACAGCTTCAAGCATTTCACCTCGCAAAACGGTCTGCCCAACGATGTGATCTACGGCATCTTGGAGGACGGCGAGGGCATGCTTTGGGTAAGCACCAACAAGGGGCTCTCCCGCTTCAATACCGAAACGCTTCAGTTCCGCAATTACAATACCTCCGACGGCCTGCAAAGCAACGAGTTCAATCTGAATTCCTGTTACCGGGCACCCAGCGGCGATCTGATGTTCGGCGGCGTCAACGGATTCAATGTGTTTTCTCCCGGTTCTCTGAAAGATAATCAAATTGCGCCGCAACTGGTGATATCCGCCACCAAGAACGTCACCGAGATGATTGCCAACGAGATGGAAGAAGGCCGGGAGATCGTATTGCGGCCCGAGGATCACGTCATCGAGTTCCGCTTTGCGGCCTTGGATTTCTCGGCGCCCGGAAAAAGCCTCTACCAGTATTTCCTGGAAGGTTTCGACGACGAATGGTCGCCGCGGGGAGACCGCCGCACCGCCACCTATACCAACCTTCCTCACGGCGAGTATTCCTTCAAGGTCAAAGCCTCCAACGGCGACGGCGTTTGGAGCAATGACGAATTCGTCATTCCGGTGCGCGTTCTGCCCGAAATTTGGGAGACCACCTGGTTCCTGGCCGGCGCGACGGGCGCGTCGCTGACCCTCAT
>JAAUYB010022075.1_pt1 | contig 11361 bp, 21 predicted proteins | sample 7278071 | NCBI WGS metagenome assembly JAAUYB01 (sample SAMN14350121, study PRJNA611818) | marine sediment metagenome | isolation source: surface marine sediment (1.8m) | place: French Polynesia: Moorea | collected 2018-08 | reverse complement strand
TGTCCCCGTGGCAGGTCGCTCAGGTCAGGCGTCAGTCACTGCCCGAGGAGGCTGTGAGCTCAGACGTCCTGGCCATAAAGGAGGACGAAGAGGAGAAAGAGGATGAGGAGGGCGGCCCTGGCGGCGCCTGGTAATTAGCAAGAGATAAGATGTACCAAGGATTCAAAAAGTATTTATGTATCGTGGCGAACGTGTAATCTAGGATTCCTGGCCTCAATGTCGACGGTGCCTTTGACTCGAATGAAGACTCTTCTTCCGAGGAGGAGGAGGAGGTAGAGGAGGAGGATCCGCAACATGTCAAAATCGAACGTATTGATGACACTATGGAAGAGAATGAGATGAACCCGTGTTTAAGAGTACTCAAGGTAGAAGAAGAAGAAAGTGATGCTAGCAAGATTGTAATACAACAAGGAGTAGAAGCGGATCCATCTTATGGGGTCCCCCTGGAAAACTTTGTGGACGTCGCTGTAAACGTTAAAAGAGAAGAAATCGAGTGTCATTCACAGAACGACGAACAGAACCCGCCTCCGCCGAAACCAGCCTCGATTCAAGGGGACCAGCTGTCCTCCTCGCCCTTCCACCTGGCCAACAAGGAGGACAGAATGCCCCAGAGGTGCGACCAGTGCGGCCTCACCTGCCAAAATGTAACCTATCTTAACTTCCACAAGGTAAACGGAAAAGCAAATTAAAATTTGTGTGCCCAGACGAGCCAGCAGCGCCGACGTCCAATTATTTCCTTGTCGCGCAGGCCTTTGGGCACCAGACCCCGTGCTGCGCCGACTGCCGGGTCTTCTTCCCCTCCGAGGCCGAGAGGGCCGCCCACTTTGACTCCTCCTCCGCGGGCCCCCACTCCGCCCGGGCCCGCCAATGCCCCGAGTGCCAGGAGGAGTTTGGGGACCCGGGCGAGCTCGCCCCCCACCTGGCGTCTTCCCACGGGTCCTACCGGTGCCCGTTCTGCCACTTCACCTTCACCACGTATGATGAATTCCTTTCGAATGGTCCCCCGTTTAGTGCCAGGATTGGAGAAGATACGAAGGCAGAAATTCATCTTAAATGTACTTTGTTTGCCTCTCCCAGGCCTACCGTGGGAGCCCACCTGACAACGACCCACTGCGTCGAAGCCGCCAAGCTGGACCCCGCCGCGTTCATAGACAAGGATTTCAAGGTGCCAATCCAGTGCGCTTCCAGCCTCCCACCCACGTAGCAAAAATCCCTCTGCCCATCTCGCTTGCAGATCCTCCTATCCTTGACGGAAAAGTCGGCCAAGTGCTCCCTGTGCAAGAAGAGACCCAAACGAAACATGATCTTCAGGCATCTGAAATTCTACCACAAGTTCACAGAGTGGCAGGCAAAAACAAAAAAAAACTATTTTGACAAGTCTGAAATAAGTTTACAATGGTTGGTTGCTGCTGCAGGTAATTAGGCTCCTTAACAAATGCGGGTTCTCCCTCGACCCCACCTCCTCCTCCACCTCCGATCTCAGCGGCTCTCCTCTTGCGGAAGAGGCGGCTGAAGTCAATGAAGAGGAAAAGGGCAATTCCGCTTCCGGCGACAAGGAAGAACAGCTTGAAGAACCTGCTGGAAAAGATCCTGGCGACAGAGCTAGCCAAACCCTTTTTCCCTGCCCTGAGTGCGGAAAGACCTTCTCCTCCTCCAAGTCGCTCGGCCTGCACTCCTTCGCCTCCGGGCACGGCGGGATGCACAAGTGCAGGCTGTGCGAAAAAACTTTCTCTGCCCAGAAGAAGAGGTGACCATAATTGAGCAAGATGCGGAAGTTGCATCGGGAAACTGATTGTATTTGTTCGTCCGGCATTTCAGGAGCGCCCACATGAGATCCGCCCACCCGGACGATCCCCCCGAGGTGTGCGGGGTGTGCGGCAAGGGGTACTCCTCGGTGGCCGTCCTGAACGGCCACATGGAGGCGGAGCACTCCTCCTCGGCGCCCGCGTACGACTGCGACCAGTGCGGGAAGGCCTTCCGGCGCAAGGAGAACCTGGTTCAGCACCGGCTCATCCACGACGGGCCGAGGTTCCGCTGCCCCCACTGCCCGAAGGAGTTCGTGCAGAGGTCCAACCTGGTGAGGCACGTCAGGACGCACCTGGGCATCAAGCGGTTCAGCTGCGGCGTCTGCGGCAGGAAGTTCACCTGCGCCAGGAGCCTGAGGACGCACGAGATGGCACACAGGGGGGAGAAGTTTGTGAGTCATCCCGTTTCAGCTCACCTGCAGTCTTCTTCTGGACGTCATTGCGATCCTCGTTTCTTTCCAGAAATGCGACCACTGCGACAAGACTTACTCCTCGCGTCAGAAGCTGCTGACCCACACCCGGCTCCACACCGGCGTGGGGGTCCTCCTTTGCCCGCACTGCCCTGGCAAGTCAATACGCTCGAGCAGATGGAGTACTTGGATTTATAATTCGCTGCAATTGCAGGCCGTGTCTTCGCCTCTCCCTACCACCTAAAGAAGCACCTGGAGGCAGTCCACCCTGAGGCGGAGGCCGGCACGACCACCTGCTGCGCTGTGTGCGGACTGAGGCTGGATGCAGACGGCGAGGAGGTGGCTGGTAACTCCGGGGTCGACCTCCTAGCCGCCCACATGTCCAGCGCGCACCCGGAGCTGGGCTTCAAGAGCAAGTCCAAGACGTGCCCGCAGTGCCCTCGCAGCTTCAGGAGCTTCGTGGAGCTCAACCGGCATCTGCACCGCTTCCACTCCCCGTCCGACCCGCTGTCATCGTCGGCCGCCGCAGGGGAGACTGGGGACGCGATGGGGATTGCGGTGGAGTGCCTCCACTGCGGGCAGAGCTTCAACTCCATCACGGACGTCAAGGAGCACCTTTCCAAGGAGCACTCGATCAAGGAGAAGCACTCCCTGCACTACGGCAGAGGGCGAGGCGTGAGTTTCTTGTTTCCGAAATTGAGCCACCTAAAAAAAATAACCTGCAACATTTCGTTTCGCAGAATTCAACGGCCGCCACCTCCGCCACTCTGAACGCGGTGGTTGCCGCCTCCGCCTCCGCTGTCGCCTCTGCCTCTGCCAATCCGACTGCAGCCGCGGCTGGAACCGACTTCAAAAAGGTGACCGTCGATCCGGGATCGGAGGCGACGACATCGACTGAGGTAGCGAGCGTGGAGGGTTGCGCCCACTGCAACCGCCTGTACGAAGACAGGCGCAAGCTGGCAAGACACCTGAGGAGGGAGACCACCATGGGACTGGTTTGCGTCATGTAAGGATGGTTGGTTCACTTGTGTATTTTTATCCCCGTCTAAAACTGGCGAATCTTACAGTTGCGGGGATTCGTTCACCAGCGTGGTGAAGAACAACCGACATTTCAACCGTTCCCACCGAGGCGAACCCTTCCCACCGGAATACCTGGGCGTGGTTCCGGAGGAGGACATTGCGCTGGAAGCCGAAGGAGGATGTCCAGGAGGCGAGGAATTCGATGGGGTTGAAAGTGAAGCCGACTTCCACGGCGATGCCGACGCAGAGACCGCCGAAAGTTTCGACCAAGTCATGGAACTGGAGGTGGAGGAGGACGGAGGAGGAGGAGATGCCGGGGTGGTGCCTAGCGCCGATCTCCGCCTTGAAAACATACCCTTCGACGAAGGCGAGGGAAACCGAGGCTGTGACGAAACTCAAGACCAAGCCGAACTGGACATTGAGTTTGGGAAAATCGGATAGCTTAAAATCGCAAATTTGCAGAAAAGAGGATAGTAAGGGGGAAAATGTCTTCGATCGTCATCCATATGATATTGAATAAATTGCATTTTAGTAGAGAAAGCAACATTACAATTAACGTTTTTTTCTTTGGGAAGAGTAATCTTCCCTGTTGCCCACTTCCGCGATGCTTTCTATGAATGTTTGTTAAGTTTTTGTAACTGTAAACGCCGTCGGTTTAGGTAACGCCGTCAGCGTCGGATATTGACAACATATTAAGGTGACCCGAGGTAGTACCATATATTTCGTTTTTATGATCGAACGGATTATCTTTCCGCATTCACTGGACACTGTCACACTGGACAAAATAGCTCCAATTCGCGCAAGCCTCGAACATTTTCATTCAAATCCGGTATCATTTCAGGATGAAAAACATCGTTTCGCAAGCGTGCGTTGCAGCACTTCTTCTATCTTTACAAGGGGACAAAAAATGATCGTAGTAGCTCCTTTACTCAGTGCTTGTGGTGGTGTCCGTGGCCGTGGTGGTGGTGATGCCCGTGGCCGTTTTCCTTCTTTCCCTCTCCCTCCCCGTCCTCCTCCTCGTCCTCGTCCTCCAGGATGTTCCTGAGCTCCTCCTCCGCGTCAGGCCACTTCGGGATGGGGTCGTCGTCCTCGCACGAGGCCGCGAAGCCCATCTTCCAAGCCTCGGGGGACCTAGTGAATAGTGGCAAGAAAATCAATTGTTGTGCTGCAAAATGGAGTGCATATGACCAACTGTATCTTACTTGTTCTCCTCTCCTCCCTCCGGCCTCTTGTTCTCCTCCTCCTTGAGCAGGCACGCGTCCAGCGCCTCCGTCAGCTTCTCCCTCTGGAGGTCGCTGCCGATGATCACCAGCTCCTGCCTGCGGTCCTGGACCACCGGGCCGCCGCCCTCCAGGTCCTTGACGAAGGCCTCGGAGTCCCTGGGCTGGAGCTCCTCCGGAAGGCAGCTCAGCCAGAGGCCCCCGCAGTCGAGGGTCGCCACCGCGCCGGCCTGGCTCCACTCGCCGTACTGCATGTCGCGCCCGGCAAGCCAAACGAAGCCCTTGGACCTGGGGTAAAGAGCGGGATTGACGAAGGTTGACTACTTGCGACAAAGTTGAACAACAGACGTTCCATCGGAAACGGCCTTTTCTGTCTCAAGTAAAGAAAGGTACCAGGGCAGTCATTCTCACCTCAGGATCTGCCCGTAGTTCTCCCTCATGTTCTTGAGCCTCTTGGCGCACTCTTCGTTCCTCTCGTCCCTTTCCTCCTGGCTTCTGGCCACCACGCCCTCGCCCTCCTCAGGCTCTCCCTCCTGCTCCTCATCAAACGTGACGGTGACCACGAAGATGCTCTTGGTGAACCTGGCAAACCTCCCCGGGTGGAAGGGTGTCCTGGAGCGGTAGACGAAGCTGCCGATGCCGTATTCCTCTGTCTCAGGCTTGAGCTCCTCCTGCATGGAGCGCAGCCAGCCTGGGCTGCCATAGGCCTCATCCATGTCAAAGAGGCCGGTGTTCATCACCTCGGAGAAGTTGACCTTGGAGCGCACGGTCCGGATGACCTTTGCCGCCGGGTTGAGCACCTTGATGGCCTTCTCCACCCTGCCCGCCTCCTCTTCCGACACAAGGTCGGTCTTGTTGACCAGGATGACATTGGCGAACTCGATCTGAGGTCAGGGAATGAACAATGCGTTACTGCACTGCATTTACCGGCATCTCAAAAGTACTTTTCTTCCTTCTTCGCATACCTGGTCGATAAGCAGCTGGGCTACGTCCCTGTCGTCCTCGTCCTCCACGCCCTGTCCCCTGTCCTTGTACTTCTCCACCAGAGACTCGCAGGTCGCCAGGTCGCCGTTGAAGGCCCTGAAGAATGAAATATTTTTGCTATTTACTGACATTTAATTTGAAAAGACCTCAACATTTGCACAAAAAAAGGCAATCGTGAGTGGTGCGCACTTGCTAATTGCGGCAAAGGATTCAAATGTATTTTGCAAATAACACCTGCAGTCCACGACGGTGACGCACGTGTCCAGCCTGGCCAGCTCGTTGAGAGACTCCGGGTACTCCTCGCCGCCTCCCAGCTTGTCGCGGGCCTCCTTCATCGCCTGGTACACAGGATTCAGCTTCTGCAAAAGAGAGATTCCCGTCGGACCGCTCTCCAAAGAGTCAAAGCGAATAGCGTCGCCGCAGGTCTTCAGGGTGTCTTGTCTTCAGTCTTCACCTGCGATCAGAAGAACAGAGAAAGAAAGACAATAGTACTTTTGCATTTCGAAGCCAAGACATTAGATAACTCACGTTCTTCTTCTTCTCCATTCTTCTGGATCTTTTCTCCGTCTTGTTGGCTTCATTTTTTTCCAGCTCCTTAATGTTCTCTTGTACGTACGTAGATAATCTTTCTAATTAACATACTGGTGTTCTTCCAACTCTCCGTTCTTTGCTGCTAGCTACGGGATAAAACCTCCCAAGACACACAATGAGACGACTTAAAGTTCCCAAACCCTGCTGAATATTTCATGAATGTTATACGTATAGACTTTTCCCGCTCACCCCTTCCTCTCCCTCTCCATTCTCGGCAGCGGAAGCGGCGGCCTCCCCGTCGCCCCCCTCCTCGTCCTCGTCGGCCATTGCGATGGGGAAGGTGAAGGTCTCGGCCACCTGCTGAGGCTCTGACACCCCGGTGCTCTCGATGATGACGGCGTCGAAGCGACGGGCCACGGCCAGCCTGTGATAGTGATGACAAACGACAATTGGTTAGCTGCCAGCTAACATTTTACCATCAAATCGATAATTAGAAGAAACGGGACCGCTCTATTCCCCTTGCTCCGAAAAAAGGTGAATGGAAAGGGGGAAAGGACAAGATTCCGCACCTGGTCATCTCCACCAGCAGGTCCTGCCTGAGGGTGCAGCAGATGCAACCGTTCTGCATCTCCACAACCTGCTCCTCTTTCTTGAGCAGGTGCTCCTTCTTCACCAGAGAGGCGTCAATGTTCAGCTCCGCCATGTCGTTCACCAGCACAGCAACCTGCAGAGGGAGTAAATCTGGTAAATGACAAGGTAATTTATTGTCGCTTCATCATCTCATATACCTGAAGCCCCTCCTTCTGCTCCAGGATGTTCTTGAGCAGCGTTGTCTTGCCCGCGCCCAGGAACCCGGACAACAGCGTGACTGGCACGGCAGGGAACGGGGAGGACTTGGCCTTGGTCTTCTGGCAGGCGTCGCCCTCGCCCTCGCCGCCGGAGCCGGGCTTGGCATCGCACGTGGAGGTGGGGGAAGGCGGCATGGTGGACTGGGGGATTACTGACGTGTCGGGAGAATGAGGAGATTAAACTAACAAAGAACGGGATAGTTCTAAGTTCTAAATGCTTAGAGATGTTCTTTGTTTTTCTAGCACCGGAAGCAGGCTGGAGAGAAACACAACAAAAGGCAACAGGTCTGCCAGAAATGGTCTATTAAGCACTTTCTGATGTAAAGAATTTTTCTTCGTTTTGAGTCGGCAAAAAATGCGTGATGTGAGTCATGTGACACTATAGTCTTGTATTTTGTCCCTAAGTTGATAAATGAACGAAACATCTCGTGAAACATTTACACTTTAGCCTGCGCAAAGTGCATTCCCACCTGGCCACACTGTTCAAAATGGCGGAACCTCCCTTTTGACCTAAGGCATTGGCAACCTCGATAAGATGTACACTTGAACGACCACAAGACTGTTTAGGAACGATCTTCTGAAGTACTGAACTGTACGAAAAGAGAAAGTAGCCGAAATGTTTTCGAGAGCATCCATTTCCACAAAATAGCAAATGGCTCGAAATAAAGAAAAAATGGTAGCTTCACAACGTTAAGTGTTTCTCCGCCATGTAATATTTTCTCCTTTCAAGAGCTATGCTAAGCTAGTCTACGGTATAACAACAGGCTTCCGCTTTTCACACGCAATCGACGAATAAATATTTCATGATTTCAAGCGCAAAATCATTGCCGCTATCTCCCCCCGTCGACGTCCTCTCCCCCTCCGAACGCGGCCGCGTACGAGGCCCTGATCCCGTCCACGTACTCCTGCAGCTCCCTGTTCCTCCTCTCGCTCTCCCTCAGCCTCGCCGCCAGCGCCGCCGCCCCCTCCCCCGCCTCCGCCGCCCCCGCCGCCCTGGCCCCGGCCTCCCTCGCCTCCAGCTCCTCCACCCGCTCCCTCAGCCGCCGCTCCGTCCGGTCAGCCTCCCGCCCCTCGCGCCGCATCCGCTCCCCCACGCCCTCAGCGTGCTCCCGAGCAGCCGAGAGGGACTTCTCCAGGCGGCGGGCCAGCCGCGCGTTCTCCTCCACCATCTCGCGGATCTGGAAAAAGAACTGTTTTTCAGACGTGGAAACGTCGGCATGTGGTCGGTTTTCCGTTCACCTTGTCGGCGGCCCCCTTGAGCTGCTTGTCCCTCGTGTCCACCGCCGCCCTCAGCTCGGCGTTCTCGCCCTTGAGCTCGTCGATGATGACCTCGGCGAAGTAGTCCTGACGGTCGCTGCTGCTGTTGTTGCTATTGTTGCTGTTGTCCTCCTTCTCCTCCTCCCGCCTAGGCTCCACTATTGCCTCCACCACCTGCTGCTGTTGTTGTTGCTGCTGCTGGCGTTCCTTCGCTTTCGATTTCTTCTCCCGGCTTCTCCTCCGTCTTTGCCTCTTTTCGTCCTTTTTATCCCGTCCGCTAATTGATAAAAAGTAAGCTAGTTTAAAAAAAAAATCAAAGGAATTGTTTCGATCTTTCGAACCTGGACAGCGTTATCGAGACGTCGGTGGATTCCTGCTCTCCGTCGATTTTCTTCTTTCCCGAGCTCCTGCTTCCTTCTTCCTGTTCCAAACCACCGCCTCCTCCACCGCCATGGAGGAGCCTGTCCTTGGCGATCTCAATGAGCTGGAGGCACTGCAGCAGCTCCTCCTCCTCGTCGTCCCTCCCTTCCGGCGACAGCTTCTTCTTCTTCTTCCTCCCGATCCTCTCCTTGTCCGCCACCTTGTCCTTGTCCTCGGCCACCGACTCTGTCAGGTTCTTGTTGCTGTTGCTGCTGTTCTCCTCCCTTCGTTCCTTCTTCTGCTCCAGGTCCTTGAAGTGCGTCTTCTTTGACCTCCGGTCCTCCTTCCTCGGGCTGCCGGGATGCCTCGAGCCCTGGACGGCTACAGCCGGCACCTTCTTGTCCCTCTTCTTCTTCTTCTCCCTCCGTGAGCCGTTTCGCCGATGGCGGTCGCCATTTGAGCCTCCTTCGCTGTTTCGAATGGGCCTGAGGACACACTCACACGTTATTCACCAAAAAACCAGAAAAAAAAATAAAATAATTACACATTACTTGAAAGTCATGTCCGGCGCGTCGTGCACCCACATCCCGTCTCTCCTCCTCCTCTCCCTCTCCGCCTCCTCCCTCCTCCTCTTCTCCTCCTCCGCGCTCTCCATGAGGATCTCGTGCCACTTTCGCAAGCGGGCAGAGGATGACGAAGCGGCATTGGCCGCGGCTCCGCCGCCCTCCATCTCCCACAGAGAGCGCATAACCTACACACAAATAGGTAACCATGTTTTTGGTATCGCCAAATAATTATTTCATGATCTGGCCTATACAATTTGCACTCCAATTGAATCACCTGCAGCAGCAACAACAGAAGAGGAGCATTGTCAACAGCAACAAGGCAACAACCTTTCTTCCCCTCCCCTCTCTCACCTTCAGCCTCTGCCTCTCCCCCCTCCTGTAGTCGTAGTAGTCCTGCAGCCCCGCCTCTCCCCCCTCGGCCTCGGCGCCGGCCTCCGCCTCGCACCTCCTGGCCACGGCCTCCGCCCTCCGGTCCCTCTCCTCCTCCGCCGCCTCCTCACCTCCCGGCACGTCAGCGCGGTCGCACACCAGGCACAGGGGGAAGGACCGGCTCCTCCCCGTGGCCGACGCCTCCTCCTCCGGCCGCCTCGTCGCCTTGCCCGGAGGGGGGACCCAGTGCGGGTGGCGGAGCGGGTTGTTGCTGTTGTTGCAGCTGCTGCTGGAGTTGCGCCGCCGCCGAGGGTCGGTCACTGCATGCGGAAAAATATATCCATTTGCCAGAAACAGAATATAGTTTTTGTAAAAAAAGTGCAACCTGTGAATGAAGGCTTGGTCGTCCTCCTCCTCGAGTTGAAGTTGTCCCCCATGTATGCCGGTCTGGCGACGGGGCAGGCCGCTGTTGTTGTTGACGTTGACGCCGTCGGCGGAGGGGCCCTCCTGCGGCTGGTGAGGAGCACCATCCTATCGCGGACGAAAATTCAAATTTCCGTTTCTTTATTTGTTTCGTGGGTTGTGGCATGTCCTGGTACGGGAAAAAGAAAAGAGCAACGGGGAGAAAAATTGGCCGGGACGAATGCGGAGGTGAGGGAAAGGCCAGGTAAGGTGTTGCTGCCACACAATGGAGAGCGGCCCCTGGATCGGTAGGTACGGAGAAGGAGAGGGGGGGCGGATCATAAAATAGAAGCCTAATGATTGATCGAGGTCGTCCTGCACAAGAACTAAGTTTGGAAGCAAAGGTTGTAGGGAAATATTCGTCATTTGGATAGGATATCAAGACGCAGGTATGGCAAGTGGAACAATCACCTTCTTTTATGGTTCTCCCATGGGACGTTTGCCAAACTGGTTGGCGTTGTTTCGGATGGCTTTCTCTTTATGTATTGCGTGTGAGCGACCGGCAAAGGTGGCACTTCCTCCTTCAGGTTGGCGTTCGATCCGTGTCGCGGTCGCCGTTTCCCTCCGTCAGTTGAATTCCCCTTCCTCTTCTTCCTCCTCCTCCTCCTCCAACGGCGATTTTTTTCTCCCTTGCTGTTGTTGTCGACAGAGGGCGACACCACAGGAAAGCAAGGAAAGCCGCCAGCCAGCGACAGCGGAAAAAAACCATTAGAAAATTGTGCAGCTCGGAGCCGGAGGTCGACGCCATTTGGGAGGTGCCGCAGTCGTCCATCAGGATCCTCCCCATCGAGACCGTCGCCGGGGTCACCACAGGAGCAGGTGAGGGGTTTCAGGAGTCCACAGGACGAGGCGGCAAAAGCATTCTGGCGACGCCCGCCCACGCCGCGGTGCATGACCGCGCGGTCGAGAGAGTGCGGTTATATATACTCTTTGGTTCGCTGTTCATGTTGCTCTTGCAGGTGAAGGGGAGTGTGGAACCCGTGACCTGCTGCTGCTGGAGGGGGGACGAACGACTCGCGGACAGGTTGCTGCTGCTTTTCCTGCTGCTACGGCGACCTGGTGGTGTCGGAAGTGATCTTATTGGTGCTGCTCACGTACTGGCTGGCTGACCACTTGACTGTTTCGGTGCTGAGAGGAGGTGTGACGAGGGGGATGGGAGAATATCTTTTGTTGTAATGATTGGATTTTGAATGTTACGTAACTTACATTTGCGTAGGCTGGACTGTGCGGCGTTTCAGTTGGCACAATATCTGGTGATTAACCAATATCTTACCTCAACTTCAATTATTGCTGGTCGTGCACTGAAAAATACTGCAATTTTGTATTCCTTGTTGTTGCTATTGTTTCCCCACGTCAGACCTCCTCTGTTCTGTCAAGTGCTCTTTGCTGAAGAGTGAAGAGAAGTGAACCTGCCTGCGTTGTGCACCTGCTGCTGCTGATTCTTGAGAAACTTGAGGGAGAATGCCGATCACCTGGGTGGCGGTGGCCGAGGCGGAGGGCGAGGACCCGGTGGAGATATCCACGGAGCC
>JAAUYB010170316.1_pt1 | contig 11368 bp, 9 predicted proteins | sample 7278071 | NCBI WGS metagenome assembly JAAUYB01 (sample SAMN14350121, study PRJNA611818) | marine sediment metagenome | isolation source: surface marine sediment (1.8m) | place: French Polynesia: Moorea | collected 2018-08 | reverse complement strand
TTAGAAAAGGAGGGTTGGAATATTACCCATGACCCTCTCTACATTAATTTTGCTGAAGTTGAAATTTACATTGACTTAGGAGCAGAAAAACTTTTAGCAGCAGAAAAGGATGGAAAAAAAATAGCGGTTGAAATTAAAACCTTTCTCAAACCTTCGGCAGTTTCAGAATTTCACACAGTTTTAGGACAATTCCTAAACTATCGCTTTGCCCTGAATGCAGAAGAACCAGGACGAATACTATACCTCGCTATTCCTATTACAATTTATGAGACTTTTTTTGCTCGTCGTTTTGTTCAACTTATTATCCAAGAATATCAGTTAAAATTGATTATATTCGAGCCAGTAAATCAGGAAATTATTCAATGGAAAAACTAGACGAATATAGACAACTTATAAAAGAAATTATTACCGAATACAGCAGTCACAAACCAGCTTATGGTGAGATAGAACAAGAATTAATTTTTGATACTGAAAGAGACCGTTACCAACTTGTTCATACAGGATGGAATAAACATCGTCGTATTTATGGTTCGACTATTCATATTGACCTGATAAATGACAAAATTTGGATTCAAAATGATGGTACAGAAGTTGGCATTGCTAATATTTTAGTTGAACGTGGCGTATCTCCACAAGAAATTGTTTTAGCCTACCATGCACCTTATATGAGAAAGTATACTGATTTTGCTGTATGTTAATAATAAGTAATCTAGGTAACACACTGTCTTTCAATATCTTTGGGTAGCTTAGTTAGGCGTTTAAGTTTAAGATCGCAACATAGTTAACTTTTGCTAGAGAAAGAACTGCTCTAATACTATCAAAATCTAGGAAAAAATGCGATTACTTGTTGAAAAAAATCTTTAGCTAATTTCCTAAACGTAAACAACCTTCTGACTCCTTCTTCTATTCTCTTCCCTCCTGACTCCTGACTCCTGTCTCCTGACTCCTTCTTTTTTCAGCTTGTTGTTGAATAGGAATTTGTATTGTAAATTCTGTACCTGTTCCTACTGTTGAAGAAAAAGTTAATTTACCACCATGTTTTTCTGTAATAATTTGGTAACTAATTGCCATTCCCATACCTGTTCCTTTACCAACAGGTTTTGTCGTAAAAAAGGGATTAAATACTTGGTTTTGAATTGAAGGTGAAATTCCACAACCATTATCGGCGATCGCAATTTTGACCGATTTCTCATCGACTTGTGATGTATGGATAGTAATTTGTCTTAGTTTATTTTCACTCTCACTGGTTTCCAAAGCATCAATAGCATTGGCTAAAATATTCATAAATACTTGATTTAGTTGTCCTGGATAACATTCTATCAGAGGTAAATCGCTGTAATTTTTAACAACCTCAATAGCTAATTTTTGTTTGAGACGATTTTGTAAAATCAATAGGGTACTTTCAATTCCATCGTGAAGTTCAACCTTTTTTAATTCTGATTCATCTAAGCGAGAAAAGTTACGCAGGGAAAGAACAATATCACGAACTCGCTTTGTGCCGATTTTGATTGAATTGATAGTTTTGGGTAAATCTTCTTGTAAAAATTCTAGATCGACTTCATCTGCCCAATCTTCTATTTCTGAGGTAGGATTAGGATAACATTGCTGCACTAATTCGACAAAATCAAGTAAATCCTGAGTGTATCCCTCTACATGAATAATATTACCATGAATAAACGTGATGGGATTATTAATTTCATGGGCAACACCTGCCACTAACTGTCCCAAACTTGACATCTTCTCTTGCTGAACTAACTGCGCTTGAGTCTGTTGAAGTTTATGGAGGGTTTCCTCTAGCTGTTTTTTTTGTTTTTTTTGTTCGCTTAAAGCGATCGTGCGCTCTTTGACTTGTTGTTCTAGAGTTTCGTTTGCTTGTTGCAGGGCAATTTCACTAGCTTGTAATTTTTCAGTATTTGTTTGAATCCAATTTGCCATTTTATTAAATCCTGATGCAATTTTAGCTAACTCATCAGAACCTTGGATATTCACCCGTCGATCAAGTTCTCCTTGGGCAATTTTTTTACTAACTTTGACAATTTTCTCTGCTCGTACAGTCAGAGTTTTTTCAAAGAATAACCAGAGTAAAATACAAAATCCAGCTAAGGCAATTTTAGAAGTTAGGGAGCGAGATAAAGCATCACGAAATGCCTGTTGTTTCAGACGTGATATATCATAAGATAACCAAAGAATACCCACTTTAGACGGACGAAGTTCTCCTGGCTTTCTTTGTAGGGGAACTGGATAAATTGCCCAAATTTTTTGTTTGTCTTCTGATAAAATAATTTGTCCTGATAGATTTTCTCGCACTTGTTTAAATGCGCTCTCATTCTTTGCTGCTGGGGTCTGTTTAAGGGTTCGATTTCGCAATTCATACTGAGTTGCCAGAAGAACACGATTTTCTCGATCAAATAAAAGAGCTAAACTAAGATTGACATCAGTTTGCATCTTACTAATAGCAATTTCAGCTTGCTCTATGTTGCCTCGACGATATAGATATTCCAACATTCCGGAAATTTGTTCCCCCGCAAATCTTGCATTCCCACTGACATTTTCCTCAACTCGTTGAAAAGAATTTGACGTTTCTTGCTGAATATTTATTCCACCCAATATTGTACCAGATATTAGGAGGATGGCTGGAATTGAAAACCGCAAAGAAAAGGGAAACTGTTTCATTTAACTTAAAAGTTGAGTGAGAAAATCATTGAAGAAGGAGACAGGAGACAGGAGACAGGAGTCAGGAGGGAAGAGAATAGAAGAAGGACTCAGGAGACAGGACTCAGGAGTCAGGAGGGAAGAGAATAGAAGAAGGACTCAGGAGTCAGGAGGGAAGAGAATAGAAGAAGGAGACAGGAGACAGGAATTTTTGTTCGTGGGAATTAAACCCCAACCAATTGAATACGCAGTGCAGACGGCAGCGATGTTTTACCCGATGGCTTCTACCTAGAAGTACAGGAGTTATTGATGCCGCTCGATAATATTTATTACCGAAATATTCTGGTTTCAAGCTTCCCCCTTTTAAGGGGATAATAAATAAAAATTTTCCTGTTTGTCAATCCTCTCCTTGAAAAGAAGAGGTAATTCTAAATTCTAAATTCTAAATTCTAAATTCTAAATTCTTTACCTCCTGACTTCTAGCCGAACGCTCGTTAAAGTTCTGCTGCTTTGACAAAGCGATCGTCAAATAAAGTCATTGGATCGAGAGATTTTGATAAGAGTTTATTTGCAACCATCACATCAATTAATCGTTGAGTAGTTTCCAATAATCCTGGATTTTCTCGATCTAAAAGTTGTTGATTTTCTTGTATACTTGGCCTGCGTAATCCCTTGTTTGCTTCTAGAAATTCCTCTGGTGTCACCTGAGTTCGAGGAGCAATCCGACTGGCACTATCTTGGGGATTTTGTGCTAGATAATTAAGTGCTTTGAATTGTCCATCTACTAATGCCTGGACATCTTTGGATTGATTAGCGATCGCCGTCTTCTGAGCGATTAAAACATCAACTATTTCACCAGGAATTTGAGAACTATTAAATATTTGTTTTGCTCCGAATGCTAACAGTTTAGTACGAGCGGGACCAAAGGTAACAACTGCATCAATGATTCCATCTTTAAATGCTCGCTCGTGTTCCGAAAGTCCTAAAGAAACAACTTGAATATCTTCCATTGTCATTCCTGCTTTTTCTAAAGCACGGGTAATAATATATGCCCCTAAAGCATTAGCCTCTACACCTACTCGCTTACCTTTTAAGGCTTGAAGATTGGGAATCTCTGGTTTTGCTAAAATCACATCTCCTCCTTCAGAAAAATCTACCACTGTTATAATCCTTACATCTGGATTAGTAGTTGCTAATTCTAACGCCTGATCCATTGAGATAGCAGCACTTTCCAGATTATTATTTCGATAAACTCTTACTTGTTCAGTACCAGAAGGAAAATCAAGAAGTTTGATGGCAGTATTGTCATAATATCCTAAGCTTCGTGCGAGGTAAAGGGTTTCATACCCAGGCCACAAATTAACGGCAACTCGCAAAGGTATTGGAGTAGTATTACAACTTATGAGCAGAGATACTCCAAAGGAAATAATAATGAGAACAAGAGGTATTTTTTGTTTGAGTTTCCACAACCATTTTTGCCAAGGAAAACTCCTTGATGTAAATCGTTTTATCAATGAAAATATGTTATGTTTGATGTTTATATTCATTAAGTTTTTCCCCTATTTGTGATTATAACAGGACTAAAGCCATGGGAACCCAGAAACCTGGTTTTTCGTCAATATTAATTGTTAAAAACAACAATTTATCCTAAAAACCCGGTTTCTTGAGGTAAGTCCTATAGAACCCCTGAAGGGATCTATAAAATTAGCTGGAGAGATGGGGGGATGGGGAGATGGGGAGATGGGGAGATGGGGAGATGATGAAGCAAGGGGCTATTTTTATACTTTTTTCCCTATTCTATTTCACCCAAATTATGACTCCTGTACGGGCGATTCGCGAATCGCCCCTACGACTCCTAACTCCTGACTCATGTCTCCTGTCTCCTGTCTCCTAATCCTCACTTTTGCTCATATTCCAAATGGCTTCTATATAAGTAAAAGTTATTTTATGTAACAGATTTTCCTACTCTGGAGTTGGGTAAAAGCTAAATTTATATGCTTTCTTGATCGTCTACTACTTGCCAAATACAATATTACACTATAAAATATTCAGTGTCAAAGCACAATATAGATCGGCATTCATCCCGACACCATAGACGCAGAGTGGCTTCTTGAAAGGTAGACGATGCTATGGTGCGGGTCTTATGCAAACATTAAGAGCAAAATCCCATTGGCTTCAAAATGACCAATGTATTACCATGATTTAGCATCAACAGGACTTACGCAGGGAAACCCAGAAACCAGGTACGAGCGTAGATGTTTATTGTCAAAAACAATGATTTACCGTATAAACCGGGTTTATGAACGAAATTTCCTGGTTTTAACAATAAGATCGGGGCAATAAACCCGGTTTCTTGGTTGGGAAAGCGTAAGTCCTGTAAAGTATTAAACAATAATTACTAAAAAATTATCATGACAACAACTCTAGCTACTCCCGATCCTACCTTAGCAACCGTTCAAGCAGCTTTACCTATTGAGCCACAACCTTATGCGATTACCGATCGCCCCACCGGATTAGTTATAGTAGATGTAATCAATGGCTTTTGCACTGTTGGTTTTGGTGCCCTTGCACCCCTAGAACCAAACGAACAAATCTCAACAATGGTCTCGGAAAGCGATCGCCTAGCTCGAACTTTTGTAGAACGAGCTTTGCCAGTTATAGCATTCCTTGATACCCACGAACCAGGAAAACCGGAACCCCCTTATCCACCTCATTGCGAAAAGGAAACTGGAGAAGAAGAACTCGTGCCAGAACTTAAATGGTTACACGATAACCCTCTAGCCACATTGGTTACAAAAGATTGTATTAATGGATTTATTGGTTCTATTAACATCCAAACACAAAATAATCTATTGTTGGACTGGGTAAATTATCCCAAACTTGAAGCTCTAATTGTGGTAGGAATTTGCACCGATATCTGTGTGATGGATTTTGTTCTGACTATGCTTTCAGTTCGCAATCATAATTTAGTACCAAGTTTAAAAGATGTAGTTGTATACGATCAAGGTTGTGCTACCTACAATTTAACAGCAGAAATGGTTGCCGAGTATGGTTTACCAAAAACTGCTATTCATCCACAGAAAATAGCGCATCATACCGGATTATATACAATGAGTCAACGTGGTGCTATAATTGCTTCTAGTATTACGCTTTAAGACATTTTCTCTGAAACAAGTGGTTTTCCTACCTCGCGTAATGTGGTACATAGGAGGTATCCTGGTTGCGAATACGGGAGCAAGATGCTCCCACTACAACGCCTCGTAACAAAAACAATTACAATGCACCACCACCAAAAAAGTTATATCCAGTTTTAAGCATCCCTTGTCTCCTAAAGATTATTTTCGTTCAGCCAACTTCTAACTGTTGGATATTGGTCCTAAAGTAGGGGGAATTTGTCTTAAAATTTTAGCTGCTTCTTTTTTTTGATCTAACAAAGCTAAAACTTTGATAAGCACTCTAGCTGTAATCAAAAATAGTACGGCTTTTTTGATATGAGAGGATTCATTTGACTTAGATAAAAATGCCATTGTCAACAAAACTGCTACAATGAATAACACCACAACCAATGCTTTTTCCGCATTGATAATCCAAAGAAAAGCAGCAACTAAACAACTAACAAGAAAAGCTATACCCGCTTTGTAGATTTCAATTAGATAGATTGGTATATGAGTAACTTTTTTTCTCCTGGATCAGATGAATTATTAGGGGAACGTCTAGGTTGGGAAAAAGGTTTGCTATTCTGTCGAGATTTACCGAATTATTAATAATTAATAATTAAATAATTCCCGCCTTGAAGCCTCCCCTATCCAAGGGGAAAAAAGTGCTCTTGAATTTACTGATATTCAATTCCGTAACGGTTTTAACCACCAGGTAATTATCAATTATCCATTATCAATTATCAATTAATGAAACTTTCCCAACCAATAAACCGGGTTCCTCCCGTGTAAGTCCTAATAATAATATAGTTATTGCTATTTTAAATGCTAATCTTTTAAAAAAATTCGGCGTTGCTGAATAAATGTATGATATTCAGGAGGTCGGAGTTAGGAGTCAGGAGTCAGGAGTCAGGAGTCAGAAGGTAAAAAATAGTTTTTTTCTCTACAAAGGTGGTTTATAGATATAATTGGTGGGTAATTAAGAACTCTTCAATAATCTGAAAAATAGGCGTTGGTAATTGATAGGATGATTTTCTACTAGGGGTGACACCCCTCACTTACTCTGGTTAAATATTTAGAGATATCAGAAACAGATTACTCTTAAAGTTTCATCTTTTGATTTACCAACGCCGAAAAATATGAGTTTCATACCGTGTTTCAGCAACGCCAAAAATTCACAACTCTAAAGTAATTAGGGCGTTGCTGAATGTATGATTTTCCAAGATTCAGGTGTTAGGAGTCAGGAGTTAGGAGTAGCGTTCTGGAATTTTTTTTCTGCGCCTTAAAGAGGGGAAATAGGTCTGATTTACACTTATCTTATTTAGGAATTTCATACCGTGTTTCAGCAACGCCGTAATTAGTAATTCTCCCATGACCAAATGTTAGATGACTTGCCATTGACTGGGTTAATTACCTTATAACAGCGATCGCCATAATTATTCATTTCAATCATAATTTCGGGGTTGGTAAATCAAAGAGATGAAACTTTAAGAGCAATCTGTTTTAAGTACCTCTAAATAAATATTGGTACTCCTGCATAATAATGATGATAATATATATTTTTTTTCCACACTTCCCCCACTTCCCACACTCCCCACACTTCCCACACTTCCTATTGGCCAAAATCAATAGAACATTTACCTAGATTTTAACTAACTATCGACTAGGAAAAAACAAAAGTAGATAATAAATATTTATAATTCATATCCAGATAATGGAACACCTTTAAATTTTATCTAAAAAAAGTCTAAAAAAAGTAGCCGAATTTTGATAAAGCAATTATAATTTCTCTAATCTGTACCCAATGAGCAATCTTGTTTTTTGTCCCCTCTTGATTAAAGGGGGGGTCGAGGGATCTGCTTGTCATTTTAGCTATAAATATTCCCTTAAATCAACCAGACAAAAGACTTGTTCAAAAAATGTTGTACACCAAATTATTCTATATCAAAACATACTTTTACGAATGCCAAGATTAAAATCTCCAAGTATTTCTCCCCACTTTGACGTTATCGTAGTAGGTTCGGGTGCAGCAGGACTTTATGCTGCCCTTTGTTTACCTACTCATCTGAGAGTCGCCTTAGTTACTAAAAATACTATAAATATGGGTTCAAGTAACTATGCTCAGGGAGGTATTGCTGCTGCTGTTGACCCATCAGATAATCCATTCTTACACCTAGAAGATACCCTCAAAGCTGGTGTGGGTTTGTGTGACTATGAAGCAGTAAAATTTATGGTGGAGAATGCAGGTGAGGCGATCGCCCATCTAGTAGAAATGGGAGTTGCCTTCGACCGCAAAGGAGAAAAACTGGCAATGACTTTAGAAGCTGCTCACTCTCGCCCCCGGGTACTTCATTCCGCAGATACTACAGGTCGAGCTATTATTGATACACTCATCGCTAAAGTTCTGGAACGTCCAAACATTCAGGTTATTTCCCAAGCAGTGGCGTTAAATTTATGGCTAACTCCACAAAAAAACCGCGTTCAAGGAATTAGTCTTCTCCATCAAAGTAAAATCCAGTGGTTAAAATGCTCTGTAGTAGTTCTCGCCACAGGTGGGGGCGGTCAAATATTTGCCCAAACTACTAACCCAGAAGTCAGCACCGGGGATGGAGTTGCAATAGCGTGGCGTGCTGGAGCAGTTTTAAGAGACTTAGAATTTTTCCAATTTCATCCCACTGCGTTAACTAAACCAGGAGCGCCTCATTTTCTGATTAGCGAAGCAGTGCGAGGGGAGGGAGCGCATCTCATTGATGAAACAGGTTATCGTTTTGCTTTTGACTATCATCCTGCTGGAGAATTAGCTCCCAGGGATGTTGTCAGTCGAGCTATTTTTCATCATTTGCACAAAACCTCTAGCGACCTCACTCATGGTCATGTATATTTAGATTTACGACCAATTGACCCAGACCGCATTCGCTACAGATTTCCCAATATTATCAATGTCTGTCAACAATGGGGTATTGATGTTTTTAAAGAACCTATTCCAGTTTCTCCTGCTGCTCATTATTGGATGGGAGGAGTTGCTTGCGACTTGATGAGTCGTACTTCTATTCGTGGACTTTATGCAATTGGAGAAACCGCAAGTACGGGAGTTCACGGAGCAAACCGTTTAGCTAGTAATTCTTTGTTAGAATGTTTAGTATTTGCTTCTCAACTATCTCGCATTGAAATTCAACCAAATTTGGTTGCACCAGATTCTGATATCTCTCAGGTAAACTATGACTGGAATCAAGAGATGGAACAGATAGAGGCGATCCGGCAAATGTTACCAAGTTTGATGTGGGAAAGTGCGGGAATTTCTCGTCAAGGAGAACTATTAAATCATGCATTATATCAAGTTAATCGCTGGCGAGATACTTTAGCAAGTTTCGAGATAGTTAAATTTTTAGCTAATCTCTTACCTAACCAGATGATTGAATTAAATTCTACTAATGCTGAAGAGCAGTTGCGGATAACAGCAGAAACACTCAATCTTTTGGATCTGGGTTATTTAATTCTCAAAAGTGCTATGTCGCGCGGTGAAAGTAGAGGCGGACATTATCGTAGTGATTATCCAAAAACTTCTAATGATTGGAATGTTCATACTTTGCTGCAGAGCGATCGCTTGTGGAAGTCACCCAACAAGATTAAATTTGAACCCTCAAAAAAGATGTTTGAACTTTAAGATCGCGATCGTGCTGATAATAGACATCTCCAAAAATCAAACAGAGAATCAATTATTATCCATAAATAATCAATTACTCCCCATTCCAGTTCACTGTTCCCTCTTTTCTGGAGATGTCTACAGGACTAAAGCCATGCGAACCCCTCAAACCCGGTTTCTCGTATATTTCTATTGTTCATGCGCAATGATTTACCTGTAGAAACCGGGTTCCTCCCCTGTAAGTCCTAATATAATCAAAATTACAGGAATTAGGCAGTATCGGTATATAGGGTGTATTTTTTGATTTGAGAGAATAAATTAGGACTTACGCAAAAAACGAAATTATACATCATCTGTAGACGCAAATCGCCATCGGAATGTCGCGCAAACGCTAACGCCACTACTAGATATGTTGGTTTTGCATAAGTCCTATAAATTTAATTTAAGATCGTGGTCTAAAGTATTAGTTTTTCTGTAGAGGGTTATTATCTTTATCGACTAGAATAACTTCGGGACGATGTAGAAGTGCTTCTTCTGGAGTCATTTGTGCATAAGCAATAACTATTATCTCGTCGCCGACACTATTCATCCGGGCAGCAGGGCCATTGAGACAGACAATACGACTGCCCCATTCCCCAGGAATAGTGTAGGTTTCTAGGCGTGAACCATTGTTGACATTGACTACTTGTACTCTTTCATTAGCCAGAATCTTGGCAGTTTTTAGTAGTTCTTCATCAATAGTAATTGAACCCTCGTAGTATAATTGTGCTTCAGTCACAGTGAGTCGATGAAGTTTACTCTTAAATATTGTTAGTAGCATTTAGTAATTGAACCCTCATTGAGAATTTTGTTGGCAAACACACCTACTGTTAATATTATCAGGAATTACGAAAATACTGAAGAGGTGACAAACAAGGTGAAAACCTCTTTAAATAACATTCTTTTGCCAACCTTCCTCCCGAAAAAAGTCGCTCTGCGTAAGTCCTAAATTATATTAAGCTATATTGATAGCTATTTTGGTAGATTCAGGAAAGGCGATATATTGCTTTTTACATAAATAAAAGCCCCATCCTACTTGATTAGCTTGAATAGCTTCACAGGTTTTATCATAAGCTTTACTCAATTTCGGATATTCGGATAAAGCTCGCTGCGCAAGTAATTCATAGCTCTTATGCAAATGTTCACTTAAGTCTTTAGCTACCAAGACGTTGAACCCCAACTCAGTCATAAAATCTTTATAGGAGTCCAGACTAAATCCTGGTTCAAACAGCAACCGATCATAGACATATTTGCGGGCTATTTCATTGATTTCCTGTGTGGGTGTAACCAGGTCATCGAAGATAAATGTACCCCCCTGTTCAAGGACTCGGTAAATCTCTCGTAGAGCTTGATGGCGGTCATGAACATGATATAATACTGCTTGGCTCCATACATGAGTAAATCTACCTTCCTCAAAAGGTAGGGTAGTTGCTGATGCTTTCTGAAACTCAACTTTTAGTGATGGATGCTGCTGTGCTTTTATTTTAGCATTCTCAATGCGGACAGAACTAATATCTACTCCCACTACTTGACACCCTATATTTTGGGATAGCCATATAGCAGTGTTACCATTACCACAACCAATGTCTAATACTCGAGAATCTTTGATTATCCCACTTTGAGAAAACATATATTCATTCCAGTGTTGACAATATCCAATAAAATCTTCAGCTTTGGCCTCATTTAAGTTGTCAAAATAGCCCCAATGTACACTTCATTCTAAGTCCCAAACCTTTTGATAACGGCTATCTTGACTATCATAATATGCCTCTGTATCTGCTTCCGAATATTTGTTTTGTCTCATAGAGTTTTTGTCCCTTTATCATCAATAATTTTTAATTATCAACTTTTATACTACCTTTGCGTAAGTCATGATATA
>JAAUYB010075114.1_pt1 | contig 11373 bp, 12 predicted proteins | sample 7278071 | NCBI WGS metagenome assembly JAAUYB01 (sample SAMN14350121, study PRJNA611818) | marine sediment metagenome | isolation source: surface marine sediment (1.8m) | place: French Polynesia: Moorea | collected 2018-08 | reverse complement strand
GGCACATTCTGTCTTTATCCTAGCATGCCGCCGGCCCCGAAGATGAAGAGGAAAGAAAAAGTAGGGGCCGTCCTAATTTGTGGCGGCTCTTTTTGTTTCAGGTTGGTGTTTCGGGTTTGATCGCCTCCACGCCGATACCATGCACTTCGATTAAAAAAATTGGGATAACGCGCTTTCTGCCTTCACGGGTTTAACAGTTACTCATGCCTTCTACCGTAATCTGACTTGACATTGTCATGCAGCGGACGTACATTCAATAAGCATCCCATAACAGCCAATTTCCAAACTGAAATTCCGATAGGCAAGCCCGCTTTTTGATTTAGCTCTAGAACTTGAGCCGCTAAGGGCGGAGCTTTATTCAAAAACCCATATCCGCTTTTAATTGAGACCTATACAAACATGCTCAAAGGGCGGAGCTATATTGTCAACCCAGCATAACAGGGCAAAACGGCCGCTCCCGCCTACCGCCGGCAGCGCCCCTTGCCACACGGTTCGACGCCGTACATCCTCGCCGCCACGGCGGCTGGACCAAGGAGGAATCACACGATGCCGACTTACTTACACCCCGGTGTTTACATGGAGGAAATCCCCAGTGGCTCCAAGCCCATCGAGGGCGTTGCCACCTCGGTAGCGGCCTTTGTGGGCCAGGCCTCTCGCGGCCCCGTGGATGAGGCCGTCCTCATTCAGGGCTTTGAAGACTATGTCAAGACCTACGGCCCCATCGCCTCGGAAACCGATCACATGGGGTTCGCCGTCTCCGCCTTCTACCAAAACGGCGGCACAAGCGCCTACATCGCTCGCCTGGCCGGTTCCGGCGCCACCGCATCCTTCGCCGATGTGGCAGGGCAAAACACCGGCGGCGCCAATGTCATCAAGGTCTCGGCCTCCAGCGTGGGCGCCTGGGGCGATACCGTCTACTTTATGATCAAGAAACCCAATACAACCGATCTCAGCTTCACCCTTGAAGTCGGTCATCTGGACGACAACAACGAGTTCGAGGCCGAGGAGGTCTTCAGCGGCCTGGACATGAACGAGCGCAGCGACAACTATCTGCTGAAACGCGTCAACGGCGTTTCCGCACTGGTCTCTTTGTCGCTGGAAGCCGCGGCCGACCCCGATGACGGAACCAACCAGTACGAAAAAGGTACGCTGGTCAGCGGCGACACCACCGGTACCGACTTCAACGCCGATACCAAGGACAACATGGTGATGACCCTGAACATCGACGGCCAGGGAGCCAAACGCATCGATCTGGGTTTGAAGAGCGATGTAGCCGACGGTGACGCCACGGTTACCGCCGCCGAACTGGCCGCGGCCGTGCAAACGGCTGTCGTCGCCCTGGGCCCCACCAATACCCCCTACAAGGACTTCACCTGCGCCTTCGCCGCCAATCAGTTCACCCTGACCTCGGGCAGCGACGCCTCCTATTCATCGGTACAGGTCTACGACGGCGACGGCGCCGACACCGACCTGGCCAAACTGATGAAACTGGACACCGCCGGCGCGCCTACCGCCACGCACGGTTCCGCCAAGGTGATTCCCCAGGCGGTCGCCGGCCCCTTCAACGAAGGTCAACAGTTGCTGACCGGTTCCGATACGGCGCCTGCCCCCGCCGACTATCAATCCTTCTTCAACACCAAACTGGTCAAGGTGCGCGACGTCAGCATCATCGTGCTGCCGGGCCAGTCCATGCCCAAGAATTCCACCGGCAACCAGGCGATCGACCATGCGATCAGCCATTGCGAAGCCACCAAAAGCCGCATGGTGATCATCGATCCCGAGGAAGGATTCGAACTGGATACGGCCGGCAAGGTCGATCAGATGACCCTCACCACCTCCACCTACGGTGTGCTCTACTATCCCTGGGTCCAGGTGGCCAACCCCTTCTACGACGCGGACAAAACGCCCAACAAGAACCCCACGCTGTACACGGCGCCCTCGGGTTTCGCCGCCGGCATGTGGTCCAAAATCGACGGCCGCCGCGGTGTCTGGAAAGCGCCGGCGGGCGTGGAGACCGCTATCCTGGGCGCGTCCGGCTTGCAATACGACGTGGGTGACGGCGATCAGGATCAGTTGAACCCCAACGGCGTCAACTGCTTGAGAACCATGCCCGGCTACGGCCGCGTAATCTGGGGCGCCCGTACCCGCTCAACCAAATCCAATCCCGAATGGCGCTATGTACCGGTCAGGCGCACCGCCATCTTCATCGAGCAGAGCATTTACAACGGCATTCAGTGGGCCGTTTTCGAACCCAACAACCACGTGCTGTGGAGCAACCTGAGAGTGAATATCGAAACCTTCATGAACGGTTTGTTCCGCGCCGGCGCCTTCCAGGGCCAAAAAGCCTCGGATGCCTACTTCGTCCGTTGCGGAAAGGGCGACACCATGACCCAAGGCGATATCGACCGCGGCCAGGTGATTGTGATCGTGGGCTTTGCGCCGTTGAAACCCGCTGAATTCGTTATTGTCCGCATCCAACAGAAAGTAGCTCAGGAATAAGGAGTAGCTCATGGCCGCACCCATGTTTCCCGTCAATGCCCATCGCCACGACCCGTACCGCACCTTCAAGTTCCAGGTCATCCTGGACGGTAAGCCGGTCGCCGGCTTGAAAAAGATGGGCGCCTTGAAGAAAAAGACCGATCCCGTCAAGTGGCGCACCGCGGGCGATCCTTCCCACGAGCGCATTCTACCCGGGGGCACCAGCTACGAGGCGGTGACCCTGGAACAGGGCCTGACCCATGACCCCGTTTTCGAGGACTGGGCCAACCTGGTCAACAATATCGAGGGCGACTCGGGCATGTCGCTGAAGAACTTCCGCAAGGACGTCGTCATCAACGTGCTCAACCTCCAAGGCCAGGTGGCGCTCAGCTATAAACTGTTCCGGGCCTGGGTTTCCGACTTCCAAACCTTGCCGGACCTGGACGCCGGTTCCATGAACACGGTGGGCATCCAAACCATCACCCTGCAACACGAGGGCTGGCAACGGGATAAAGCCGTATCCGAGCCCACCGAGAGTTGATCGTGTTGCCGGGCGGACTCTGGTCGGAAGGCGGCTTGCGGCGGGATTACCGCTTCAAGCCCCTGAACGGCGAGGTAGAACTGGCCGTGGCCGAGGCGGGCATGGAGGCGCCGACCCTGCCCGCCCGCGTCACTGCCGTGCTGGCCGCCTGCCTGGCCGAACTGGGCGGCGAGCCCGCCTCACCCGAGCAAACTGCCGCTCTTTGTATCGCCGACCGCCAGTACCTGATGCGTCGTCTGGCCGCACTGTTGGGTCGCGATACGATCTGGCAAAGCGCCGCCTGCGGTGGATGCGACGCCGTATTCGATTTCCAGGTCACCCAAACCCAACTGCCGGTATCCTCGCCCGGACCCGGCTACCCCTTCGCGGAGATCAGCCTGGGCGGCGTAACTTTCCGATTGAAGGCGCCCACGGGCCGTGACCAGGAAGCCGCGGCCGCCGTGCCCGACCCGCAACTGGCCCTGCAAACCCTGGCCTGGCGCTGCATCCTGGAGAATGGCGACGGCCGGCCGAAACCCGATCCACAAACCCTGGGCCGACAAACCCTGGCCGACATCGAGACCGCCTTGGAAGAAGTGACGCCTGAGGCGGCAGTGATCATCCAAACCAGTTGCCCCGAGTGCGGCCAAACCAATCAGGTAGAGATCGATCCCTACCTGGTCCTACAGGCCGGGCCGACCGACCTCTACAACGAGATCCATACCCTGGCCATAAACTACCACTGGGACGAAGCCCGCATCCTGGCCTTGCCCCGACGGCGCCGTTTGAAATACCTGGACCTTATCGACAAGGCTCGCGGCATGACCTCATAAGGAAAACCAAGGCAAATCATGGGACTTTTTTCCAACATCATCCGTGACAGCCGGCCCCGCTTCCATACGCCGGCCGTTGAAGCGCCGTTGCTCGATGCTCCCGAGCTTTCGGCGCCTGTTCGGTCCGACTCGTCGGCAACTGCCGAGACGAAGCCGGTAACCCCGATGCCGATGATAGAACCGGCAAGCCCGACTCCAATGCCGGTGACCCCCGTGAGCTTGGAGACAGGCGGTCGGGAACCGCGAATTGAGGAAATGGGCATTGTCCGAGAACCGTCGTACCAAGATGTCACGGAAACGGTCATTCCACCGGCCGAAGCGGAACCCCCGGCAACGCTCGGAGCAGCGATCATTGAAACCGGTCAGGAAGACGTAGTTGTTCTCGCTGAACCGAGGCAGGAAGATGAAGTTGTTGCCGCTGAGCCGTTGCCGGCCATGGAACCGGAGGTCCGACCGCAAGCCGCACTCCCCCCTGAGGTAGAAACAGCTGCCCTCGCCTCCCCTACTTTTCCCGAACCAGCAATAATCCGGCAGGAACTTCCCGAAACCCGGCCCATTGAATCCACACTCTCGGAGCCTCAAGCAGCCCGGCAGGAACTTCCTCCCTCTCAACCGGACATAACCACATCACCGCCTGAGCAAATCAGACCAGCCGAGCCTACAGATGCACCGGTGGAACCCGTGCAAACCGTCCATACCCGGCAGAAACAGGATACCCCGGTCAAGGCTGAACCCCTTCCCGCCCCCGCTCTGTCCGAACCACCGCCTCAACCCGCCGACAAGCCTCTGCCGACAACCGTTCAGGCCGGCGTCGCGACACCCACGGAGCAACCCCGGTATGAGCCGGGACCCGCGCCGACACCACCCGTCATCCCCGCTCAACCACAAGCTCGGGCGGTTCAACCGGGGAACGCGCATCAGCAACCGGCGGAACCCCGGGTGCATATCGGCCGGGTCGATGTGGTGGTCCTTGCCCCGCAAACCAGGCCCAATCCGGCGCCGTCCTCGGGTCCTTCCCCGGGTTTTGCCAGCCGTAATTATTTGCGTTCTCTTTAGGAAGCCCCAATGCCGCTACCCGATTCCACCATCTCCCTGGCCACCAAAAGCATGGCCAACTATCTGGACCAGCAAATCAAAGCCTCATTGGGCGAAATCGACGATAACGCCACCCTGGTCGACATCAAAATCGGCAACCCGTCCCAGGCCGAACCGCCCAAGAACGAGACGAACCACCGCGTCAACCTGTTCTTCTACCTGGTCGAACCGAGCGCTTTCCACCAGGACGTCATGGTCGACGAAGTCTGGCGCATCCGCATGTATTGCCTGGTCACCGTCTTCGGCGTTCAGGAAGGCGACGTGGGACCCGGCGAAAACGACATGCGGCTGCTGGGCGAGGTCGTGCGTATCTTCCACGAAAAACCCATCCTGGACCCCGAAGACCTGCAAGGCGTGCCGGTACGCTTGCAAATCATCTTCCGCAGCCTGTCTCTGGACGACCTGAACCACCTGTGGTCCGCTCAGGGCGACACTACCTTGCGGCCGTCGTTGGCCTACGAGGTGAGCCTAGTGCCCGTGGTTCCCAAAGTAAGGGCGAAAGAAGCGCCGCTGGTCGGTCAGGTGGGCGCCGAGGTGGTCTCGGGACTGACTCCGCCGCCGCTGCCCTATGACGGTCCCTTCCTACCGCCCGCCCAGACGAAGATGACCGTAGACCAGAACCGGGACGATTGGACACCGCAAATCTGCCTGGTTTACAACGGCACGCGCGCCCGCGCCCTGTTCTTCCAGGTGGGCAGTTCAGAGCTGAATACCTTCACGGCTCAGGTTCAGGTGGCGGGCAAGGTCGGCGAAACCGTCACCCTGCAATGGGATGTCTACGGCGCCGATCAGCGTTGGGAACCCGATGAAGACCCCGCGCCTACCGCCCCGGCTAAAAGCACCGAGATCGACCCGGAAAACCCCGTCCCTGCACCGGCTGACCTGGAATCGCTTGCGCTGCCGTTCAAAACCGCCGGCCAGTTGATGCTGACGCCCACGCGAGACTGGACCCGGCCCGCGGGTGACACCGTGGAACTGCGCGGCGAGCCGGTACTGATAACCATTTACGAGTAACGCCATGGACGACCAGGCCCCCAAAACCCTCGAAACGGAATGGCAACGCATCGGCCTGCTGGCCCACTGCCTGGCCGAGAGCCGCCAGGGCCGTGATATCAACTCCGAAACCCTGGAGCAACTGCGAGACCTGCAACAGCGCGTGGACCAGGAACGTCACAACCACGGCGCCTGGCAACGCCTCTGCCCCGAGCCGCTCTCGGGACTGGAGCAGGACCTGCTGGCTTGTATCGTGGCGCCCGAGGCAGAACCCCACATCGGCTGGATCTACCGCAACATTCAGGGTACAAGCAGTCCCTATCCCAGCGGCGCTCTGCTACGTGAATTACTGGCCCTGGGCGCCGAGGAAACCCAACAGTTACACCACGTGCTGGACAAGGCCGCCCCGCTGCGTCGTCACCGCCTGATCCGCGCCGAGGAGGACGGGCCCTATCACCCGCTGTTCCCCGGTGAGGGCGTCACCGCCCGCGTGTTGGGCCTGCCGGTACGACTGCCCACGCCGCCGGGCGCCCAGCGCGTCAACGGCACCGCTTCCTGGGACGACCTGATCCTGCCCAAGGCGCCCGAGGCCATGCTGCGCGAGTTCCTGGATCAGGTCCAATTGCGCTCTATCGTCTTCGACAAGTGGGGCGCTCGCGAACGCGGCGGCCCCATTGCCCTCTTCTCCGGCCCCTCCGGCACCGGCAAGACCCTGGCCGCCACCGTTTTGGCCACGGAACTGAAATGGCCCCTGTTCCGGGTGGACCTGGGCACCCTGGTGAGCAAGTACATCGGCGAAACCGAAAAGAATATCAACCGCTTGTTCGACGCGGCTCACGACCAACCCATGGTCCTGCAATTCGACGAGGCCGACAGCCTGTTCGGCAAGCGCGGTGAAATCAAAGAGGCGCGCGACCGCTACGCCAATATGGAGGTCAGCCACCTGCTCGCCCGCGTTGAAAACCATCGCGGACCCTGCATCCTCACCACCAACCTGCGCGGACACCTGGACAAAGCCTTCGCCCGCCGCTTCCAGTTGGTCGTGGACTTCCCCAGGCCCGGCGCGGGCGCCCGCGCCCGTCTCTGGGACCGGCTGCTGCCCCCCGCCGCCCCACGAGAGCCGGACCTGGACCCGGACTTCCTCGGCAAGGCGGCCAACCTCACCGGCGGCGAGATCCGCAATGCGGCCCTGCAAGCCGCTTTCTTCGCCGCCCGCGCTGAAAAGCCCATCGGCCTGCCCCACGTCGCCCTGGCCGTCTGGCGCGAACTGGGCAAAGACGGCCGGGAACGAGAACTCCGCGACCTGGGCCCGCTGCAACCCTATTACCCCGAACAAGGATACCTATGCTGACCATCGGCCGCATGAACTTGACCCTGCCCGCGGGTTTCGAACGCCGCGCGCCGACCATCGTCCGACTGGTGGCCGATCGCCTGGCCGATGCGCGGCTACCGCAAAGTCAAAATCTGGACCGGCTCAGCCTGCCGCCGCTTACACTGCATTCCGGCATGGATGATCACGGCGTGGCCGGCGCTGTTGCCGACGCCATTCTGAGCCGGCTACGCAAGGAGACACCATGATCAACGTAACCAAGGGCGCCCTGGTGGAATACGCTTTATCACTGCCGCCGCTGGTTCTGATCTTCGAGTTCAACCCCAAGACCATCACGCGCTCGCGCACCCTGAATATCAACACGGGCAGCGCACCCGGCACCAGGGGCGGCTATGACTTCACCCTGCCTACCGAAACACCCCGCGTAGCCCAGGGCGTCAGTATCGAACCGGAGAAGTTCACGGTCAACATCATGGTCGACGCCACCGACCGCATGGACGAGGGCGACGTCATTGCCACCGAATTCGGCGTGGAGCCGGAACTGGACACCCTGCGCACCATGCTGGCGCCCAAAAGCCAGGGTCCGCTGGGCCTGCAAACGTTGTCCAGTTTGGGCTTGGGCGGCGATCGGGCCTTCCAGCGTCACGAGTCCGCATCGGTTCTTCTGTTCGTCTGGGGCACCCACATCATCCCGGTCTTCCTGACCAGCATCACCGTTCGCGAACTGGCCCACAAACCCAACCTGATCCCCTACCGCGCCGAGGTCGACCTGAGCTTACAGGTCATCGAGGGTAACAACCCCTTCTTCCTGGTGGAGGAAGTTCGCCAGGTGGTGGGCGCCGCGCTCAATCTGGGCTCCACGATTGCTTCCAGTTTCTCCATCTCTTTTTAAGGAGTGACCCATGCTACGCAAAGGCTCCCGCTATGAAAAAGGCAAAAAGTTCCTGGCCTCGGCAACCGTGTCGGAACCCTTCGGCGGCTTGCGGCCCCGTGAAATCCCACGCACGGACGGCGTCATCGAACACCGCATCCGCCAGGGCGATAGATTGGACTTGTTGGCGCGCCATTATTACAACGATGACCGGCAGTGGTGGCGCATTGTCGACGCCAATCCCGGCTTCCTCTACGGCGGCGACATGGTGCTTGCCGAAGACGAACCCGGCAGCGGCAACGACGAGACACTGGCCGCCATGGTGGGGCGCGTGATTCTGATTCCAAGGGCATAACCCATGCTTGACCTCTTCGACACAAAACAGGTGGAACCCGCCTCCTGCATCATCAAGGTAGGGCAGAGCGCCGAGGAAATCGTCGACCTGTACCCCTTCCTCATACAACTGGATGTGAAATGCCGCCGTGAAGAAGCCTCGGTCGCCACCCTGAAGTTCGAGACCCGGCGCGATGAGAACGGCGCCTGGACCATACAGGACGCGGACGTCTTCAAACCCTGGGAACCCATCATCATCGAGGCGAGTTTCGGTTCCTACAGCGAGGAGATCATGCGCGGCTATATTCGCGAGGTCAACGCCGACTACCCGAGCGATGCCGGCAACACCACGGTTCAGGTGGAATGCCAGGACGATTCGCTGGTGCTGGACCGGGAACACCGCCGCGAGAACTGGGGGGCCGATGCACCCACCACGGACACCGTCATCCTGGCCGAACTTCTGGGTAACGTGGGACTGACGCCCAACCCGGACAACGCCGAGGGCCGCACCGGCCTGGTCCTGAACCAGGACAGCACCGATATCCGCTTCATACGCGACCGGGCCGAGGCCAACGGCTACGAACTGATCTTCCGCGACGGCAACGCCTACTTCGGCCCCATGCGCCTGGACTCGGAACCGCAGGCCACCATCATGGTCTACGCGGGCCGCGACACCAACTGCATGCGTATCAATGTCAAGTCGGACGGTCACCAGGCGGACAGCGTCAGCATCGACACGGCTTCGCCCGACAGCGCCGCCACCGTCTCGCAAACCGTGCAGCCCGACCAGCCCTTACTGGGCAACGAAGCCGCCGACAGCACGTCAGCGGGGCTGGGCGATTTCAACTGGCGGCTGACTCGCCAGGGCGTGGCCGATGAAGAGGAATTAACGGCTCGCGCCCAGAAGAAGGCCAATGAACTGGCCATGAAGGTGAAGGCCGAGGGCGAACTGGACGGCAGCATCTACGGCCATGTGCTGCGCGTGGGCGAACCGGTAGGCGTAGACGGCATCGGCGAGTGGATGGGCGGCATCTACTACGTGGACAAGGTAGATCATGTCATGGACAGCAACGGCTACCGCCAGACTTTCACCTTGATGCGCAACGCCTACGGCGACAACCTGGAAAGCGGCGGCGGCTTGCTGGACGCCATTTTATAAGGAAACACCATGGAAGAATTGATTACCCAACTGGCCCGGCAAATCCAGGGAAAATACTACGGCAAGTACCGTGGTTTCGTGGTGGACAACGCCGACCCGGAGAAACTGGGCCGCCTGCGTCTGAAGGTGCCCGGCGTGCTGGGCGAGGCCGAAAGCGGCTGGGCGCTGCCCTGCATGCCCTTCGGCGGATTAACCGACCAGGGCATGTTCACCGTACCGGAAGTAGACGCCCAGGTTTGGGTAGAATTCGAGGCGGGCGATCCCAACCAGCCCATCTGGACCGGCACCTACTGGCGCGTGGCCGAGGACGTGCCGGAAGAAGCACAGCTGGAAGAGCCCACCACCCGCCTGCTCAAAACCACGTCCGGCCACCTGCTGCAATTCGATGACGAGGAAGATGAAGAACGCATCTTCTTGAAACATCCCAAGGACGCCACCCTGGAAATCGACAAAAACGGCACCATCACCCTTACCGCGGCCGACGGCGCCACGTTGGTCATGGACGCCGACGCCGGCAAGATCACGGTTGAAGACGCCAACGGCAACAGCACCGTCATGGATTCCTCGGGAACGGTCATCGAGGACGCCAACGGCAACAAGGTCGCCATGACCGCCTCGGGCATGAACCTGGAAGCCCAAAAGATCGTGGTCAAAGGCACCCAGGTCATGCTGGGCGGCGACGGCGGCGAACCCATCATCAAGGGGCAAAGCTTCCTGACCCTCTTCGCAACCCACGTTCATCCCACGGGTGTGGGCCCTTCGGGGCCTCCGGTTCCCCAGGGTGAAATGTCTACGCTCTCGACCAAGGTCATGACCTCCTGACCACCTTGAACACTGGAAATCGAATATCCAACCGACATATAGCCAATGTCCAATTGCCATAGGATTTAACCGGAGCTTGTTATGCTTTCCTCCCCTCCTTACATGAAGTTCCCCCTAACCATCGGCGAAAACGGCGCGGAAACCAGTAACACCGGCGATCACATCAGTGAGCAGATCAAGCAGGTGCTGTTCACCAACCCGGGCGAGCGGGTTTTCCGACCCGAGTTCGGCGTCGGCGTGCGCGCCCTGGTTTTCGAGCCCAACGGTTCCGCCCTGCGCGAGGTCACGCGCAAACGGCTCATCGGCTCCCTGGCCGAGGCCCTGCGCGGCGAGGTCGATCCCAAGACCCTGGATGTACAGGTGGTCACCGAAGACGCCAAGCTGAGAATCACCATCTCCTACACCCTGGCCCGCATCGGCGTCAATGAGAAACGCCAGTTCCTGATCAACCCCGGAGGTACGCTCCATGGCTGAGAACCCGCGCATCACATTGGACTTCCGCAAGGGCTGCCCCGACTGCGGCGAACGCCTCGTAGTCCTGCCCGAACCCCTGCCCCCGGTCGGCGACGACTTCGACTGGCTGCTGCGCGACTACGACGGCTTCCGCATGTTCATGATGGAAGAACTGGCCGCCCGCTTCCCCGAGCGAACCCGCTGGACCACCGCCGACATGGAAGTGGTGCTGACCGAGGTTCTGGCAGCGGCCCTGGACCAGTTGAGCGACATGGCCGACCGCGTGGCCTCGGAAGCCTACCTGGAAACGGCGCGCCGACCCCAGTCCGTACGCCGCCTGCTGCGCTACATCGGTTTCGACGCGGTTCAGGACGCCGTCAGCCGCGAAGAGATCAGCGAGGAGCCCGGCGATACGGACCAGGACATGGCCGCCAAACTGGAACAATTCTGGGCCGTGAACCCTTACGTCATGGACAAGGCCAGGCG
>JAAUYB010057755.1_pt1 | contig 11379 bp, 7 predicted proteins | sample 7278071 | NCBI WGS metagenome assembly JAAUYB01 (sample SAMN14350121, study PRJNA611818) | marine sediment metagenome | isolation source: surface marine sediment (1.8m) | place: French Polynesia: Moorea | collected 2018-08 | reverse complement strand
TTCCCGTTTAATTGAAGTTTAATTTTTTCTCGTAGAAGTTTTCCTAGTTGGTCTAAATACTCTTGTGATTTATTATATTTCCTGATCGTATCTTCTGAAGAAGGGGGAGAACTAACCGATGGACTTTTAACCTTAACAGGTACAACATTAAGAGTAATATTTTCGATCCAAGTTTCCCCTAAAAACTCCGATAAAACATCTCCATGACAACGAATATTCCAAGACGTTCCAGCTTTCAATTCCGTGAAGGGTAAAACCATAACTAACCCCTGGGAATTAATACGACGTTGATGATATTGTTTCTCTTGCTCTGGGGAAGTGATACGGACATCAACTACAGTATTAAAACGATTTGATTTGGCCAAAATGCGGTATTTTCCAGGTTCTAATTGTAAGCTAGAAGAACTAGCAGGATACCACTTAATATCATCATCTTTTTGGATTAAAAATTCCCAGGATGTCATGGTGTTTATGGTGTGGAGTAGCTCATTATTTTTTATGTCTGTCTAGTTGTTCTCTAAGTTCCCCAACTTGATTAAATAATTCGCTTTGTGTGATCGTTTGTTGTTCTTTGGTTTGCAACCATTTCAGTTGTACTGTCTTGTTTTGAGCTTCTTCTTCTCCTAAAACGAGACAAGCGATCGCCCCACTGCGATCGGCCCGCTTAAACTGCTTACCAAAGGCACTCCCACTCATGTCTAATTCCACCGTTAAGCCCTCTGCACGCAATTTTTGGGCTAACTTCAACCCTTGTGCTTCAGCCGCTTCTCCTCGCGAAACTAGGTAGAGATCCGGGGACATGTGGGGGGAAGCTTGTAATTGCTTCAACAGAATAATTAACCGTTCCATCCCCATGGCCCAACCTACCGCCGGGGTTGGACTTCCCCCTAACTCTTCTACTAACCCGTCATAGCGTCCCCCACCGCATACCGTTGCTTGGGCCCCTAAATCATCGGAGATCATTTCAAAAGCGGTATGGGTATAGTAATCTAACCCTCTCACTAAACAAGGATTGATGTTATATTCAATGCCAAGATCCGTTAAGAGTTGTTGCACTTGATCAAAGTGTTTTTTCGACTCATCTCCCAAATATTCCAAGATACTCGGGGCATTTTGGTTAATTTCTTTGGTACGCTTGGCTTTACTGTCGAGAATGCGTAAAGGGTTTCGTTCTAAGCGATCTTGAGAGTCGGGATCGAGTTCCTCTTTGTAGGGGAGAAAATAGTTAACTAAGGCCTCTCTATAGTTTTGTCTATCCTTGCGATCGCCCACAGAATTGATATCTAATTTTAAACGCTGCAAGCCTAACGTTTTTAAGATGTCCGTTGCCAAGGCAATCACTTCTACATCACCCCGAGGATCGGCTGTCCCGATTAATTCTAACCCAATCTGATGAAACTGTCGTTGACGACCGGCTTGGGGTCTTTCGTAGCGAAACATCGGACCACAATACCAAAGACGTTGTACTCCACCGGCTGCATACAGGTTATTTTGTAGATAAGCACGGACAACTCCCGCAGTCCCTTCTGGACGTAGAGTTAAAGAGCGATCGCCTCTATCGGTAAAGGTATACATTTCCTTACCGACGACATCCGTTGCTTCTCCTATTCCTCTCTCAAACAAAGAGGTTTGCTCAAAAATAGGGGGACGTATTTCATAGTACATGGCACGACTGAGTAGTTGTGTCGCTACTTGCTCTACATATTGCCAGTATCCTATCTCTTCTGGCAGAATATCTCTGGTTCCTGGTAGTGTTTGAATAGTACCCATTGGGGTCAGTTTCGCCTAAAAATTTCCTACGCTAGATGATACCGTGTTTTTATCCAGTTTGACGGATAACGTTATCCGTCAACGAGGACATAGTTAGAATAGGGTATAAATATCCGATAAAATTATCATACCAATGAAAAAACAAAAGATTGCCATAACTCTAGACGAAAGTTTAATAGGCTTTTTAGATAAGATGGCTAAAGGAAATCGTAGTCAATATCTCAATCATCTTCTTACACAGCATCGAAATAAAGTTACAGAAGAGCAGTTAATTGCCTCTTTATCCGAAGACAGCCAAGATCCTCAATATCAGCAAGAAATACAGGAGTGGGATGGAGTGGTAGGAGATGGCATTAATGAAGAAGAATAAATTAACCTATACTACTCAATATCTTCTAATTGCGTTGTTAATAAATTTATTTTTAGTTTTTGTAACCAAGGTAACTTATAATTAATTTGTCCAGCATCTTTAATTTTATTAATTAGTGAATCGTATGTTCTAATTTTCAGATTAGGATTATTTCGATTATGTCTCCGTTTTAAATTTCTTTTTTGCTCATTATTTTTAAACTCTTTTGCTCTTCCAATCAGTAATATTCCTTTAGGTTCTGTAAATGAATCGATGCCATACACATCCCTAATCGCTCCTTGATTGATAGTACAGTAATCAATATATCTAGTAAGTTGATTAACTCCTCTATTCGCTGCATTACTATATCTAAAATCTCCATTTTTATCCTCAAGCCAAATCTTTTCATTTGCTCCTTTCAATTCCAATACCCACCAAGTTACGCCGTCTGAATTATCTCCTGCAAATAAATAATCTGGTTTTAAGCCCTTATTCTGTCCAACACGAGGTTTAATCAATTGTTGAGGCAGAATCCAAGCACCATGATGTCCTGTCCAAAAAAAAACAGAAATAAATGCTAATATCGAAAGGTTTTCTTGCAAAAAATTATTAATTTTTGTCTCATCCGAATTTTTAATTATTAGTGATAAAAACTCACCTACTTGCTGTGATGTTATGTCATATGGATCAACTCTAAATTCATCAGGCGGATAAATGCTCATAAATCGTTATTTAGTCAAACAAGTGGCTTTTATGTTTCGTTTGGAATCATTTGGACTATTATACAAAAGGATTATAGTAGATAACATTACACCGCATAATATCTTTAGTATTCCGTGTTACTAGGGTAAAATTATGAGATTTTGCTGTAGCTGCAACCAGTCCATCTACAGTAGAAAGTTAAGTTCCGTAAAGATACCCTATGTTAAACATCTCTATGTATTTTAAACTAACGAGTGAGATAAACAGATAAATAAAGATGTCGGAAAATATTGAAGGTATTTTTGATTCTGCACTGGAAAATCAACGTTCAGTCCCAGAAACTTTCTTTTTAGATTTGTCCGCCGACCAAACCATCGCTCAAAACCTTCATCAATCAGATGAAGCTGTGAAGCGTCGGATACGACAATTCATGGAGTCTACTAATAGTCCAACTCAGTTTTTATTTCCTTTTCAGACCTACGGAAATGATTATGATAAAGAAGTAGCATCAGATTTAGTCAATGGAAGAATTGCTGCAATTGACTCAACTGATGTTCTACCAATTACTGATTTAATGAATACGTCTTTTTATGCAGTTGGAGTTGGGTGTATAACCAGTCGCATTCGTCATAGTCCAGAGTTTGTCTTTACTACTACTCATACTAGCTATACAAAACCTAATGAAATAGCAGATAATGATGAAAATCTGTTTAGTTTGTGTGATGAATTAGATAATATTCGTCAAACTAAAGGTTCTTGGGCAACTACATTTCGAGAATATCAAGAACGAGAAGTTGCTATTGCTTGTGAATCACAAACTGTTCTGTTAGACGGCCCCATATTTACCCAAAACTTGATTACACAACATTCAGGTCGAGAACTTTATTCTAGGATGATGGAAACAGGTAAAAGATTCATAGGTGTTATCAAAGACTTGGGTAGTTCATGGGCAATTAGTAGATGGACAGCGATGAGCTTAGAGCGAGAAGAGGGGTTCGTCCTGTGTCCTATTCAAGAGCAATATCAGCGAAGATTTGGAGACATTAGAAGTATTCACAATTGGATTGGAGGATTATCTGGACAATATGTCAGGGTAGTTTATCGTCCTGCTGAAAAAGCTTTCGCTTTTGAGTGTGCTTTAGAGGATTTACCATACGCAGTTAGTCTATTGCGACAAGATGCAAGTCCAACCATAAATCATGAAATTCCTTTATTGTTAGAAACTGTTGATTCTCATCTTAGAGGAAGTAATAATTCTCAAGCTATACAGCATTCTTTTTATACAGAAATTCAACGTAATAACTACCGCATGGGCGTAGATATTACCAATGAACGTAACTATCGTTAATAAGGTTAACCACTAATGCCATTAATTCAAATTCCTGATACTGTCAACTCTGATTTAAGTTTAATTTGTGGCTATACTTTTAATGAACCAGAATTATCAGCTAATGACTTTGTTATTGTCGAAGACTCTGCCAGTTCTAGAAAATATTTTGGTCAGATTGTTGCGCCCCAAGCTAATTTAAACCGTTCCGCATTAGGCCCACAAGATAATGCCACCATTAACGCTTTTGAGCAACTTGAACAGAAAAATTATTCTCGTGAGGTTGTAGTTCGAGAGGTTTATTTTTATCAAATTAGTCTCGTTAAAGATATCACTAAAAAACCACCTAGTAGTGTTCGTCGTCGTCCTCAAATTGGTTCGATTGCTCGCCTTGCGACTGAATCAGAGATTGTCCTATATTTAAACTTACCTCCTGTTGATGAAAATTATCGAATCGGACAAATTATTGATAGTGATATCGGTATTTATATCAATCAAAGAACACTTTTTTATCAAAGCTTAATTGCAGGAGCAACAGGAAGTGGAAAAACAAATTCTTGTGCTAATTATATCTGTGCGGCTTTAGAAATGGGTTTTTCAGTTATTATTTATGACCATAAACCTGACTATCAACATATTGATCAACCAAATAATGATGTACAGAAAATTTTAAATGATAATGGTCAAGTAGAAAAAAATACAAACTGGGTGAGAGCAATAGACGCTGATTTTTACTATTTAGGAGAGGACTCTACAGCTTTTCAAGGGACTGAAATTGCTATTCCGGCTTCTGAATTTGACCCGTCCGTACTCGCAGCAGTCATGTATTATCCCCCCAATGAAAACAATCAACGTGAAGAATTTGAGACGTTATTAGAGGAGTTTGATGACGAGCAGCAAGCAGCACATAATGGTGATGGTTCTGCAATTTGGACATTAAGAGACTTTTTTCAATGGGTTACTAGCAACCAAGATCCTTGGCAACCTCCTAACCATGCACGAGAAAGACTCGGAGGAAGACAAGCTCAAACCTATAGAACGATGGTATCCAAGATGCTTCGTAGAAATCGTCGTCCAGCTTGGGTTGATGGGGGATTACCAATTAGTCCAAGAGGAAATACTAATGGAAACAGAGGCAGAAGACAGAGTCCGAGTGCTGCTGTATTTAGTCAAAATCAAGCTCCTCAACAACCACAGTGGTTTGACCCTGCTGAGTTATTACAACCAGGGAAAGCTTTAGTGATCCGCGTAGGACAAGCTGGTGGAGGTCGTGACTATGGACTGTTTTTAAATTATATGCTGAAGCGAGTCTATGAACTCAAGGATTCACGTCAAATTAAGTTTCCCATATTACACCATATTGATGAAGCGCAAGACTTGTTTAATGGTAGTAAACAGTTTGCTGCTGCTATGGGAAATGTGTTAAGTGAAGGTATTCGTAAAGGACGAAGTAAACAAATTGCTTTTACTATCGCCGTTCAGAGTGCTGCTCAAATACCTGATGATATTTTGAATAACTTAAACAGCCGTATTATTCACCGCCACAACCGCGCTAGTGAAGCACAAAGAGCATTAGAGAAAGCCTCAGATGCTCAAATTTCCATGACTAAAAATTTTGGCCCAGGTGAGGCCTTGGTTGATCTATTTGGTGCTTCCGCCGTTATCAATGCCAGAATGCGCTTATCCCCCTTCCAGCTTACAACTGAAGAGTTATTACAAGAGTCCGAACAAAAACAAAACGGAGGAAGTTCTCAAACGAGGGAAATTGTGCCAGAACCAGAAGAACAGTTACAATCATTGGAACATGAAGATGATTTCCAATTTTAATTACAGGGCAAGTCTTAAGTCTTTTTGACAGATAAATGTCGTCTGTGTTTAATACTTGATAAATTACCAAAAATTATTGGTCGCATCTTTTTTCGTCCGAATTTCATTGTTAGTAATCAAGAAAAATCATTTAATGAAAGAATCTACCTCGAAACAGGAATTCGCTATTATTCCCACAGTAGTAAGTGGTAGTCAAGAAACTGCCATTATTCAATTTTTGAAAACAGCCAATCAATTACTTGAACAGAGTCAAACATTAGCAGAAACTCAAGAGGTTTGGCAAACAGTCAATGCACTAGAAGCTTTGTCTAAAAAATTTCGATTAAATAAAGAGGTTCAACTTGATGCTACTGAGTTAAGGATTCGCATTGAACGGAGATTAGGAGAATTTTTGACTCAAAACCATGATAATAATGAAGTAAGAAATAGCCAAGATAATCAAAAATCAGCTATATTTAATGATAATGGAAACAGTTACCAAATATTATCATCAAACCATAATTTTAGTAAACATGAGTTATCGAAATTTCAGCAACTAGCTAAAACTCCACAGAAAGTGTTTGAAGCTATTGTTACTGATTTAAGAATTGAAGCAACTATTAATCGGCAAACAGCTTTATCTACTCTTGGAATTTTACGCGCTATTCGGAATGAGCAAAAGAAAGATAATAAACCATTATTTAGTCCTATCATAAAACCATCTGATAATTGGAATTTTAGTTCTATTCGATATAAAAAGATTGATAATAATTCAGGAAAAAATAGAGGCTATATTCCAGGTGAAATTTATGCTAATTGTTTCTGGTACTATGTTAAGCCTAATAACTTAGTAGTAGCACCTATGGCCGGATCTGGTCAGATTTGGCGCATATATGAAGTTCGTCAAGAATGGATGGGTCAACACATTTATGATTTTGAATTAAAAATGTTTGATTTAACTCCACGTGGAAAATATCAGCATTTAATTAAGCAACATGATCTGTTAAAAAATTTTCCAATTCCTAATCCAGATTATATCATTATGGACATTCCTTACTATGGAATGGCTAATCAACAGTATTCAGATAAATCTGAGGATTTGGCTAACATGAGTTTAGATGAATGGAAAGAATCTCTAGCTATTATTGCCAAAAATTGCGCTAATGTACAAAAAGCTCAAAAACTTTGTACTGTTATTTCTCCAAATTATCGAGACGTTGTAACAGGTCAGATTTTTATGGTGACAGATATGATTCGTGCGTTATGGGAATCTTTCGGTTATCAATTATATGATAAAGCTTATTCAAGTCGTCGAATTCAGCAGAATCAAACACCATCAATGGCTAGAATGAATAATAAAGCTAAAGCTAATCGTATTATGCTTACTGATATTACTGAGATTCTAACATTTCAGAAACTTTAAGGTCGAGTCATCCACTATTTAAGAACTTCCCTCCATATACTAAACGCAATATTAGCCGTCCGTACCCTATTCACATAGGAGATAAGTTAATCAAAGATATGCTACGTATTCTAGGTTTTAATGGTTAAAGTATTAAGCACATTTACCCCATAAGCGATCGCTCTTGTGATCGTTATCTTTGATTTGACAGTTGACTCAATATTTGAATAAGCTTTAAGGGAAATATTTTTCTACTTCTAAAACGCTTTTGCCAAAACAACTATTGACAATCATTGTAACGCGATCGCTGTTTAGCTTAGGCAGAGAATTGCTTATTTTTGATTCTAAATATCCTAAATCACCATAAACAAAAAATATAATTTTATTTTACCTGATAAGCGATCTCACTTTTCCCCCATATATAAGAAAAACTTTTATTTTTTTGAAGTTTGCTTTTAAAATTACTAATTTACATTCCGTTACTTGTAACAAAACTTAATATTTTATTGAGAATAATTATTATTTGTAAACGATTTCATGGGATTTTTGCGCTATACTCTAATTTTCATAATGGACTTTTTGTATTTAATTTTTGCTCAAAATAGCCTTTAACCCTGATTACTAGGTCAAAAAAATATTATCACCTATCCCCAATCAATCAAAAATCCCCCCAAAAAAGCCCCAAAATTTGAGCGTTTTTGTATATTTTTATTACGCGCTCAAAACTAAATTTGACAAAATAAATAAAAAGTGATAGTAAGGTTAGGCGAGCTTTAGAGACATGAAAGAAGGATGCAAACAACAGCAGATTACACTTGTGCATTTTGTGGAGAATCTAACACAACGTTTGTCGATTTCAGTTCGGGCAACTATCAATCCTATATAGAAGATTGTCAGGTGTGTTGTCGTCCTAACATTCTCTATCTAGAAATCGATGAAAATACCCTTGAAGTCACCATTAACAGTGACTATCAAGAGTGAAGTATCAGTTATTACTTATGATTATTTTTGAGCATATCTTTCCAGTAATTGGGCAATTTCTGGGTTATAAATCCGTAGATAATTCCAATAATTACCGAACACCGATTCCACATACCCTTTTGTTTCTCGGAAAGGTATTTTTTCCACAAAAACATCAGGATCACTAACTCGATATCGTTTCACCCATTGAGACACATTACCCGGTCCTGCGTTATAACTAGCGATCGCCAATAAAGAGTTATTACTATATTTAGAATGGGTATAATTTAAGTACCAAGTGCCTAGATTAATGCTATCGTCAGGATCACTCAAAGAATAGTCTTGTAAATTAATTTTATTGGCCACCCATTCCCCCGTTGCCGGCATCACCTGCATTAACCCGGTTGCCCCAACTGGGGACTTAATTTCCTTTTCAAAACGGGATTCTTGACGCATTAAAGAAGTAACCAAAAGGGGGTTTAACTGACGACGTTGTGACCAGTCAATGATGGTATTATAGTAAGGAAAAGGGAATAAAGCTTGCCAATATTTATCTGTTTTCCTAAGTTCCTGCCATTCTTTTTCCTGTTTAGGATCATCCTTTTTCTGAAGGGACCAAACTTGATTAATGCCTTGAAGATTTTTCCCTTGAATTAACTTTAATAAAGCATCGGTAAACCCTTCATTAACCGTTAATTCTTGGCGACCGCCGATTTCTGCTTGAAAGAGGGTAATGGCATCCTTATCCTCCCCCAAACGATACAACTCCTTAAACATTTCCGACCCCGCCGGCGGTAGGGGTCGAGTGGAGGGTTTATCCACCTGGGGCAGCATTTGACGTACATTGTTAAAATTCCCCACATTCCAGCCCAACTGGACCGCCGATCGCCAAGCGTAGTAAGATTCGGGATGACGAGCCACCACGTGTTCAAAAGCGGATTGAGAATCTTGGATACGGCCTAATTGCTGCGCCCATTTTCCCACCCAAAAAGCTGCTTTGGGGGCGACGGAACTATCGACGTTATTGGTGGTGATGGGTTGGGCCCAGGTCCAAGCTTTGAGGGCGTCTCCCTGTTCGGCTGCTGCTTGGGCGACTTGCCAGCGATAGTTGGCGGTGGCGTCGGACTGAGGATGTTGGGATAACAGGGTTTGACGAACTTGAGCCGCTTCTGCCCTCCTATTCAACTTATCGAGCAACTCAGCCTTATCTAGAAGAGCCTCTGGAGCCTGTTCGGGAAACTTTTTGATAATTTCGTTCAAATAGGTGATGGCGGTTTCTGGCGGGGATAATTGCGCCAATCGTTTCAAGGCCAAGGCCGTTTCTTGGGCTTGGGGGAAACCAGAGATTAAGCGACCATAGGCAGCGATCACCGTTTCCCTGTTATTGCCTGGGGGTTGTACTTGTTGACCCCTAGGGATGCGATAGTAATTTTGGGGGGTTTTGGGGGCGTTTTGATAAGCCATGGCCGCCTTGTAATAGTCATTGACTGCCCAGTAACCATCGGCGATCATTTGCCAGTCTTCGGGACTGAGTTGGCCAGCATATTCGTTCACCAAGCGATCGCGGATGGGGTTAGTTTGGGGGTCATAAGCGGCATATTGCGCTAATAATAGTAATAATTTTGGTTGTTTCGGGTTGTCTTTTAACCGTTCCCGAATCACCTTTTGAATATTGGGGTGTTGGGGAAATTTTTCTATCCCTTGATCCCAATAACTGCCATCATATTTTCCCAGTTGATATAAGGCTTCTGCTGAAGCGAAGGAGTCGGGATAGGTTTCTATTAATTGTTGCCAGGTTTTCTGGGCCAAAGCCGTTTCATTGGTTAATTCGTACCCTCGGCCTTGCTTGAGGAGAATATAGGGGACTAAGGTAGGATATTCTTTTTCCAACCCTTCTAGTTGTCGCAGGGCTGGCCCCCCTTCGTATTCTTGGAGGAGATCACTGGCCAATAAATAACGGGCCCGACTTCTTTCGAGGGATAGGGTTTCTGAGGAGGCCAAGGCTTGTAGTTGTTCTCGTCGTTGTTGGGGGGGAACTTCAGCTAAAGTGAAGACAACAGAAGGTTGGTTAACATCTTCTTTGAGGGCAATTTCAATTTTAGCCTGTTGTCTATCTTCGAGCCATTCTACGACTTTCGGAGTCACGAGAACCGTGCTAATCGCACCAAGTAACAATACACTAGAAGCAATAACAAGCGGACGTTTATCTTTTAGTGGCTTAAGCATTCCATTCCCACACAACGATTTTAAGAATATATTATACCTTTACGTTTCATCTAGGTACGTTGGGATATAAGCGATCGATTTCTTGCTGTTGTAATAGACGTTGATCGATTACCGCATCCTGTTGGTTTAGAGTTTCAATCTGTTGGAGATACTGACCACAGTTGCGATCAATGGCTGGAGGAGGGTTGGTAATGGTTCGCTCTAAACAAGCTCTTTCGGTGCGTTCCCGATGAAAATGTTGCAAAATCTTTTCCGGGGTCTGAAAATAAAGTTGACGGTTGTGACGCATATTTTCACGATGGGTTGTGGCACCACAGTTCACTGCACCGGGAATACAGTTTTGAGAAGGGACGGAAAGATTGGGACCGATGTTCTGCAGTTGGGCGTTTGCTTTGACTGGGACAAATAGACTCAGTCCGACGGTAACCAAAGATAGTAAAACAAGATTAGCATTAAGTTTCATAGAATTAGCTCCTGAGGTTGAACACACCCCTAAGTTCTCTATAACAATTACTTTAACATCATGAAGTTTAGCAAACTCAATGATTTCTCTCGAAACTTTACGAGAAATCTCTAAATTAATATTACTCGATTTTCGATAAAGTCCTTGACAAAAACCTTTAACAAACTTTTTGCCCGTCTTTTTATGAGTCTGTTTTGATTTTTTAGTAATCATCATTTTCCTTTTATTACGACGGTCTATGTCTCTAGCCGGATTGATAAATTTCCGAGCCTTTACAGTACCGTCTCGTCCGACAATCGAACAGGTAGCAGCATTATTGATGCCTAAATCTACGGAACAAACATAATCTGAATCCTCCTTTTTTATCGGTTTAA
>JAAUYB010034681.1_pt1 | contig 11382 bp, 17 predicted proteins | sample 7278071 | NCBI WGS metagenome assembly JAAUYB01 (sample SAMN14350121, study PRJNA611818) | marine sediment metagenome | isolation source: surface marine sediment (1.8m) | place: French Polynesia: Moorea | collected 2018-08 | reverse complement strand
GCGCCCTCCCGCACCGCGGAGAGCGGAGCTCCAACGACATCTATGCGCGACGATCTGGGTCATTGTACTTTTGGGGGCGATATCCTCCGTCTCGTCCGCGGCGGTGGGCACAGCCACAAGCACCACCGAGGACTACTTTGCGCTCGACGACGACGGCGATTCCGATGCCGGGTCCTCTGGGGGCCTCAGCGGCGGTGTCGGTGGAGACTATGCCGGGAACGTTGACGAGGACGACGAAGACAAAGATGCTAAGAATGAAAAAGTGCGGAGAAGCTACAACACTGGTGTTGGAAATGTTTATTCAAAATTTATGATCACACTTGTAGGAAAAAGGTTCGGACAAGTCCAAGGAGGACAAGAACTCCAGCGCAGGCGAAAAGGACCGTTCGGAAGACGAAAATAGCCGCAAAGACTCCAACCGTCATGGCGCTACGCTTGATACTGACAAGGATGAGGGCGGCGGCGGCGGCACCACCTTCACCAAGCGGGGCTTCGGGAAGGCGGATCCTCCGTTGAAGCCCAACACCAAGGCGGGCACCATGAGCGACGGGAGGATGATCAGGGTGCACGTGAGGGGTTCATATCGATATTTTTGCTCTTACTATTGGTGGATAATCATAGGCAAAGGGGGGCAAGAAAGGAGCGAAGAAAAAGGGACTGGTGCACCGTCACAGCGGCACGTCGGACGGAGGAAGCAGCGAGAGCAAGGAGGAGGAGGACGGGAACGGGGAGAAGGGCGGCATAGACATCAACATCAACATACACCAGGGAAAGAAAGGGAAGCACAAGGAGGAAGGGGGCGGAGACAGCGGCGAGAAGACGGAGGAGCCGCCGGGTCTCATCGACAGGGGAAAGAGGAACAAGAAGAACAAGCTGCTCGGGTCTGGAGATTTAAAGCACAGTCACGGCCATCACCACTTGCTCGGGCGCAAGGGAAGCGGCGACGATGACGGAGGCAGCGGCAGCGCCGACCTCTTTGTCGCAGACAGAGAGAGGGAAAGATTACATTTTGAGAGTTCCGTCACTGTACACGTTAGCTGTTCAGTGTCATTCTTTTCCTGCTTTGCTAGAGCTCTTTTAGAATTTCGTTCTAATTATTTTCTTTGACGGAACTTTAAGTGCTTACCCTGCCTTCAAAGTGGGAGTGGCGGCAGCGGCAGCGGAGTCGAGAATAGGATAAAATCTGTCGCAGAAGCCGCCTCGTCGTCAGAAGAGGCGAGGCTGGCGCTGGAGGGACTCAACAAAGCTGCGGAAAAGGTGATTTTTTACGGAACCGGAGAAAATATTGGGACTAATTCTTACGAACAATACATGACAAACAGGTTCACAGGGTGATTGCGAACCGCCTGGGTAGTTCGGGTTCTGGGTCTGGTGGCTCTGGAGACGACGGAGACGTAAGCCATGTTTCGGATGCATCGCATAAAATATGAAATATCAATGCACTTTTGACAATTTAGCGGGATGCAAAGGATAAAAGTGGAGAGAAAGAGGAAAGCGAGGAGAAGGAGGAAAAGAAGAAGAAGGGCTCCGGAGACGGGGGCGACAGTGACGACAAGAGCAAAAGCCAGGAGAAAGAGGAAGATGACGAGGAGACTCCCCCGACGCCTCTAGCCACTTCCATGGAGAACGCAGACGAGGATGGAAAGAAGAAGAACGCCAGCAAGAAGAACAGGAACATCAAGGCCGGTGAGACCCTTTTGCAGTAGTAGGAACTAGGAAGGTGTAAAAATGAAAATGTTTTGATCTATCATAAGGGAAATCGTCGGATGAGGACGAGGAGAAGCTGGAGGAGGCCAACAGCGACTTCAGGAAGAGCCTGAAGGAGGCAGGAGAGAAGTTCGCCAGGAGGAAGGGCAAGTTCAAGAAGGTGAAGGAGGGAGGGGACGACGCAGGGAAAAAGGAGGAGGAGAGGAGCAACGAGGTCAAGAGAGACAAGACTGCCGAGGACATTGAGGAGGAGGGATCCGCGGGGTCGAGGGAGAAGAGGGACGAGGTGGAGGAGGCCAGGAAAAAAGTCTCCAATGAAGACGCGGGAAAGAAACGGAAAGAGGATGAAATCAGCGAGGAGGGGAAGGAGAACAAAAGCGGGAATTCAGACGAGGGAAAGGGAGGAGAAGGAAAAGACAGGTAAAAAGGGAAAGAATCAAAACTCTCACAACGCGCCCTCGTGGCCTAACGGATAAGGCATCGGTCTCCTAAACCGGGGATTGGGGGTTCGAATCCCCCCGAGGGTACACTCACTTTTTTCCCGGAGGAGGGTACGGCTTTTGAAGGGACAATTTTGATTCCGTCTAGTAATTTTAACATTTTGTGCGTAAACGTTAATATTTACGTACCCTTGTCGTTTTTTTCAGGAGAAGGAAGAAAAGGAAGACGTAGACTGGAAAGAGGAAACCATACAGGGGGTTCTAATAGGATTGACACACTCCCAAACCATTCCATATGTGTTCTAGCACTGCACATATTTTTGGTCATTTTGAAATTGTTGGAAGCCTACACTTCCTCTACTTGGGGGTAATAGGAGCCCCCTTTTTGTTCGAATTTTAGTCCAAGGGTTGGTCCAAAATTCGAACTATAAGGGGGCTCTAATAACTCCATAGTGTTGGAGGAGTAGGCTTCTGATTGTGTCAATTCATGGGAATCACTCTGTACTGTTGATGTAGTACTGGAATACCGGGCACTTCGGCAAAGGAACCCAAAAAATTGAAAAGAAACTGTAGAAAAAGAACGGCTTTACTGAAATACAGACAAGACACCATTACAACGCTGATCCACACCTGCATCCATCCACTCCCGTTGCCTCCGTTCGTGCCGTACCTTGATGGATGCCTCGGCGAATAATGATCCCGACCCCCCAAACAATCCCTCTTCCCGCACCCATCCTTCTCTTTCCCTCCGAAAGAAGTGGGAAAATAGAGAGCCCCTTCCTCTTCCAACCGGTGGTCCTCCCCCCCTTTTCTTCCCACCCGCCAGTGCTCAGGAGAGTGCCGTGGCGCGAGGAGGAGGGAGAGAGAGGCCGAAAGTTTATCGGGGGGTGGAAAGCGTGAATGCGCTCCGAAAGTGCCGGTTCCTTTTTTCCACACGGTTGAAAAGATGCGGCCCAAGTCCCCGCTGTTCTTCGCCGTGGCCGCCGCGGCAGTCGTGCTGGTGTCCGCGGCGGCCGTGGCAGGCGGCGAGAAGCACCACCACCACCACCACCACAAGAAGCACCAGAGACAGCAACACCAGCTCGCCAGGCAACGGCAAAGGCGGCATCCGGCAGGAGGTTATTTTTCCCCTATACCTAATTTTTTTTGGCAAGAGCTTATATTGTTTCTGCATTGTTTTGGCGGAAAAAACAAAAGCGCTGGAAACTTTTGGAGCTATATAGGCAAAGAAGGAACTTGTTGACTCCGCACTTCTGCCCCCCTCTTTTCTTTTCTTCTCCGAGTAATAAGCAGTAGCAATGGCCTCGCGGCCACGAAGACCGAGAAAGGGGGAAAATAGGGAGAAGGGTCAAAATCCCCTCGGGCGCGGAGATAAGTCAGCAGAAAGTCCATAATACAGTGTATACCGCCTGCTTTGGGGTTGTTGCGTGGGAGGCGAAATGAGCCGCCACAGTGCTGACCACGGAAAAAACAACTCTTCCTTCTCCGGATGCCAATGGTAGCCAAACGGTTCTATTCCGCCAAGAGAGAACAGTGGTAGCCATTTATCAAAGGATTGGACGAAAATAAGTTAGTGTCCGAGGCTTGGACTTTCCATTTGAAAGGTCAATAGTTGTCCTTCTCCTGCCATGGAACAAAATTCTCAGTTTATCACATTTATCTCATGATTCATCAAATGGGCAGTGTCGCAGAGCAATGAAGAAATTAAATAAAGCGTAGGCTACTTCTACCACCAAGGTAACAAATCGGACCAGCCTCCCCGAAACCTTTCTCGGCCTCCTCCCAGCACAGGAGGACACCACTCCCTCTCCCCCTCGTAAGCCAAGTCATTCACATAAACGGATTAAACGAGGGACGGACGGACGAAGAGGATCCCTTCCTTCCTTCCTCCTCCTTACCCCTTTACTTCCCTCCTCCTCTCTTCATCCTCTGTATGGTGGAATAACGACCTCCTCTCCAGGAAACTTCCTTTTCCCTGACCGCTGGTCGCAAGCTGAAAGTCCGAGGAAAATTCCCTCCTTCCGTCGTCTTATGAGGATCTCTCCCTCCTCCTATGACAGTGAGAAATCGCCGAGCTTTGGCTCTTGATCCAAGAGAGACGTACCTACGCATAAAGTGACAGACTCGACTTTGGTAAGTCCCGCGTCTAAAGGAGAGTCCAGACTCTCTTATGCTGCCTCCTCTGGAGTGATTTCCTCCACTCCTTCTTTTTTATCATCCTTCCCCCTTGCAATTTCTTCCTCCCTCCTCCCCTCCTTTTTACCGTGGATCCGTTTCCGTCTCTCCCCCCTCCTATCTCACTCACACCCACTGACTCCTCCTCACGGTCGCGGCCGGCCCAATAAAATCCGTGGCACAGTGGGTGAAAGAGGAGACGCCGAGAAGGGTCCGTCCTCCTCAGATCTTCCTCTCGGTCACAAGCGGCGGCTGGAGGACCTGGGAATGAAATGGGAGAAGGAAAGAAAGAAAAGGAGTGGGAGGGGAGGGAGCTCTTCCTCCTCCTCCTTCAGCCAACAAAAGAAAATCCCTCCCCCTCCTTTTCATCAAAGTTGCAGCTCGGCCGGGCATGAATTTTACATCAGGAGGAACTGTGTTGGGCTAAGTCGACTCCGCCAGACTCTTTTCTTTCCCGCTGCCTTACTACGTGCACACGCGGGGCGTAAGATATCTTTTTCTTTAATAACTGGGAGAAAGAGATTGAGGCAGAGCCAAGGACGAAAGGAAGGAAGGAAAAAAAATCACCAACCAGGAATTAGAAAGGGACACTTATTTTAAATTGGGTAGAATAACTGTGCCATGCCGTACTTCAAAGCAATTTGACAAAGCGAGTATACAAGTTGGTCTTTTTGGAAAAGGACACTCTCAGTTTTTGTCTTAAAACGACTTGGCTTCAGGAAACTTAGCTTGTCATGAAAACAGAATGACTGAAAGGAAACGCCAAACAAAGCTTCTTTTGAGATTCAGGATGCTTTTCAAATATTAAAAGAGAGGAGACTTTGGCGAGATTTAAAAAGGGGCCAGCCCAGGAAAATGCAAGAACTAGACTGCAGATCACAGCCAAGGAAATTCTCAAGTCATCGCGAAGCGGAAATTTTCATTGCTCCACTATTTCTCCCAGACATGGACAAAAACAGCGCAACGCCCTTTATTTCGGTCCACCAGACCTGGGATTTCACGCGGGCGCCCGCCTCCCCCCCCCCCCTCACACTTTTTTTGTGTGTGTTTCGTCCGCTATATCCCCCCATCCGCCCAGCTCTCACTGGCGGGCCCCAACAACAAAGCCCACTCCCAAAAATTGAGCTGTCAGAGGGAAGCCTCCCCCTCCCCCCAGCAGGAAAAGGGAACGGGAGCAAAAAAAAACACCCGGCGTGTCTCTGGATGCTCCGGCCGAATGTCTGACTTCAAATTCGGAGAGCGGAGGAAAAAGTGAAGCGAGAAGGTTCTGTGTACGTCGCAGAAAGCCTCTTACAGCCGAGAAATTTTTGGCTTGAGGAGGAAGGAAAACTTTTCTTTCCCGACTGCTTGCGACGAGAGTGACTGACACACTTCAATAATCCTCCTTCCTTTGTTCCCCGTCAGAGTCCTCTCCTCCCTCGTTCCCTTCGCTCTCCAACTTCCGTCACGGAAACAACGTCACTTTCTGCCCAGCGCCCAACGTCACCTACAACGGGAGCCTCCTCTCCCCGTCCTCCTCCTCCTCCTCACATGCTGAATCCGCCCCCTCCCCCGTGGGGGCCGCGGCCTTCAGGGCCGTCAGAGACGTCGTATTCGAAGTCAAGGTAAGGGCAGTTTTTTTCTCAAGAGATCGAATATAAAATGTATAATACATGTATCTCATCCCTAGGTTGGCCCGTTCGAGGACGACCGGCAGCTGTGCAAGCTGACCTGCACGCAGGGCCAGTGGGTGGGACCGATGTGCCGGCCGATGACCCCGCTGCAGCCGACGGGAGAAGGAGAGGAGGGCGGCGGCGGAGTCGGCTTCAAGGCCCTCAAGAGGAGCTGCCACCTCAACATGCACCCGCCAAAGCAGATCATCACGTACAAGAACAAGGAGCTAAAGGTACGGTAGTAGATCGCTTTGGTATTTAATTCCATTTATATTATACATTGTGGGAATATAATCCCTAGTTGACTGAGAGCACCATGTTTCCCGACGGCTCCAGCGTTTCCTTCCGCTGCAACTCCTCCTCCCCCGGGTTCTTCGCGATGGAGGGCAAGCCCACCCTCACCTGCAAGGACGGCGAGTGGAGCTCGAGGATCCCCTTCTGCAGAGAGACCTCCAAGGCGGACAACTTCACCGGTACGAATACGTGAGAGATCCCACAAAGGAATCCAAGAAATTGACCGCCGGCAAGGTCAAGAGTGGTAGGGGCTAATTTGAATAGGACATGGGAATCGGAGGGTTTGGAGGTTCCATTTCGACCTCCTCCTTCTCTTCCTACCAATCCTCCAAACGTGTAAGGAAAGGGGGCTGTGAGATTTCAGAGAGAGATCCCACCTCCCTCCAAAGTCTCAGTCAGGCACAGGGGAAGATATGGCCCATGTACCCAGATGGAGAGGGAAAAAGTTTGTGGTTGTGTGGGTGGTTCTTTGATTTACTGCCCTAACTTCAAAAAGCGGCGGGCAAAGAAAATTTTCTCTTTTCCGAAGAATGGATGGTGGTTTTTTTCGGATGCATAATTCGCTGGGTGAGGGAAAAACGGGGGCGAAAGGGAGGAAGAAAATGGATGGGGGGAGAAAGCCTCGTGATATCTCTGACAAGGGGGGAGAGAGGGGAGGGGGTGTAAAAAGATATCATGCATGTGGGCGGGAGATGAGGAAAGAGGACGGGGGCACGACTTTCTATGGGAAAGGTGAAAGCATTTGCATAAGTGAGGGAAAGAAGAATATTATTTTTTCATTCGCGCATCCACCGCCGGCTTTTATAACGGTATGTAGAACACAGGATAGGTACAGTACGAGAAACATCACCAAGGTAAAACTGAGGCATTGTTTCTCACCGCGGTGGAAAGCAATTGTCTTGATTGCTTCCTAGAAATCCCCCTAGGACTGACGCGCGGCTCGGGGTTCACGCGATGCAGCTGCCTCAGTCCGCGTCCGCTTCGCAGCAAAAGCCGAAGCATTGTTCGTTCTCACGGGTTGGGTGGGTGGGGGTTGGGGGGTTGGGGGTTCGTGGAGATCGTGGGTTGATGCAAGAGGTGGGGGGTCTTTTCTGGCAAGCGGCGCGGGGAAGGCCAGGCCGGGTATGTACTAGGTGCAGCGTGTACGTACAACTGTGCGTGGAGGTTGGATGATTTTTGCCCTTTGCACTCATACTTGGACACGGTGGTTGGCTGAAGGAGGGAGGTAGAAATAGTATATAGTAGGGGGGCATAGATTTTCATTCCAAGGGGGGATAACATTGGGCTTCAAGAGTGGACAAAATAAGGGAGAGGGTCTTGGACTTTGCCTTCAGGGAGGGGGGGGGTAACCCCCTTCTCCCCCCCCCGTGCCTATGTATGATTTCGCTTTAAAGTGCTTTTTTTGTTTTCGGAAAAAGCCGAAATGTTCACTCTGGAAAATAAAACTACAAAATGCGTTTGCGTGAAATTGAAACGAGACCAGTTTTCACCTTTCTTTCTTTCCAGAGGACCTCCCCCCGCGCATCCAGGTGCACACTGCCCGCGGCTACTCCGCCCTGGGCCCGGCCGGGGAGTTGGTGGTCTACCCCAAGTCCATCCTCGACCTCGACTGCACCTTCAACAGGCTGCTGGGAAACCCAGAGTGGATCTTCGCCAGGAAGGAGAAGGACTACCCGATCGGTGAGATGGAAATTCACGCTTAGACGGTTTTCGCTTTCCCCACAAATTGAAAAATAACACTTTGAAAAGTAGATAGATATTCATGGCAAAGGATAAAGGAATTTTGAATTGTGGCAAAAAAGTTTACGGGAAAAAACAAAGATTTTGAAACCCCTGCGTGGGTCGAAGGGGAAAAAGGGCGCCTTAAAAGAACCCATCCAATCCATTCAGCGGCGACCGACAGGCCTTATGGCCGTATAGTCAGAATGGCCGGTGGGAGGAAGAGGAGGCGGAAGGCCGCGGAATATTGAAACCCGATTCTCCCCTCTTCCCACAGCCTGCCCGTTCCCTATGGTTCGCTCGAACCGCGGCTCCATGGGAAAAGGAAAGGAAGGGTTTGCAGAAAAAGTATCACTTTCCCGTCCCGGCCGAACCCCCACCCACACATCTGTTGGTTGAGGGGCAGGGGAAGAGGGGGAAAAGCCGATGCTTGATTGTTCCGCCCACTGCCTGGGAAAACAAGTGCAGCAAGGCTTCCTCCTCCCCCGCCTCCTCCTCCTCCTTCGATTTCCACCTGCCCTGCTACGTAAAAGCCACTCTGCAGGAGCCCCCCCTCTCCTCCGCTGCGGATATTGACACAGGAGATGAGGTTAGGAAGGAGGCGGGGTCGGGTTTGGGTCGCTGGCGGTGCAATTTAATCCCAACCCCCCTTTCCTTTGTGAGCACATTGCGCACAAAAAGGGTTGTACGGAACAAGAACAACTCCGCAAGGGCTTTTATGTTTCAAAACGAGGAGCGGTAAACTTGCACAACAGCGACGACGAAACTTTTTTTTGCGTGGGAATTTTCATAATTCACTTTCGCCCCACTTCGCAAGGCGGTCAAGGCCGGAAGGAGGAGGGGCGATCTGTCCCAAAGAGAAGGGAGGGGAGAGGCCATTGTCTGCCGCCGTCGGAAGGGGAAAAAAGGGAGGAAAAGGTCGACATCGTATGGGATATGGGACGGATGGGGGGTGGGAAGGAAAGAAAAGGGGCAAAGGAAGAAAGAGCCTTTCCAGGTCCCCCTCCCTACTTCCTATACTACCGGTACTACTACTTCCTCCACCACAGAACGTCTTCCTACTTCCCTTTCACCCTTTCTCTTTCCCCCGCCACACACGCATTGAAAAGCCACAAAAGAATGTGGAGAAAAGGGGGGGGGGGAGAAGAGATGGATCTGGTTACGAGATCCGACTGCATGCGGCCCTGTCCGTTCGGCATTCGCTGTCAACACACACGATCGGAAGGTGAATGCTATATTTTCGTGCCTTCTTTCCCCCCCAAAAAACATTGTCGCCTGATCTCGAGCTTCAAATGATTGGATCAATATCGCACCTCCAGAAAACGGAAGAAACAGACAAACCCATCTTCCCGTCGTACAGAAATGTCTTCGGACAGACAATATTTTTTCGGCTCAGTCTTTTTGGTTGACCCAAGAGGATCGACAAGGTAGGAGTGATAGAAAGGGACTGTGACTGACACCTTGCGTGGTAGATAGATTTGCCAAATTTGCCACTTATATTGGCAAAAAAGAGACCAGGAAACTCAAGAGGAGCTAGGACATGTCTTTTTTAGTGGGGTTGATCGACGCCTATTCTTTCTCCAAGCAATCGATGATTTTATGACCAAAAAAATCTTTTAAGTTCCAAGAAATCCAACCTTTTTGAACGTGTGTTCAAGCAAGGTCATTTTCCTGTGGAAGGAGATTTGAGAGAAGGGAAGATAGGGGGGCCGAAAGGGGGGGAGTAGGAAACCGAATTAGATAGGCGGAAAAGAGGGTCACACACGGAGCAGCCAGTGCATGCATTAGGGAGTCCCGGCCGCGCCGGGGATGTTACTGCCGTATCTTACGCGGGACCCACGGCTGCAGAGATGAAGGTAGTATAGGGAGAACGGGGCGGAAACGTTATTCGATTAGGGATCGGGCGGCTTCCGGGGAGGCAGGGGGGAAAGAGTTGGCCCTCCCTCGCTGATATAGAGCAATCTCTCGGTTCCGCCGCAGTCGAAATGCCTTCGTCCTCCGGCCTCCGCCGCCGCCGCCGCCCAAGTTTCAAGGTTGGAAATCTGGAGGGAGCATCAAAGAAAAGAAAAAGTTTTTTGGAAATAATGAAAATCCATTTCAGGGACAAAACTTTTCCTTAAGAAAAGACATCTATATTTTTCTCTCTCCCTAGGCTGGGTCCCCAACGCCCGCGAGCGCAACTGGCACTACCGCCTCCGCATCACCTACGCCAAGAAGGAGGAGGACACCAACAAGTTCACCTGCAGGACGCCCAGGGGGAAGCTCAACTCGGTCTACGTGCAGGTCACAGGTGGGAAAATGACGCGAGAATATCGGGACAAATTGCACGCAGTTGCCGGAGCAAAAGTTCCCCTTTTCGGGTTTCCCCGCTTAGTTCGCAGTCACTCAAAAAAATGGGGTGGATCCTCCGTTGGGGGAGCAAACCTCCGCGGCTGTGCAGAGGCGGCGCATATATGAGAGTGACATCAAAGGAATGCCGCCGCCGTGAGGGGAGGGGGGAGGGATGAAGACAGCCACCCATCTTCCTTCCTTCCCCCTCCTTCTCTCGCCCGCAGGCCAAGAATATTCCCCCCAAACTCCCCCTTCTTCCTTTGCAAAAGGGATGAAGAAGATACAAGCGGCTGGTGGTGGTGGCCGGTCTTCCATAAAGCTAATCCAACCGTGGCATCTCCCCCCCAACAGAAGAGATGGAAGGAAGGAAATAAGCGTCAAGCCTTTTGGGCGGCGGCGGTGGTGCCTTTGCTGTCCGTTATGAAAGGAGGCCTCCACCTCCCCAGCACAAAAGACGCTTTAAGGATGGGGGCGAAAATCCTGCCCGATTCGGATTCTGCTGAACACCGACTGCCCGAGAGCTCGAAATTCTTCGCATCAAGCGGCAAAGTCCTCCGAAAAGTGATCAATTTATTTTTGGTAGAAAAATACGAAAAATTCGACATCGATATATTGACAATCCCCTTCTCTGAGAAGGAGAACTGTTGTACAGCACAGAATAATATCTCCTATACCTTCTACAACATTATTGGAATTGGCCCTAGGGCTCGGAGACGGCTTTTTTTTGCAAAGACGAGCTACCTATGGGATCAGCTCTTGCTTTCAAGGAAAGAAGGTTGGGCAGGCAGAAGCTCCGAAGAAAAGGGAGCCTGCCTCTTTATAGTTATTTTTCGGAAGAAAAAAACCAACCCAAAGATGACTTGATGAATTGGCCAGGCAGCTGAAGACAGAAAAACTTTCCGCCCCCTGGCCTCCTTTTTTTCGAGAATAGCAGAGAGAGAGAGAGAGAGAGAGAGAGAGAGAGAGAGAGAGAGAGAGAGAGAGAGAGAGAGAGAGAGAGAGAGAGAGAGAGAGAGACCCCCGCCAAAAAAAAGAGAAATAGCTCGAAAGACAAACGCGAGGTG
>JAAUYB010212744.1_pt1 | contig 11384 bp, 14 predicted proteins | sample 7278071 | NCBI WGS metagenome assembly JAAUYB01 (sample SAMN14350121, study PRJNA611818) | marine sediment metagenome | isolation source: surface marine sediment (1.8m) | place: French Polynesia: Moorea | collected 2018-08 | reverse complement strand
GAATTTGAATTCAAACAGAAAAAGGGGGAAACACAAGGCTAACGATTTGTATACGAAAATGATTGTCTTGATTGGGAAATTCAATGTCGCATCCGGTCCGTTATCGTCACACAGAGGTCAAGCAGACCGCAAGCAGAAAGCAAAAGAGAGCTGTGTGGACATTGTACATGTAACTGCAGGACAACCAGCAGAGGATCAACAAGACCTTCCGTTTGAAGAAGCACAGCCCTCCGGTAATAGAATTGTTGCAGAACTGTGACAATGTTTATAAACTGCATTCATTTTTTTCAGCCCCAGCGCCGCAACATTGCCTCGGACGTGTCCATGACTAGCTAGGGAGCACAAGGCCAGGATACGCCGCCACAACTACCCGTCCAATCTGAACTAAAGCAACAAGGTCAAAGAGAAATTTGCAAGAAATTTGTGACAGATCTGTTTCATATAAATTACACTGCATTTTTTATTATCAACTACCATGACAATATAAATAAATACAAAAAGAATACAAATACAAACCTTTAGCTCTTACAGTGTTCTTACAAAGTTGCGGCGCAGGTAGTATAGTAGCAAATTGTTTTAAAATGGCGCGGAATTTGTGCACATTGCAATGTTGATACAGAGCTGAGGCAAAGTATGCTTTTTTATGTGTGGAATAGCAACAGAATCAGTACATTTCTATTTGCAGAGATCTAACAAAGTTGGCACAATGTTTTGGAAGTACTAGAACAAAAAGGAAACAAAACCATCCTGCTGTGGAGCTACCAAATTAGTGCAAGATTGATAGCTTCTTCTACAATCAGTGGACAAAGACAGCTACAATATTATTACAGACTTCTTGGAGAGTTCTTTACAGAGACAGCACTTTACTCTTACAAGATTTTCCAACATGCTAGGAAGGAACCTTTATGACCTTCACAGCAATACCTATACAGACCCTGTACATAGTTCTATTTCTTGCAATTGCAAAGTCTGTACAATTTTATTGCTCATAATAAATGCATAGGCTGTACAGAGGTGAACTCTAATGGCTATTACAAAGCAATTACAATGATATTTACAGAGCTCTTGCAAAGCCCTTGCAGAGTTCCAATTTTGCAGAGCGCAGCCCTGCAGTTTTGGAATTTTAGAGCTTTGTTCACTCTGTAAGGGAATTGTTTCAGAACAGAGTGCCCCGCTTCACTCGACACCAGGCCATTTTTACAACGCTGCAAACACTATGTTTTTTCCTCCATATGCTATGAAATTTTTTGCACCGGACAATGCCGTAGGTTCGTCGGGCGTATCTGATGATCCTTATTGATGAGAGAACTTTTGTAAACTGTCTGTAAGCAATAGGCAAACAAATTGTAATATTTTATCTGCTAATCAGACCAACATTAGCAATGACTGGTAAGGGTGGGCAGTGTCAGATTGGAAATTGAACATGGCAAACCCCAGCAAGTAGTAATAGGAAGAACACGCCAAAAGCCCGTAAGGGAGGCAAAAAATGCCACTAGGAAAATCTTCAGAGCCACTCGACTGGCATAATTCCCTCGCCTTTTCCCCTATTCTCTACCCCCTTCTTGTTGGTTTAGCGCCCACAAGAACAACAAGAACTACAAGAAACCCCATTCAAAGACACCCCGGCCTAGTGCTAAATTTTGCATGGTATCTCATGAATAATTAATGAGGCAGGTATGATTATGGACCCCATTTTGTAAGCTTTCCCTCATTTTTGGCAAAATGTTTTTTTAAAAATATCCATCCATCCCCCCTTCTCCCTCCCCTGTCATGTTGCCTAGACACGTTGGACGCAAACCCCTGTTGAACTGGGGGGCAAGGAGTGGGGGGTTTCATTTTTTCAGGGGGGGGGAGAACAAGGCCTTAGGTCTGGTGAGGGGCTCCAATGGGGAGTTCTGCACTACACCGGAGGCCAGTATAAATCATCTTATTGATACCCACTTTATGAGTAGTGTAGGTCACATGACCAAGCCCCGTGTTGCTCTTTTCTTTGTCTTTGTGGTATATTTTGTACTATTTAAAGAAACTGTACAAACAACAATGTCGGCGCGTAACTATGTGGTAAATTTAGCAGTTTTGAACCACCATTATGGCAGGTTTACAAGACTTATGTACTAGGATCACATGCAGGTATACTATGAATACTTCTACGCGCAAGGCCTAATTATAGACCAAACTTTGCCTCATTAAAGTCAACCAGCTCAAGGATCCTTTTTTCTGAATGAAGCCCAAGTGAGTCCTCTCAAGGGATAAACCATTCTTCATCAGGAGGTTGGTGTTCTTCCTTACATCAATTAATTTAGGGCAGTATGCCCATAATTGCCACAAGTATTCCCAATCCTCATTACATAGAGCACAGCTGTAGTCCTGTTCTTCCTTCCAGTGCCTTAAGTGTCTCTTTAAGAGACCGTTACCTGTCACAATTTGTGACAGTTTTTGAAGTTCTGGAATCTTGATCCTGCAAGCTATGCCTCCATCCCTTACTTCAAGCAGAAAAAGATGCGTTGTTTTGCAGGAGTTTAACTGCTCTCATGTATTTTGCCAAAGACTGACGAAACCAGAATGAAGTTTCTTTTTAATTTCCCTGAACGTGATCGGGAGATAGGGGGGTACAGAGAGCAGCTCCCTAGCGGAATGAGCTCCTTTGCATTCCAGGGCATCTGCGTACTCATTGCCCATATGGTTGGCATGACCTTTGATCCATGATATTTTAATAGAGAATCTCTCATTCAGCTCTTTTAGGATGAGCATCGTGTTGGATATGACAGCTCCATCTGCCATATAACTATGCAGCTTAGTCACTGCACTGAGAGTGAGAGAGTCCATCCAAATCACATGTTCTCTGGAATCATCACCTTGATCTCTTATCCAGCTTAGGGCTTCCCTTATTGCCATCACTTTGGCAAGGAAGACATTAATCTCCTTCGCCATGTATGTCCTTTCATCTAGGACAAAATCACCATCTCTCACCATCCAGGCGCTAGGCGTAGCCAAAGTTGTTCTCCTCCTTTGAGGCATCTGTGTATATAATTGGATTACCATAAAGCTGAGGGTGGTGATCCTCAAAAGAGTTGAACCATATGTGTTTTGATGCTCTTTCTTCTCTTGGATAGGAAGGATCAATGATTGATCCCTCCAGCTTGCTCCAGAGCTGTAAATGACCCCCATCTGAGGCGGAGCTTTTATGTTAATCAGGTGTTTGATTCGGGCATTGTACAGAGTCCAGTCTCTTGTACATAGAGATTGAGTGGGAGCCAGCCAAGTAGAACTTCTAGTCCCGCTGTCGGGGGGTAGATTGAAGAGGCTGAGTCATTAGAAGCAGAGAAAGCCTTTGAAGCCTGGTCATTGCGCTTATGGCTCCCTTTGAGAGTTTGGAAGCCCAGACTGTGGAGCCATAAGATAGCTTTGGCCTTATGATGGCCTTGTGGACCCACTCTATTCTATTTGGTGCAAGTCCCCATCGCTTGCCGATTAGGCCTCTCCTTTAAATTAAAAGGAATTTTCATTTATTAAACCTTTTGTTGATATGTTTGTTCCATAAAAGCTTTTTATGTATGTCCACACCAAGATACTTTAATGAGTCTGATAGCTCCAAGCTGTCACCCTGTAACTTTATATTAGGTGGTATAACCTTCCTCTTCTTAGAAAAGAGTACCATTTTTGTCTTTTTGGGATTAAAAGACAGGCCATTGGCAGCGTCCCATTGGACCACCTCATCGACAGCTACCTGGAACAGTTCAGCCATAGTGGTTTCATCCATACCTCCAACGTAACAGAGGATGCCATCAGCATAACCAAGGACCTTTACTGGCCCTTTTACATATTTTGAGAGAAAGCTGTCCATTACAAGATTCCAAACAAGAGGGGAGAGTTACCCTCCCTGGGGACTTCTTCTTGCTGGAATCACCTATTCTCGTTGACTTGTATCTGTGCATGGACTCTCCTTCACTTAGAAGGTTTGTATACCAGGACACAATATTGCTAGGGATAATTTTGAGTGTCATACATCTCTCGGCTGATTCAAATTTGATGCAGTCAAAAGCCCCTGACCAATCAAGACTGATGGCTAAAGTGTGCTTACCATTCAGCACCAAATCCTCAATGTCATTCACACATGTTGACAACGCCATGTCACATGATCACCCTTTTGTGTACCCTACCAAGAAATGTACCCGTCAAGATTTTTCGTTGCAACTACCCCCCAAGACGGAGACAAAAAAAATGTCCGTCACAACACCCGTTTTGGGGGCCCAAAAAAGCAAAAAAATGAGTTTTGACCGTTTTTTGTCACTTTTTTACCCGTTTTTTAACTTTTTTTTCCAAAATTAGTAGCAGCCGTCGTGGCGTTTGTTTAAGGTGTTTGGAAGGTATTTTTTGTGACAAAAAAACGGGTCTTAAAACAGACCCTTTTTAATGTCACTGTATAACGGGTCCGTCAAAAAAATTAATATCCTTAATAATTTATACCGTTCTAGCGTTTGTTTGATGGTACCGTTATTTTTGCCTGCCTTCCTTGGTGGGGTAGGCGTGCTGCCTAAACAATAGAGTCGTGATCACCATGTCTAGTATGAATCACTGGATGATTTGTTCAAGACCTTTCAATAAAAAGTTACTGAGAGTAATTGGTCTGTAAGATTTTGCCGCAGAAAAATCTGATTTCCCAGCTTTGGGGATGAAGACCACCTTCATCTGCCTTCAGAGCCAAGGTATCTTGCCTTTTGCAAGCGAGAGGTGGTATAAGGTTGAAATGTATAAGTAGTATCTCTCTGGGAGATTTTTCTTTGCTATTTGTGGAAGCTCATCTGGACCGGGTGATTTGAAATTACCGACACATTGCCGACTTCAACGCTGCTCTGGTCACTCTGGTGGCGCACCACCGGTTGGCGCCACCACTGCTGCTCACCCCATTGGTGGTGCAGAACATATAGAAGATGTACCAGGAGGAAACAGGGACGGCCGTGTTTCCGTTTGGTCCGGAGATGGTCTACGAGGCTGTGGCCTTATATGTATTGACAGAGAAGATGCTTTACGCTGTACTGCACCTTCTGTTCTTAGGTGAGGCTTTTGTTTACTATGTGCAGAAGGATTTCCCGCTCATTGTGCTGTCAGGTCTGATTTTTCTACGTGCCAAGGACAAGGCATACCTGGCGGCGGTGGCGGAGGACGATTGGTACTACCTATTGCTGACGGGGCAGGAGCTGGCTTTGTGCCACTTGCTGGGTGCCACCTGAGTCTGCGCTGGAGCAGTCCTTAGGACTTGCTGGCCGGATGGCTGCCTGCCGGCGCTTAACCGCGGAGAGGATGGGGCAGTTTGTCAACACTGCCAGGAGGTGCCCGTGCAGGTTCCCTTGGTCCTATCTGGTGGGTACGGATTAACAGACGAGAAATATCGAGAAGCCTTTCTCGGGAAATATGCTCCAAATTGCATCAGAATTATTTCCCGGGAAGAAAAAATATCCCGGAAAAAAAATTTCGGGAAATTTTAAAACGATGTTTCACCCTTTGCCTTCCTTTCCTTTAACTCTCTCTTTCTCGTCGTCTTCCTCCTCCCTTCTTCCCTTCCAACGCTGTGTTGCGTTGCGTCCGGCAATTCACCTTTTATTGTATCTACATGCATTAAAGGTATTTCTCCGAGAAATTCTGATACCCCCTGTGCCTAGAGGGCGGACTTCAGTTCAGTCGCTTTTTTCCGCAGAAAGGAAAAAGACCCTCTCCTGACCCAAGAAGCAAAATGGCACGGAAGAAAGGTTCCTTTGCCTGGCAGCACTTCCAGTGTGTGAACGAGGACAGTGCTAAGTGCAACCATTGTGGTGACACCATCTGCTGCAAGGGCTCGTCCACCACAGGGCTTCTTCGTCACTTGGCCAGGCACAACATCTTAGCAAGTGACAAAGGAGAAGAAGCCTCTCCCTCTCCCTCCACCTCTTCTGCTGGAGAACCAACCAAGAAGAAGCCCTGCCAGATGACCATCCAAGAGTCCCTTGGGAGGAAAGAAAGCCTGGAGGAGATCCTGGCCCGCCTGGCAGCAGAAGATGGATTTCCAGTCAGTGCTATCACCAACAGCAGGTTCATCAGGTCATCACTGCCAGAAAGAGGCCATTTCCTGCCCAGAAATCCTTCCCAGGTCATGAAGTTGATCCAGAAGTTTTTTGACCTGGTCATCCAGTCAATGAAGCATGAGATTGCAGAAGTGAAGAAAAGGAAAGGGAGATTCTCTCTGACCACAGACGAGTACACAAAGGGGAGGAACAGGAGATACATGAACATCAATCTACACCACCAGGTGAGAATGCTCCATGATATGCTGCTGCTGTAGTATCTGTTGCTGCTGTTGTACTTGCTGCTGCGGTCATACCTGCTGCTGTTGATGTTTTATCTGCTATGGTTGTTGTATCTGCTGCTGCTGCTATTGTATCTGCTGCTGTTGTTGCTACTTGTACCAATTCTCTTTTTTGCCTGTTTTCATAAAGTTCTTTGGTGGTGGATTTTTCCATTGTTTAAAATATCCTACCACATTTTTAGATACCAGATAGGTACTAATACTTTGGAACCCTATTTCTCCTTTCAGGACACCTTCTGGAATCTCGGCCTCCTGAGGATTCACAATGAGTTTCCGGCGGAGAAAGTCCTCAGCATGGTACAAGATCGCCTGACCGAGTTTGGTGTCGACTGCAAGACTGAGGTTGTGGCAGTAGTCAATGATGGAGCCTCCGTGATGGTCAAGTTTGGGAACTTGGCTCCTTTTGAGCAGCAGCTCTGCTTCTCTCATGCCATTCATCTCGCGGTGACAGACGTCATTTACAAAAAGGAGGCTGCTGGCTCTAGAATGAGAGATGAGGAAGAGGAGGAGGAAAAGGAGGAGGAAGTGGAAGTGGAAGAGAAAGAGGAAGAGGAGGAGGAAGAGGAAGAGGAGCTTTCTCCCCTTGACCTGCGCGAGGACATTGGAGCAGTGGTCAAAAAAGTCCGTTGTGTTGTCCGCTACTTCAGGAAAAGTCCCAAGAGAAATGAGGTCCTGCAGAAGTATGTTCTTGAAGAAAGGAACCAGGAGCTCTCTGTGGTCATTGACTGCAAAACAAGATGGAACAGTCTGCAAGGAATGATTCAGCGGTACTTTCAACTCAGGATTCCTATTTCTAAGGCCCTGATTGATCTCCGTCTTCCACACGACATCACAAATTCTGATTGTGAGCTGTTGGAGGATTTACTTGCAGCTCTGACTCCTCTCAAGCTCGGCTCGGAAAGGCTAGGAAGGCGGGACTCAAACCTTTTGACAGCTGAGGGCACTTGCAAATTTATGTTTGCTGCTCTTGAGAAAACAGAGACAAAACTATGCCAGGATCTCCTGTTGGCCCTGAGGAAGAGAGTGGGAGAAAGAAGGAAAGTGGATCTGGTTTCTCTGGCAAAGTTCCTGCAAGATCCCTCCTGTCTGTCGACTGTTGAGGAGGATGACTTCTTTGAAATGCCTTCCAAGAACAGTTTGGTCAAGACAGCTTGTGGTCTCTTGACCAGGTAAATTCATTGAATTATTCTATTTTCTTAAAAAATAATTGTTCGTTTTGCCTACAGGCTCTTTGGTGATAAAGGGGAGGAGAGCTCAGCAGGTCTTGAGGAGTCAGGAGAGGAAGATAGTGGCAACAGTGACCTTCACTTTGGCTCCTCCCTTGACCCTGACCTGTCAACCGAGTTGGAGAAGGCCATTCAAAGTAGTACTCGGGCTAAGGGAAAGAAAAAGGATGACGAGTTCAAGTCTCTCTTGAAAGAATTTAACTTGTATGAGGCCACAGGAGACAGGACACAGAACTTGGATTTGCTTCTCAATGCTCTTCTTTCCATTCGTCCTACTTCAGTGGAAAGTGAGCGTGCATTTTCTGTTGCAGGTTTGTTTGTCACCAAGTTGCGCATGAGACTATCAGATGATTCTGTGAACACATTGTGTGTCCTCAAGACCCATTTCAAGAGAGAGGAGAGAGAAAAGACGAGGCAAAAGTGACTGTACCGGTACTGAAAAAAATATGATTTTCCACAATTTACTTGTTTTAGTTTGGTAAATATACCTCGTACGTACTGTACTACTGTTCATGTTTTTGCACTCTTTTTTGGCTTTCCTTTTTCCCGGTATTTCTCGATATTTCCCGGGAAACAAATTTCCTGTCTCGATTTCCCGGGACATAGATTTTTCCGGGAAATGTTAATCCTTACTGGTGGGGGAGGGGACCCTCCACAGCACTGCTTGTGGACAACGGAGCGCCTTTCGTATGTGGTGCAGTGCACCAACGGCACCAAGCAGCTGTGAGACTGGCAGCCTGGAGTGCACTCCTTTCAGCAGGATCGGAGTTGCAGCATCTCAGTGGACGTGTTCTACCTGGAGCCATGGAGGAATAGATTTCAGTAAGTGAATGTCGTCAGGACCTTTGGCTACACGAGCGGGTTGGATGAGGAGTGGAAGAGTAGCACCGTTGTGCACAACCTGATGTCTGTACAGAATGTAGTTGAGCCAGCCCCGTATGTTAACACCGCACTGAAGATGTTCATTGCCGCTCACACAGCCGTCATTGGCGTCATGATCTTGTATGGGACCTTGTTCGTCCTCACAATCCGCAGATTCCGTAACCGTGTGACTGAGGAGCAGGCAAATGCTGCCCCTTCCTAAAAATGATGTAGTCTAAAATATTGTAGAGTGTGAATGTGGGGAGAGAATGGGCGCGCGCTTGTTGTGATGGAAGAGGTGACCTCCTGGGGTCAGTCTCAACGTGGGAAGGGTGTCATGCAAGAAGATCTCACGACACAGAGAGAGAAGAAGAGGTCAAGATACCGCGCACGATGAAAGAGAAAGAGCATGCAGAAAATTCTGTAAGGAGCTAGCGTAGTACATAATGTACCGTAGTCAGTCGTGATGTGATTTCTGAAATAAACACACACTTAAGCCGGCGTTATCGTATGCAACACTTGCCACCATTTTTTCTATCTTTGTTTCTATCGTCAAATAATATAAAACTAAAATCAGTAGTAGACAAATACAAAACAGAAAAAACCCAAAAAGTGAGTTCTCATCATTCTTGGGCATTTTTTTGCCCAAAATGGGCACCCTGAACTTGATCCGCAGGCTTATGTACTGGCCGAAGTTGGTGTGGTTATAAGGTAAGGAGTGGGGGATCAGCTGACATCTTGGAGCAAAAAGTCCATGTGCTTTTTGCCCCGGGAAATTAATTTGGTTTTTGGGCCTTTCCGGACGTGATCTACTGTGTGACGGTGACAACAACCTCCAGGACGACCCCAGAGACTCCCCGGACGGTTTTCTCTTCCGTGACCTCAACCTTGACCTTCGCCCGCCAGGTTTGACCTTGCGGTCACGGGTAAGGTACGTCAGCGATCCCCCCTCCTCTCCTCTACCTCCTCCTTCGGCAGCGGCATCAACGTGATGCCCAGCAAGAAGGCTGCCGGTGGCAGCAGCGGCCTGGGCGGCAAGAAGTTCGGTGACGGGTCCCCCGGCCGCCACCCACCCCCTCTTTCACGCCCCCCCCCCCGGTTCCTCTCACCCGGCAGGCAGATCGCCCTCCGACACTAGGGTGAGTCACAATACGGAGGCAGTCCTTCGGGACGCGGACCTCGGGACCGTTGAAAAACATGGCCGCCGCAGATCCACCTCCAACCCCATCTGTGAGGCAGTCAGCAACAACGCGGGGCTCGGGGCCGTTGGAAAACACGGTCACCACAGTTCCACCTCCTATCTCTCTGCGTCCCCTCGCTCCGGCGGGACGGGCGCCACCTCGGCATCCCCTCGCTCCGGCCGGGTGGGCGCCACCGTGGCTTCCCCCCGCTCTGGCAGCTCGGGCGCCAACAAGGGATCCGGTTCTCCCCCTGCTCCATGCGGGTGGAGAGGAAGGAGAGGACGGACAAGCTCCAGAGCTTGCTCTACCCTAACCCGGACAAGCTGGCCGGCTTCAAGTCCTCTGTTGGTTTGGACCTTCAGCCAAATCATCTCCTCTCTCAAGTTCAGGGACACCTGGATGCAGTTTGAGAGGAACCCCACGGGGCAGCTCCGCGAGAAGCTGCACAAGATGGCCGTGACCCTCCACAAGCAGTGGTACAAGAAGTACACTGGTGCCACCAAAAGTAAGTCAAATTACATTTTTAATACTCGTTTGACCAAATGTAAAGATCATTCCTTTGATACAGGGAATGGTCCTACCTCAGCAGCTCCACCAGGAATCAAGATCCCGCGGAGGGGCCAATCACCAGCCACCCCGCAGGTGGTGGCAGATGGCACCACACCGCCAGCCACTCCAACCTTCGAGGAGGGCGAGGAGATCGAGATCGCTCAACTTCCCACGGAGGAGGAGCTCTCGAAATCGTTCGCCGCCGCCGCCAGCTCAACAACAACTGGTGCGAAGACCAAGGTGAACCACGAGTTCATCCTCTTTGTCAACATGGGTGGTGTGGAGAGGCTGGGGATATCAAGGCAGACCTGGAACCTCTTCACCAAAAAACTCAGAAACCTGGTGATGACTAGGGTTTTCGACGACCTCTCGGTCCCAAAGATTGACTGGTCCAACCTGGTCCGGGGCATCAGCGTCCTGGCAGCTGTGGATGAGGACTCTCAGGCCCTCACAAAGCAGCTGGTGAGCGAAATCGTGGTGGTCAAGCATAAGTTATGTGCCCGGTCCAAGAGTGAGCGGGGGATCTACACCTCCGTCACCGCAAAGTTGCCGGCAATGTTTAAGATCCCGCCGTACGTCAAGATCATGGCAGCCGTGGTCAAGACAAACAACCTCCCTGAGTCGGGCTTCATGCTGCGCAAGGGAACAACGTTCAAGGACCAAGGCAATGTTCATCTCATCCGGATCAAGGCAACAAAAGAGTTCCTGGAAGCCTTGCAATAGGTTGGAAGGTAAGAGTGGGGATTTGCTCTCTTGAGTTCCATATCCATAGAGCCCAAGAGTACAGTAAGTGGAACCCCACGGAGCCCTCCTCGTACTGGTATGTGCGCGGGGGGCAGATTATCTTGCAGAAAAGTCACGCGAGTGCTGCTGTTTTCCAGGCGCATCCCAACCATGCTGTCGTCATCAAAGTGCATTCCAAAGTGTGACACTTGGGAGACACTGCCAGCGTCACCAAGTGCCACTTCAAGTGTCTGTGTCAAGTGTGTCTTAACTGCTGAATTAGCTTCTTTTGTTTTTTTGGTGGTATACTTGATACTTGACTTGAGTCCCAAATAAAGTGGGTAAATTAGGTGTGCGTCACCAGGCCGGAACCCTTCCAGTGCCTTAATGAGTTACTTCCCTTTCCCTCACACTACAGTGTCTCCAGAAGTGTCAATTTCATCAGCTATTTCCACCACTTCCAAACACACTTGAGTGCAATGGTTAGTTTACTCATTTTCATTG
>JAAUYB010216404.1_pt1 | contig 11385 bp, 10 predicted proteins | sample 7278071 | NCBI WGS metagenome assembly JAAUYB01 (sample SAMN14350121, study PRJNA611818) | marine sediment metagenome | isolation source: surface marine sediment (1.8m) | place: French Polynesia: Moorea | collected 2018-08 | reverse complement strand
TTCCCATATTCTCGAACTCACTTCTCCGAGTTGTTCCTCCCGTCCAGCACGTGCACCACGATGCCCCCCCTGACCCTCAGGAAGAACTTCCCCCTCTCGTAAAACGTCTCAGGGCCCAACAGGATCTCGGGGATGGTCTTGGGGGTGTCGTCGTCCTCCTCCCCCTCCTCCCCCTCTCCGTCCATCTCTTGAAGGAGGTTGCGATTCCTGCGGTTTGACAAATAAAATATGTGAAATTATTATTTAAAAATAATTATGTTTTTTGCGGGAAAACTGTCGTGTTTTTCTTTACTTGAATCTCATGTCCGCGTCCGCCGGCTGGTCGTCCACGAAGCTGCCGCTGGCGGCGGCAGCAACAGCAACAGCAACAGCAGCAGCAGCAGCCAGAAAGACTAGGCACGTCAGTCCTCTCTGTTTCCCAGCCATGATATTTGATTTAGTTTCAGTCTGTGTTATGTATACAGGGTCATATGATGGAGGCTGCAGCTTTCACCTCCGCTCCGAAGGGGAGGGAAGAGTTTGCAGCTGCTTTTGGAGAGACGAGGATGGAGGGATGGAGGGCTCTCGGATCGATAAATTGGAAGCTAAGGAGGAGGAGACCGAGGAAGAGTCCCTTTTTTGGAGGCTTTTGTGCGCATGCGTCGGTTTTTCGTCTCTCATGGGCGAATCGCGGCGCCAAACGCCCATCGGTTTCGAACCGACGAGGAGAAAAAAGTTTTTCTCAATATGTGATCTCGTGTAAGTTCAGAAATGGCATTTCCATCTTTTTTTACTGTTCAAGTTTGGTTGCGTCCAAAAATGCACTCACAGAGTCAATTTCCCTCCCCATCCTCTTCGGATGTTCGGGAATGCATGTGAGGCGGCGGTTGTTTTTTTTTTTTCGAAAAGGACAATATGCAGACAGGTATTGAAACAATATTGGGGGGAGAGAGACGAAACAACCACCTGCCAGATACAACATGCAGGATAAAAAAACAAAAAAAGGAGGAGGAGAGAGACACAGAGAGGCGTTGCTTCAAAAAACTATACCTATATTTCGCCGTATGCGCCTAAAAAAATTCCCACAAAAAATTGCAAAAAATGTGTCGACAGGTTTTTGTCTTAAAAATTATTACAACTATCGTTCCCCTCCCAAATTAAATAATAATATTTTTCCCCTCATTTTTTTGCAGGTTCCAATCTTTCCCTTCTTCTTTGGACTCGCGTGCTCTGTCGCAATATTATTCCCCCTTCCATACGCAACATCCAGTGAAGAAGGAGAATTCTGGTCCATTTTTTGGTGCGCGCAAATACGTCGTTTCCCCCTAAAAAGGAAGGGCAAAAAAGGAGGGGAAGCGGAATATTTCCACACTCCGAAATTTTGGCTTGGGCCAAAGAGAGCTATAGGAGGACATTCACCTTGAAGGTGGAAGAATAAAGAGTCATACCTGCCCTCCACTTAATTATTAATTCAGACAGCGCGCGCGCCTCACGCTTTCCCAAAAGTGTTTACTCGAAAAAAAGGGCCCAAGATATGAGAAGAGGCTTATTCTTCTCTCTGTGGAAAAGTGAAACACCTGTGCTGAGGCCTCCTCCTCCTCATCATCATCCTCATCAGACGATATGTCTGTCCCACATTCGAGGCCGCCGCGGAGGCCTCTCCCTATTCTGCCCAAGCAGCAGCAGCAGCAGCCTCTAATACTCCTTCAGGCCACGGGAGGGAAGGTGGGTTAAAATAATGCTATCTACATAGCTTTTTACCAAATAAATAATGATATTTTCCCACCGTTTTTCAAAAGGCCCTGTCCAGCTCTACCCCCTCGCTCTCGACGCGAAGCCCGCCTAAAGCAAGTCTTTTTAATTCGATAAAATCAGACAGTTTATTTATCTTTTTTGCGCGAAATTTCAGGTGGTCCCCTTCTGCGAGGGTGTGAGCAGCGCGGAGAGGGTTCGGCTGCTGCTGGCAAAGCACCAGACGGTGCAGCAGCAGCAGCAGCAGCAGCAGCAGCAGCATAAGACGCAACAACAACAACAACAACAGCAGCAGCAGCAGCAACCTCCTCCTCGCCGCCACCTGCCTCACCACAGAAGGCACAGCCACCACCACCACCACCATCCTCATCATCAGAAGCTCCTCCGCCTGGAGAAGCATCCCTCGGCAATCTTGAGGAGGGGTTCCCATCAGGCAATGTCATCATCCTCTTCTTCTTCAGCTTCATCTGGCGACCAGAGCGGCAAGCACAACAACGGGAACGGAGGATCGGACCAGGCAAGAAATTTTTTTTATTATACACTACGTAGATTGACAAAAAAATTCCTAATTTTTTTTCAGTTCTCATCGGCTCTTCTGCTCCTTCCTGACCCCTCCGACGCTGAGGAATACACGGACGGTGGAGGGGAACGCGGGAATGAGGACGAGGATGCGGAAGAGGAAGAAGACAGGTTGCTCCTCAAGAGTCTGGAGCAGAGCCAGGTCTATTGACATCTTTAAAAAAAAAAAATGGGAGGGAAATGTTGTTAATTGTATATTTTATTTCCAGGAGCGCATGGATCAGCTGAAGCACATGCTGGAGGGGCAGAGAGAGTTCCTGCTCAAAATAGTGAATTCGGTGGGTGGGGAAACTCAACTTCAATGTCAATAGAGAAATGAAGATGTTTCTTTTTCCAGGCGTCCACGAATCAAGGCAGCAGCAGCAGCAACAGCAGCAGCAGACGCAAGCTCTGTCCGATGTGCCTCCTCTCCTTCCCCGCTGTCACCAGGGAGGACGAGGAGGCGCTGGAGGCACACGTAGTGCAGGTGGGAAAACAAGCGATTTCACACATAAATTTAAAATTGATTCGAAAAAAAAAATTAAAATTCACAGCACTTCGTTGTGGACGACGACGATGAGGAGACCCTGATGTACCTGGAGGAGGGAGGGATGGGAAAGGAGGAGGAGGAGGAGGGGGAGGACCTGGAGGAGGAATTTCTTTGCGGGAGCAGATGATGCATTTTTCGCAAATAATCGTGGAAAAAAAACCATCTTCAGTGGAAGAGAAAAGAGAGCCAATAAGTTTATTATTCAGTCTGTGAAGAAATACACCTAAGGCACAATAATAAACGCATTGAAGAGGTATAATTCTTTTTGGGAAACCAATTGCGTCGCTACTGCTGCAGTATGAGCTGGTCAATGAACTCCTGCTGCTCCATCTCGGTCCTTCGGAGTGATTCGCACTCCAGCCTTAGCCTCTCCAGGGCAAGCCTCCTCTCGGCCACCAACGCAAGGAGCTGCTGCTGCTGCTGCTCGCGGGCGCGGGAGGCAGACTTGAGCTGGAAAGAATAAGTTAAAAAAAGCCTTTGCTTATAGTTTAGATTTTTTTAAAAGCAGAATTTGTATGTATTTTGGGCACAAGAAACTTTGTAGTACTGTTCAGGTTTGACAGTTATGGCTAAGCGGGGAAACCACTGAATGTTGCATAAAAATTGCAATTTAATCTTGAAAGTGATCCCATAGGTACCTACCAAAGTATGAATCAAATTGTTTTTTTAAGTGTTAAATCTCTTTTTCACACCTGGTTCCTCGCTCCGATGGCCTTCATCTTTTCCTTCTCTAGCTCCCTGGATACCTCGTCAGACAGGGAGATGAATCCGTCCGCCATCTTCTGGAAGTCTGGATTGGTGGAAAAAAGGAAAAAGTATAGTATAAGGTTGATTAACACAACATCAGAAAAAAATATGCTACAAGACAAAAAACATTTCAAATTGAAATTGAAATTTTGCAAGGCCAGACGTCAAGGTCGAGAATCAAAACTGCTTTTAAAAAATGCATTGCATTCTCCTTCAGAAACAAGACCAATTTTAGTTGATATTTACATGAAATGTATTTAAAAAAACTGCTCACCCGCCATCTGCTTCACGAACCCCCCGCACTCCTCCTTGAGTCCCTCCGTCTGCCTTGACAGGTCAGGGTCCATCACGCGAAGCTTCTGGAGCTCGTCCACGAACAGACCGCGGGAGTTGAGGTCGTCCATCTTCACTATTAATAATTTTTTTTAAAAAAATGCGTAATAGTTTTTCGACTCTCGTTTGGGAAACTGGGCTTTCCTCGTCTATACTTTTTGGGGAACGGGAAATACCTGTCTCCCCACGGGATACTCTACTAGCATGTGCCTATAGGAGAAAGGGGGGGGTCACATTTTAGTGTAGTGGGCACACACATGTATCGATTCCAATCATGGCCTGCTTTATTCATGGCTTGTCATGTGGGAAGTGTGACTTTCTACACTCAAAGTGGCGCAGTGCCCTAAACTTGCATGTACTGTAGGAAAAACTGTTGTTGCATGGAGTTTGCAAATGATCTTAGGAAAAAACGCACATGAGCACTTTGTTTCAATTTTTTATGCGAAACTGGGCGGGCGAAAAAAAAGTGTTTTCGTCTCTTTTTATTTCGTTTTTGGTGGGCGAAATAAACACATTGGGAATATCTGACTGCGCGTACAAATAAAAATAGGGGGGGGAATCGTGGGGTGGGCGGGTACATAAGGGAATTCGATGTGTGCGTGTTTGTGTAAATGACTAGATATTGTGGCAAATTGAAGTACGTACAATAAATAGGAATAAATACGAAAAAGACCGCGTGAGATTTTTTTCTTTTTTCTTCTGCGAAATAAGTGTTGCCCATTTCGCAAAAAATACTCTGGTAATGGTTTCGATGCACAAATTAAGGGAGCATTTGTGGGTATCTGAATGTAGTGTGGGGTGAGCACGAATTGGCTAGGAAGAATCCTGATGATGAGCTATCACTTTTTGTCATTTTTTGTCATTTTTTTCACTTTTTCTTGATATGAGGGTACTTGGGCTGGGGGTGGTGGTAGGAGGCGCCCGCGGCAGCGTGGTGGACTAGAGAAGACAAATCAAATAATTTTAAGCGTAAATTTTGAATTAAATGTGCGAAAGAAGTGTTTGGGAAATGCCGAATGAAATACCTTGCACTTCTGGCACTCCGTATCCCTGGTGGACCACCTCGTAGGCGGGCTGGGGAGGGGGCTCGTACACGACCTGGTTTAAATAAAAATGAATTCGGAAAACGATTGTTTTCTTGTTTTCCCGAACAAAAGCTGGAAAAGACTTAAATAATATTCAAATTTATTACCTTTGGCTCCTTGACCTCCTCGGCGAAGCCATAGACAATGTCCTGGCACACCTGCAATATAGAAAAAAATGAAATTAGATCGGCAAAAAGATATTTTTTTGTGAAATCAGTTCATGTCTTGCCTGCTTTGGCAGCACCAGCTCCACCTCTGAGCACTTGGGAGGGCCAACCACAACCTGGAAAAAGCAGATTGGAAAATGTTCGAATGTAAAACTAAACTATTTTTTTCTTATTTACCTGGCAGCTCTCCACGTTCTCAGGCGCGTCCACAAGCCTAATTTTGTTTAAAAAAAGTTCTAATATTTTCCCAAATTAATTAATTCCCTTTTTCTTACCTTGGAATGTTCTGGCACCTTGACTCTACGACGTCCTCGCACTTGACCTCCGGGATTGTCACCGTCTGCATCTCGCAGTCCTTGGACGGCTTAGGGAAACCCATCGTGACCTACAAAGTTCAAAGTTTGTTTTCAGCATTTCTTTGTTTCTTCTGGGAAAAGTCACATTTCAATTTCGATTTTTTTTCTCCGCCTCCTCCTTGCCTCAATCTCCTTCTCAATGATCTGGGGAATGTTGTAGCACGTCTCCTGCGCGACCTCCTTGCACTGCTGGTAGACCTGAGGGGGAGGCGGAGGGGGGGAGTACTTGGGTTTGTAACCTGAAAATGAAGAAAGAAAAGGGAGGAGAAAAATATTAGAAGTTTCGAAATTAAATAGAAATACAACTTTGGAGGAACAAGCGCAGCATAAATTGTTGTTCATCTCACATTCTGGAAAAAGAAATTTGTTAATAAGACACGAAAAGTGCTTTTTGTCTTTTTTTTGTCTTTTTTGTCTTTTTTGTCTTTAATTATTTGTTGGAAATTCTGGCAGAGGTAGAATTTCCCTCAAAATCAGATAAGTAAATCAGAGTTGGCGGAAATCTCACCTGGTGCGGCGTACGGCGGGTAGGTTGGCGGCGGCGGCGGCGGCTGGTAGGTGACTGGCTCGCAGACGGTGACCATGTTGGTCTCGCACTCCTGCTTGAACTCGACCTCCACCGTCTTGGCGGTGGAGGAGGCCTCCTCGCGCTGCATGTCGAACTTGCAAACCTGCGCGCACACACGGAGGATTGGCAGATAAATATTTTTTATTCAAATATGTCTTTTTTGTTAAAACTTTTTTAAGGGGAAGAGGAACAATAATTAGATATTCAAATTGCTGCCACAGTGTATTAAGGAAAAAAATAATTTGCGGAAAAGAGCTATTTTTAATTTGAATAATTGTCTTTGTTTGTTTGACGATAATATTCGGGAAATGCTTTCACCTTGATCTCCGCCGTCGTGTTCTCCACCCTGCAGACGGTGCTGGTCACGTCATAGCAGAACTCGCCTGGAATAAATGAAAAAAAATACGGGAAATAATGGCAGAGCAAAAAAAATGTGTGTGAGAAAAAAAGACCATTGAACTAGGCAAACGATAGAATTGCAGGCAAATCACTCTTTAAGCTAAGCAGAAACAACACAGACAAAAGTTCTAATGATTAGACCACACAATAGCATCAGCATGAAATGTGATTTTTTTTTTTGAAAAATGATATGCATTACCCTGCTCCAGCCTCTTGCTCATGAGCCCCTCCTCGTTGCACTTAGTCTGGAAGTCTGGCACGCAGATCTCTGCCCTGAGTGCCTCGTCCTGGACGGTGCAGTTCTGCTTGGGGAAGGTCTCCTGGATGAGGACGACTGGCTCCGGCTCTGGCTTGTGATGATAAGGCTCCGGTGTTGGGTGGTGGTAGCCGGAGTGGACCACCGCGGGCTGGCGGTGGTGCACAGGGTGGTGGACCTGTTGGAGGGAGGAAGGGGGGATATGCATTTGATCTTTGAAGCTGGTATTCACTAGATTGGAGAAGGTGGATTTCTTTTGCTCTTAAAAAGTTTGTATGAGAATACAAGCCCTAAATGGCTTTCGCTCGCTATTTTATTAGAAGCAGAAAACTCTTCTTACAAATATTGAATGAGCACAAAAGAATTAATTGTTCATATATTTGGGCCGCATTTTGCTTGGGTATACCTGCTTCCTCGGCGGCGGTGCCCCGTATCCCCCGTGCGCAGGGAGCTGCGCGGTGTGTCCGCCGTAGGAGGCGCCGAAGGAGGGGAGGGCGGCGGAGGCGTCGGGGTCGGACGCGGCCGCGGGGTCGGCCGCCGCGGCCGCCGCGGCGTCCGGGCTGGCCGCCGGGTCAGCCGCCGGGTCGGCGTCCGGTTCGGCGTCGGCGCGAACCAGCGCCAGGAGCGCCAGATATACTGCCGCCGCCAAAGGCAGCCGCCGCCGCCGGCAGAAGTGGGGAAACTGCAAAGAAATTATGAAATTATGAAGTGCAGTTGGCTATATATATAGTCACTGCAGCTAATAAAGTAGGTCTTCTTCGATCTTCAAGATTTAAGGAAAATGTTCCCTTATTCAATTTTTTGCTGATAAGAAAGGCAAAATCTCGCTGTGAAATGAAGTGTTTTTTTTTTTAAAAAAAAATAATTCCCACTTCATTCTCCCTCGCATTTTGTGAGCCAAATTTATTTCCACAAATGAGAAAGGATTCAGAAACGGAAATAGGAAGTATAGCGAAGCTCCTTCTTTTCCCTCAGTTGTCACAGAAAAAGAATGAAGCCCGACATAATTTAGCACCCACATCAATGACAAGAACAACAACGACCAAATAAAAACACAGACGACGAGGAGGAGGAACAATCAAAGTTTTTCCTGGATTTCGTCCTCCTCCTCCTCCTCCTCCGATTTCCTTGAATATTGCCGACGACTTTTTTCCCTATGCCCCCCGGCGGCGGCGGCCAAGGGACAAAAAAGAAGGCGACGTGCATGCCCGTGACTCCCACTTAAATTGGCGTGAAAATTGCCCACATAATTTTTTAAAAAAGCTTTTCCGCTAGATGAAAAATTACATCATGCGTCGCCACCTCAAAAAATTTCCCGAATTTTGCACAATTTATGGGTTTTTATTTTTTTGATTGACGCAAACAACCTTAACTTTTTTCCCCAATTGCGTACGAATTGCGTATGAATCGCGTCTCCGAAGCCGATTTTTTGTCTTCTTCTTCCAATTTTCCCGAGACAGCATGTGGGAAAAACTCCCACGAGGGGCAACAGGATTTGGGAAGCGAATCCCGAGTTCTGACCGACCACATAATAACGTAGTACTGCAATATACCAGCAATAGCACATGGGAGGAAGAAGGAGGAGGAAGATACAATGCCCGGAAATCCTTTTCCCCCTTATTTCTGTGTTGCAGCAAGGTCTATAAGCTCCTCGGCTGTGTGTTGTGAAAAGGGTTTTTAGAAGGAAAAAATGGACTAAATTCCATTTGCCATGTTGAAGAATCTCTTTTAGCTAAGTGAAGTAATTTTGGATTATTGTTGCATCACAGTAGCGATTTTCTTGTTTGAATGCATCGCCTCCCTCCAAATTGGAATAATGAGTTCCCTCTCCTCCGCCCTTTTCGATTGAGTTTTTATAATGGTTCCAATGGTTCGTGTTTGGAATATCCAAAGAAATAAAGGAAGATGAGGTGTTGATTGGTTGGTTTACCAAAAAAATAGCTTGGCGTAAGCTTCCGTGTTCGAGCAATGTTTAGTTTGAATTTCTTTTTCACGTTTTTTTGTGCGAATGTGAAGGAAGTGGCGGAAATGCCTTTTTTCTGCTGTGCTGTTTTCGTCTGTCTTTTTGCTTGCTTTTTCTCATTTCGGAAAAAGCCGCGAAATTAACTATGCGGAAAAAAACAAAACAAAAAAAGGAAATTAAAAAAGGGGGAAATTACGTCCTTCCGAGTGATGCTAGTGAACACAGAGGTCACTCTAAGTGAAAACGAAAAGAAAAAAGAAATTTCCGACGTGTTTCTAAACAGAGTCGAAACAAAAAGAGAAAAGAAAAAAAGAAGGCAACTAAGTCGACGACACTGCTAAATTGCCTTGACGACAAAAAGCGAAGCGCATTGTTTTTTACATCATTTTTCTGTGCGGGAAAACTGGGTCAAATGCGTCTAGCAAAAGTCGGTGATTTTTCTCTCCCCCTCTCCGCTCCATGACTTGCGGTTCCGTCGCTGAATAGTGACCTTATTTCAGGTTCAAAATTTCGGACGGAATGGATGGAATCTACTTATGACAGAATAGGCTATTTCTACCTATGCACTCGTTTTTACAAATAAATGCCCTGGGTTGACAAAACGAGTAGTTTAATCAAACCCAGGATAAAATTAGCGCCGTCAAAGAGGGAGGCGGTATTTTTAAAAATAGGAGCTGACGTTAAAATCACCGTTGCTGCACCACCAAAGAATTCGCCGCCGTCGGGCATACAACACTCAAAACATAAAATGCGCGGCATGATTGCTACTTTTTCATGCACTTTTCATTCCTCTCCTCCCTCCTCTTTTTTCATACAGGCGATGAAGACAGATAAGCATCATGGTAGTCGGTTCAGTTCCCTCGAGGTGGGGGGGGGGAGAAAGAGGGGGGTTGGGGAAAGAAATTACATGCATATTACTACGGCTTCCCGCATAAAGAAAAAAGAATGTTTTTGGGCGCGTGCACATGGCGTGGATAGCAATTATGGGCGTGAAAAGATACGGTTGCTTAAATAATAGTCCATTCTTTTTTCAAAGTTATATGTAGAGCTTTTGTGGTTTCCTGTTGTGAGAAAAAGGGGGGGAAATTCCGTGCCAGAATCCACTTCTTCATCCTCCTGCAGCTCTGGAAAATTTACGGCCTCCGCCGCTCCAAGGACCAAAAGTATACCGTAGGCAGGGATGCAATTCTTTCATTCTTTCCCCCTTCCCTTTGCCATGGTAGAGGCAATTGCGCTAATTTCTTTTTTTAGTGCATTGCTCTGTGTGTGCGTAGTAATGATGTGGTCAATTAGGATTTTTGTCATTTCGCTCTCCATACGAGGTTACTTTGCAAGAGACTTTATATTTGCTACGTCAATGTCTATATCAGAGAATTTGGCCAGAAAATCGAAATATGCACGAAGCACGTAAATATGGTTTTCATGAACGACTATTTTTTTCGCATAAATTACAAAAAAAGTAAGTGCTCACCTTCATTCCGCCTCTGGAGTTGCTATACCGACGATACAAAAATGGGGGGGAAACAAACAGAAACACAGAGTCCTCCAGAATCTTCTTACTTCACACCTCCACCACAGTCGCACATTATTGTCCAACGACTGATCACACACACACTTGGATAAAATACACGGCGCGCCACTTCCGTTTTCCCACAACTCTTCCTCCTTTATTTCGAATTCGTATATATTTATGTGTGAAACTGCGTCGCTTCGATGTCGGACCTGACTGGACTCCCCGGCGGCCTCACGGGGACACTTTTATAACTAGGCAAGGTTGCTCTTGTACGCATGCGTGTACATGTATATGTGAGACGAGGGGGGGAGGGGGTGCGAGCGAATAAAAGTGGCTATGGCATGGTTTGGTAGTCACCCCCCCCGGCGACAAAGAAAAAGAGACAATAAAGAAGAAATTTTCGACAAATATGCTGAATTTTGGCACATGCCAATTTTAAAAATTAGCTTTAAATTAAACTTGAATTGAATATTTTTTCGATTTTTTTTAGCGAAACCCTGTGTTGAATCCCGTACTTTGGAGGGGGGCCAGGCAGATTCTCTCACGCGGCTTCGTCGTCTGTCGAAAGGGGAGGAGGAGGAGGAGGGGAAAATGTAATGCGTGTCCAGGAGGGAGGGAGGGGAGGGAGGCACATAATAACCGAGCAAGGGACAACAATGCCACATAGTCATAGACATAGACATACTACACATGCGTAGGAGGGCAAAGGGATGTTGTGTTTTCCAGGAAAGAAAAAGCTATCAGGGAGGAAATAAAATGCTAGTTCGCATTTCAAGACACAAATGTAAAATTGCTCACTTGCGTGAAAATAGTAAAAACATATAAAAAAATCTTTTCAAAGGCTCCGAATTTCAAAGCTCTGAAAAAAAAAGCTACTTTGATTCTGGTTTACCGAAATAAATAGTCCAATTTTTCTGATCTCACTTTATTCTGGTTTGGCACGGTGCATACAGAAACCACCGCGGCGGCCGCCGCCGCCGCCGCGGCTGCTGTTGCGGCCGTTGCGGCCGCCGCGGTCTGGTGGCGGATCGTTTGGAGGCGGCGGCGGCCTGCTCTTCTTCCTTTTCCCCCTCTCTAGCTGCCATTGGAAGGACATTTTGCAAACATATACGAATTGTTATGATATGTACAAAACGTAAAATTGCACGAAAGATGTACG
>JAAUYB010179207.1_pt1 | contig 11385 bp, 9 predicted proteins | sample 7278071 | NCBI WGS metagenome assembly JAAUYB01 (sample SAMN14350121, study PRJNA611818) | marine sediment metagenome | isolation source: surface marine sediment (1.8m) | place: French Polynesia: Moorea | collected 2018-08 | reverse complement strand
ATACACCATAATCTAGATATAATTGTTTAATTTTATCGATAAATGGGGTGATTGGTTCTTTCTTTTTGGCGATTAATTGTTGCATTCTGCGATCGCGGATCATAAAGTTGGTTGCTGCGGTATCTTCATCCACTAATAAAACGTTAGTTTCTGCTTCTAATGCTTCGATAATATTAGCTGCTTGGGAGGTACTTCCACTTGCATTGGTTGTGGTAAAACTATGAGTTGATCGTTGTTGTGGCAATTGATTAATAAAGGGGGAAATATCAACACCGACAATACTTCTACCGTCTTCTGCACGAATTTTTACCGCCGAAGCATCACTAATTACAAATTCTCTCCCATCACCAGGAATATGATTATAAATTCCTAATTCTATGGCTTTTAATAAGGTAGATTTTCCATGATAACCTCCTCCAACAATTAAGGTGATTCCTTGGGGAATACCTAACCCTTTTATTAATCCTTTATTGGGAGTTTCTAAGGTAATTTCTAATGATTTTGGAGATTGAAATGGGATAACATCTTTTTCTAAAGGACGAGGATCAACCCCACTTTTACGGGGTAAAATAGACCCATTAGCGATAAAAGCAACTAGGTTATGGTTAAGGAGATTTTGACGTATCCAGTCTGCATCTTCGGCGGTTTCAACTTGTTTTTGAATGGCCTGAGAATCTAATGCTTGATATAGTAATGATTGCTCAAGAATATCAGGAATATCTTCGCATAACATTTGTGCTGCTTGATGACCTAAAATAGTGCGTCCCCTTGCAGGAAGTCCGACAGAAAAGCGAATCTCTATCTCATTTTTTTTTATATTTGCTGCTGTTCGTTTTAAGATTTCTTGACCAATTTTAATAATACTAATTGACCCACTTTTTCCACTTCCTCGATGATGACTGACTTGTTGACATACCTGACCAAATTGACGAATTAAATAGTCTTCTAAAGCAATTTTTCGACTTTCATTTTTATATAAATCAGAGGGGAATCTAGCAACTTCATGGGCAATTTTTATAATAAGTTTACTAGGAGAAGCAAAGGGATCACCTTGAATATGTTCAAAAATTAATTCAAATTTAGGAAATTGATAGTTTCCTTTAATATCTTTATAGGCTTTATACCCTTTTCCATCGAGTCGAATTAATGTTTTATATAAGTCTTGATTATCCATGATTATCTTGTATTTATTTGACTATTGATTACAGCCTAAAAACCCAGGTTAGTATATATTTAAGTGTTTTTTTTGAAGTTATAGACAACCCTAAATCCATTATAATGACTGCAACTATTGCGTTGAACCTTACTGCGAGTTCCACAACGACAATAAAAGGGAAAAGCCGCCCAAGATCCGCCACGCATAGGAGAATGTTGGTCGTATCCATCTAGCCAGATTGTACCATCTTTTGGGGCATTTTCATAAGTTTCGTGCCAATCATCAGCACACCATTCCCAGACATTTCCATGGAGATCATATAACCCAAAATTATTGGCAGAAAAAGAACCAACTTCGGTGGTTTGTTGTTGATACATTCCGATAGTTTCTTGTCGATAAGTACGGGTACTATTATAATTAGCTAATATGTGGGTAATAGTATCCCCAAAATGAAACGGGGGATAAATTTCTATCCCATCTAGCTGTCTATATTGACTGGGATTAATAATACTTCGACAAGCATATTCCCATTGTGCTTCACTGGGTAAATTAAAGTCAAGACCAACTTCTTCCGATAACCTTATACAAAATTCCAAACTATCATAAAATGATACGGTATCTACGGGTTTATTTTCATTTTTAAATTCCGAAGGATTATTGCCCATAATGATTACCCATTGTGCTTGAGTAATGGGGTATTTGCTCATACAAAAAGAGGATAAATTAACTTGATGTTGTGGTCTTTCTTGTGAGCGATCGCGTCCCTCTTTGACGGGAGTTCCCATGAAAAAATCACCCCCTGGAATAATAACCATTTCTAAGTAAATATTTTGTCCTAAATCTACTGTAAAATATTTATTTTTTCTTGTTTTCTTGCCAGTTATTTTGCCTTGATTATTAACTGTGATAACTTCAAAATTAAAATCTTTAATAGAACTAATTATTTTTTTCTTGGATTTCTTTGTGGGAGTTGTTTTTTGAGTATTTGAAATATTAGCAGAAGGTTGCTGTATCTGAGGCGTTGTGACAGAGTAATGGGATGAAGATACTTTTTGATTCATGGAAGAAGGTTGTAAAGAAGTTGCAGTAATAATGGTTGTTTGTTTCTTTTTATTCTTAATGAGTAAAATTATAAAACTTCCTAGAGATACTAATACTATAAAAATACTTAATAAGGCTAAATAGTCTAGTATCTTTGAAAAAAATACTAGGTTAGAAGATGATGAATATAAAAAATATTTGACTAACCAAGCTACCATAATACCACTACTAAAACAGATGGTAAAAACTAAATTTTTTTGTTTTCTCATTAAACTAAGTAAAGTGGTTTGATTCGCTATTTTTGTTTCAGTTTTAGATAAATGAGTAGCTGTTTCTAAAGCTTGGATATGAGTAGGTGACTCTTTTAAGTCTTCTAATATTTCCTGAACATTCTTATAACGATTTTGAGCTAAATTTTCTAACATTTTATTTAAAACAAAACCCAATTTTTCACTAACTTTTATCCCTTGTTTTCCTAAATATTCTTGCCATAACCAAATAGCTTGACTACTATCATAAATTGGATCATTTTCGTCATTATTATCTGGGAAATATCCTGTTAACAAACGAATACAAGTCACCCCTAAACTATAAATATCGCTTGCTGGTTGAGGGTGTCCTGTCATTTGTTCTATAGCAGCATAACCAGGTGTATAAATTAAGGTTCCACGAGTCTTAGAAACCTCCTTAACCCCTCCGAAATCAATTAACATTAATTTGCCATCATAACGACGACGCATAATATTATCGGGTTTAATATCTCGATGCAATAAGTTTCTTTGATGGAGATAATCTAAAACAGGTAATAACTCTTTTAATAAAGATTGTATTTTTTCTTCATTAAATTGTCCTTCTCGATTAAATTCTTTAATCAAGTCTTCTCCATCAATATATTCTTCCACTAAATAGAGATAATTCTTGTCTTCAAAATGATCATAAATAGCAGGAATTTGCTCGTGTTTTAACGTATCTAATATCTTAGCTTCTCGCTTAAATAATTCTTTAGCTGTTTCTAACCCTTGTCCTTGAAAATTAGCAATAAATTTTTTTAGAACTCGTTTTCTATTAGAAAAATTTTGATCTTCAACTAAATAAGTTCGACCAAAGTTTCCCTCTCCTAAGACTTGCTTAACATGGTAGCGATCGCGGAATAAATAATCTTGTGTGGTGTACAATAGTTCTTGACCACATCCTTGACAATATTGATGTGTGTTAGGATTCTTAGGAGAAGGACAAGCAGGGTTAAGACAATAAAGAGTCATATCAATTAAGTCAACCGTCAGGATTTAGTGTACGCTTAATCATTAAAAAGTTATTGACGTTATAGTGTAAACTGAAGCTTTCTAAACTATTTTGACATAAATATGATAGGATCATCCCAAAAGGTAACGCCCCTTAATCTAACGGAACCCGTTATTAGACAATATTTTGAAACCTTAAATGAGGAAAACTTTTCAGCAACAGCTACTTTATTCGCTATGGATGGGACTTTAACCCCTCCTTTTGAGTCTCCCATAACCGGACAAGCGGCCATTGCTAGTTATTTACAACAAGAAGCAAAGGGGATGACCCTTTTTCCCTTTCAAGAAGCCTTAGAAACAACAGAAACCGGCCACATTCACGCTAAAATTAAAGGTAAAGTTACGACCCCCTTATTTACTGTTAATGTAGCCTGGATATTTATTCTTAACCGTGAAAAAGAAATTGTTTCAGTTGAGGTAAAACTGTTAGCGTCTTTAGAAGAATTAGTAAAATTGAAGCGTTAAACCGCATAGGCGGGCTGTTCAAAGGCTAATTCTAACAGTTTCCGACCTAGTTCTATGTCTCTTTGAGAGGGAACCCACTCAGGATGGCTGGTTAACAATAAGCTTTCTAGGGTTTCCTTATCGAAGAGATGCCAAGTCAAGGCGGATTTCACCCTTCCCTCAATAGCATAACAGTTAACATTCACACAATGGATGGTTAATTTGCCAAAGGGACGCTTGATCACCATTGTTTCTTGCGGTTGTAACCCACGAAATTCTAAAATAGCATCTTTTAATTCTTGACTCGAACTCACACACAACCCGGGAACAACGACTCTTGACTGGCGATCGCCATTAACCGCTAACCAATAACGTCGTGAAGGATCAATTCCTTCTAACCAGGTTATTTCATCATCTAAACGATAGCGAGGGGAGAGGATCAAGGGTTGGGTCATCATCAATACGTTGTAATCTCAGTTTACTATAATTTAAAATTGCTGATTATTATGCTTGTTGTTTCAGATTCTAAGGGGTTCTCGCCAATCCGTCAGAATTTTTTACAAAACTTAACCCTTTATTATCCAACCAACCCCAAGGTACTCTATGGATGTTTAGATTTACTGATTGCTTCGTTAATATTACCAATCATGTAAAGCGAATTTTCTGGATATTTACTAAATTCATCGTTAAGAATGCGTTCACACCCCTCTAAAGTTTGCTCTAAATCTACTGTTTTTCCGGCCATTCCTGTAAACTGTTCGGTGGTAAAAAATGGCTGAGTTAGAAACCGTTCTAATCGTCTCGCACGATAAACAATATTTTGTTCACTTTGGGCTAATTCTTCTAATCCTAACATAGCAATAATATCTTTCAAATCTTCATAATTAGCCAAGGTTTGACGGACGGCTTGAGCAATTTTATAATGGCGTTCACCCACCACTTGCGGGGTCAATATTTTTGACCCTGACTGTAAGGGATCAACCGCAGGATATAACCCTTCACTCACTCGTTTTCGAGACAAAACAATGGATGCAGAAAGATGGGAAAATGTATGCACAGCGGCTGGATCAGTAAAGTCATCTGCTGGGACGTAAACCGCTTGTACCGAAGTGATCGAGTTATAATAAGTATTACAAATTCTCTCTTCTAATTCTGCCAATTCTGTGCTTAAAGTGGGTTGATAGCCTACTCTTGAAGGGAGGTTCCCCATCAACCCCGAAACCTCCGATCCCGCTTGAATAAATCGAAAGACATTATCAATCATTAATAGGACATCTTGATGTGCTTGATCCCGAAAATATTCAGCAATGGTTAACGCGACATGACCAACCCGAAAACGCACCCCCGGTGGTTCATTCATCTGTCCAAAAACCATCACCGTATTATCAAGAACTCCTGCTTCTTTCATCTCTCGATAAAGTTCTTCCCCTTCCCGCGATCGCTCTCCTATTCCGCAAAAAATACTAACCCCTTGATAACGACTAACCATATTATTAATTAACTCACTAATTAACACGGTTTTTCCCACTCCTGCACCCCCAAATAATCCCGCTTTCCCTCCTTTTTCTAAGGGAGATAATAAGTCAATAACTTTAATTCCTGTTTGGAAAATTTCGGTTTTGGTGGTCCTTTCGGCGAGGGGAATAGGGAAAGAATGGATGGACTTTACTGGTGCATTTTCTATCCTTTCTTTTCGGTCAATTGTTTCTCCAAATACATTCAACATTCTTCCTAACAACGCTTGGGTTATAGGCACTTCTAAGGTGTGTTTTGTATCTTTGACAATTGCTCCTCTATTTAGTCCTTGGGTGGGTTTTAAGGCTAAACCTCGCACCGTTTCTTTGTCTAAATAAGTAATCACTTCTATGATAATTTTATCTTCATCTCCTGTGGTTAAAATAGTATGGATTTTCGGTAATTCTTCAGAAAAATAAATATCAATGACGCTTCCTCGCACAGCCAAAACTCGACCCTGATTAACCTTAGTATTTTTTGAAGCTTTCATCTTAACTTTTCCTCTCTCATTCCCTAATTATAGTCTAACAAAAAGATAAACGCTTAACTCTTGTCGACTTCTTGAGCTAAGGCTTCAAATCCTGATACAATATCTAATAATTCTTCAGTGATACTGGTTTGTCGTTGATGTTGAAATTCATTTTTTAATTCCATTAATCGTTCTTTAATATTTTTTTCTGCTACTTGCATCGACGCGAGACGACTGGCATTTTCACTGGCCAAGGATTCAGCACAAGCACGATACAATGAAACAAAGAAATGCTGTTTAAATAAAGCAGAGGCTAATTGAGCCGATGGCATGGTAAAATTAGGTAAGGTTCGAGAGTTCCAGGGTTTTTGTTTGAGGTTTTGTAGTCTTTCTAAATTTAAGGGAAAAATCTGCACATAACGAGGATAATAAGTCGATCCAGAAATAAAATCATTATGAAAGACAATAATTTTATTAATTCCTTTTTGTTGTCGCCATTGTTCTAGAATTAAAACGGTTTCTTGAATAGTATTAGTAATTCCTTCAATGGAACTAGGAACTGTTAAAATTGCTTCACTATTATAGTCTAAATTTTCTAAACGATCTGCTAATCTTAAGCCAATTGTTAACAGTGTTAAGTCATTTTTAGAAACGTTTAAAGTCTCAATGTGTTCCAGAGTATAGTTAGAAATTCTTTCATTAAATTGACCACACATTCCCTGATCAGAACCAAAAATAACTACCCCTAATTGTTGTTTTCCTGTTTGATAATTACTGGGGTTTAATAAGACTTGAGGATCTCGTTTTAGAAGAATATGTAACCCCATTTCTAGGGTTTTATCATAAGTTTCCAAAGAGGTTACTGCTTTTTCGTACTGACGAATACTAACCGCAGCTAACGCTTTCATAGTTTTAACAACAGACTGCAAATCTTCTGCTGTATCGATTTTTCGTTTAAATATTTCTAGATTAGACATTGATTTGTAAGAGACCAAATGTTGTAATTTGAGAAGTATTGATTAAAATAAGTCTTTACGCATTTTGGCGAGTATCTGCTTCAAAATAAAGAGATCGTTAGCGCAAATCTGGTAAATTTCTTCTGGGTCGATGTTAAAGTAATCATGAGCTAAAATATTTCTAATCCCTTTGATATCTGACCAAGGAATTTTCGGATAGAGATCCTCTAAAATATCTCCCATTATTTTATCAATTCTTCTAATATTTTCGCTGATTGCAATTAACATCATACTAATGCTCTCTAATCGCTCAAGACTCTCATCGTTAGCGACAAAGTCTTCCGCTTTTTGGATAACTGTAAATCGTCGTTCAATTCGACGAATTGCTTCTTCTATTTCTAATAGTAGTTCCAACAAGAAAGAGCGATCGCTTAAATATCCCAAGAATGTAACGCTCGTAACTGGGGTGTTTTCTTCGACTGATGCGCTTCCATGCGACATAACACCTCATCTAAAATAGTTACAGCTTCCCCAATATAAGCTCCTTTATTCAACATAACACATTCTGCCCGTTCAGCCATCGCGGCATCGGTCATCTCTGCACGAGAGGGAATGCTATTTTTAACCAAATTTTCTAACACCTGAGTCGCCCAAATCACAGGAACATGAGCAGCTTGACACAACCATAAAATTTCCTCTTGCATCTCCGCTAACCGTTGATAACCGATCTCTACCGCTAAATCTCCCCGTGCAATCATTACCCCAAAAGGCTGTTTTCCCGCACCATGAATAATCAACTCCGGCAAATTCCTAACCGCCGTCAACGTCTCAATTTTAGCCACGATCGCCACTTTAGGCCAATCGGTCCCTAAACGTTGTTCTAACTCCCATTGCAACATCTCAATATCACTCGCTTTCTGCACAAAAGAGTAACCGATAATATCCCCATGGGTAGCCACAAAATCTAAATCTTGACGATCCTTATCCGTTAAGGGGTTAAGATCCAAGGGGGTATCTGGAAAATTAATCCCCTTATCCTCTCGTACCTTTTCCCCTTTAGGCCGTGCATGGGTGATCCGAATTAATACCCCTTCTTCCCCAATGCTTTCTACTTTCCCCCCAATATGGCCATCATCGATCCAAATAGTCCCCCCCACTTTCACCTGTTTTAAAACAGCAGGAAGGGTCAAAGAGGCTTGAAAATGACTTTGATGAGGTTTCGTGGGTTTTTCAGGGGTTAATAATAATCCTTCCCCCTGATGAAGGCGTTTTTGTCCCTTGGGTGGTATAACCGTTTGTAGCCGTAGTTTTGGACCCCCCAAGTCCATAAAAATCTTACACTGTCTTCCCGTACTTTTTTCAGCTTCCCGAATGCGTTGGATCATGTTTTCCCAGACAACTTGGCTATCATGAGCGCAATTAATCCTTAAACAGTCCACCCCTCGTTTTACCAAGTCGAGAATAAAGTTTTTGTCCGTTGCTGCATAACTCGGTAACGTTACCATAATCCGCACTGTGCGATTATTACAGCTATGGCCGAACAATTCATCTGTATGGTGTTTGAGGAGGCGATCGCCTTCAAAAAATGATTCTAGGGGGGGATGTTTCGGTAAGAAGGTTGGATCTTGACCACAGACTGCTCCTAATGTGGCAATCACCCCCTCTAAATTGGGCAATACACGGGATTCAATCCGTCCCAAGGAGGAAAGACCCCAAGGGGTCAAAGCAAGCTGTATTTCCCGCATATCGTGGCAACGGAGAGCTAAATAATAGGCCAAATTCAACGCGCTAGGAGCAAAAGACTCTCTAGTGAGCAGCGATCGCCATTTTTCAAAGCGATCATTTCCTTCTCCAAGGACATCATGACGCAGCTTTTGGAGAACTTTGAGTAAGGTATGAGGATAGGTTAATTTTTGTTGACTGGTCGTTTCTAGGTTTGTCATCTTTCAAAACAGATTTCAATTGATTGAAATATTAGAAAATTCCTTAATATGAGCCATTTTCACTTCTCTGTTTTGATTCGTTTGCCAAATTTGTCCCGTCTTAACATCCAAACAAGTCAACCACCCTTGACCATAAGCCCAGGTATCGATACAAATTTGATGACCCATATTAACGGGACAACCATCTTTTTGAGAAGTGTGACCACACACCACTATTTTTCCCGAATAATGACCAGGACGGGGATAAAGTTTCTGCCAAAATAGGTCGTGTCCCGACTGTTTATGGAGGGGTAAACTGGGATCTAAGTTAGCATGAACAAAAATATGATGATCGGTTTCGTAGTAGTCTAAACAATGTTGTCCAACAAAGTCCCAATGGTCATCAGGAATATTTAATAAAGGGTCGTCTTCATTCATCTGGGGATAAGATTCTAAGGTTGCTTTGCCCCCAATTGTTATCCAAAAATCGTCATGTTTATTTCTCTGAAACGCATCTAACATCATTAACTCGTGATTACCTTTGAGGGGAATGAGTTGATGGTTTTCATAAAGATATAATAATCGTTCTAATACCGCTTTAGAATTCGGACCTCTGTCTACGTAGTCTCCCAATGTAATTAACTTATCTTCTGAACGTAAACTTATGACCTCTAGAAGTTTCTCAAAAGCTTCGGAACATCCATGTATATCTCCCACGGCGAGCGTACGCATGACTCTGTTACCTCCCCTGAAAGTCACTCAATACAACGATATCGTTTTTAGGTTAAGTTTTGGTTAAAAGTAAGTTTTGTTGCTAATTTCCATCAAGCCTTCCCTTAATATTAATGGGGTTATTCGTGCCAACTAGAACGCCATGCTGCTTCTGCTTGAGCTTGAGCATTTTCCCGTTGAATTTTTTGATAAGCTTTGCGAATTTTTTTAACAATATCTAATCGTTGGCGAATTTGTTGACGTTGAATACTTAATTGAGGATCAGCAAATTCGATATCAGATAATCGTAAATGGATAGCAGAAATTTTAGTTATTTGTGATTCTTTGGTATCTTCATCCTCTTCATTTTCTTGCTCCTCTTCTTCATCATTGCTTTCTTTTCGATTGGTTTCTATCAGTAAAGTGAGAATATTGGGAGAATTTCCCGATGACATTCCTCCTTCTTCTGCTTGTAAGGCCATTTCTAGAAGTTGTGGAGGTAATTGATTAGCGATAATGTGATTTTTTTGTAATTCTCGATTAACATCTTGAGAGAGAGCCTGAATGATCATCCTAATTCCTTGCTCCACTCTTTTACACCATAAAACCAGGTCTTCAGGGTTCTCTATTTCTGAGATTGAATCATCTTCTTTTGTATTTTCTAGTTGAAACTCTTTGTTATTAATTAGGGATAATTGGGTTAATATTTGTTCCGTTAATGTGGCCGTTGGGGTCGGTTGCGGAAAAGTAACATAGGCTAAAAACTTAGATTCAAGGGGTTGGCATAATTCTCTGATCTTTCCTTGTAATTTTTCCCTTTGATTATAGGATAATTGCAAAAATTCTTCGGGATAAATTTTGGTACAAATTTCATAAACCGCTAAAATCAATTGTTTTTTTACCGATAAACTTAGGGCTTCTAAATAGCGTTTATACAGTCCATTTAATTCTGTAAAAATTTCCCTTGATTTGTCTTCTAACTGTTCTATTTCTTGTCTAATTTTTTGTAGAGATTTCGCCATAATTCAACTCTTATTAATCCCGAATACTAGCCTGAAATATAGAAAAAGGCAAGAGTGGGAGATATATTCCTTACTTTTGCCTTATTATATATAACCATTCTTGAGATAATTTATGCTTTATTGATTGGTTAGGTTGAGCTATCACAACAAGCTAAAATTGTGTTTTTGCCTATGCTTTTTGTCCTGTTTGAGCAGCCACTTCATCAGCAAAGCTGACTTCTTGCTTTTCAATCCCTTCCCCTAACACAAAGCGAGTAAAACGACGAACTTGGATATTTTCACCCAGTTGGGCGATGGTTTGTTGCAGTAACTCTTCAACCGTAATATTAGGCTCTTTGATAAAAGGTTGATCAAGCAAAGAGAGTTCTTTTTGTCGCTTTTCAATACGACCTTGAACAATCTTTTCCTTAATGTTATCTGGTTTATTGCCTAAATCATCCCGTCCCATTTCAATTTCTTTTTCCTTAGCGATGATGGCTTCAGGAATATCGCTTTGGGCGACATATTCGACATTAGGACAAGCTGCAATCTGCATGGCGACGTTTTGAACCAGTTCCTTAAACTCATCCCGACGGGCAACAAAATCGGTCTCACAGTTGATCTCCACCAGTACCCCAATACGGCCACCAGTATGAATATAACTATGAACCAATCCTTCTGCGGTTTGTCGGCCTGATTTTTTCTCGGCGGAGGTAATACCTTTTTGCCGTAGCCATTCGATAGCCTTTTCCGTATCCCCCTCATTTTCTTTGAGGGCTTTTTTACAATCCATCATCCCCGCGCCAGTTTTTTCACGGAGTTCTTTAACCAGTTTTGCTGAGATTTCGGCCATTGTGATTTTCGTGTTT
>JAAUYB010013514.1_pt1 | contig 11386 bp, 15 predicted proteins | sample 7278071 | NCBI WGS metagenome assembly JAAUYB01 (sample SAMN14350121, study PRJNA611818) | marine sediment metagenome | isolation source: surface marine sediment (1.8m) | place: French Polynesia: Moorea | collected 2018-08 | reverse complement strand
TCCCCCCCTGAGGGGTCAAAAACCACTCCCCCCCCTGGCCAATGGCCGCTCATCCCCCCCCACGCCCACATATGCTTTCCACGCAAGTTACTTCCATAGTGCAGCATCAAGTGTTTTGATTCCTTGATTCAAAAAGCTCCAGTGCCTACTCAAAAGATACCCAAAAGAATGGGGCAACTTCCAAAAAGCCGCAAATTAACCCACGTACAAATTTTTGTATGGCAAATCTATATAGCTGGTTTTCCCGCACACCAACAGTTGACGTCAAAAAAAGCACTGTATTGTAAGAAAAGATAATTGGCGGCGCTTCCTCTTTCTCTCTCCTTTCTGACGTCGATATATTAGGGAAAGCGGAGGGAGGGAGGCCTCGGTTCTATTTGGTTCTATTTCCGTATCCGTATCTTGCTGCGTGTGCGTACAGGTAACGCTGTTAAAAATAGAATAGTATAGTATTGTCCGGCTATTTGTGGGGAAAACTGCAACGCTGCCGCAAGGGTATTAGACTAAAACACTGTATAAAAAATGCAATCTACTTAGAACAGCATACGAAGTCATGCATTTGTATTCCCCACAGTCTTAAAAAGAAATAAAAGTTCAATTTAATTCGAGGGGACTAAGTTTCCCAGATGCCCACAAAAGAATATTTCCTAAACTATTTCCAACTCACCTTGAGTATAAGGTTCCTGTACTCCTCCGCCTCCAGGAAGGAGTGGCGGTCCGTGATCGAGTAGCAGACGATGAACCCCTCCCCTCCCCTCATGTACTGCTCCCGCATCGCAGTGAACTCAACCTAAGGAAATAGTAAAAATAGCTGTGATGTGCAACATCGCGGCAGGGTTTGGCGCATATGAAATATTCAGTGGAGTGTGCTTGTGTGTGACGAAATTCCCTTCTTCCTTCCGAATTCCCAATATCTGATTTCCCCCCCCCCCCCTTTTTTCGGACGTAAGTACTTGCCTGCTCCCCTTTTCAGGTGCACTTAGTACAAAAATGTCTTTCTCTGTGTATATTCGCCTTTCCTAGTATTTGTCAAGAGTTTTGTTGGCTGTACAGAGGGGTTTTAAGCGAAGAGAGAAGGAGATTTGGGAGCAACAAAAAAATGGTTTCCTGGAAGAAAGAGAGAGACCGCTCAATATATTTCCCCACATTTTTTCCCATTTGTCCACGACTTGATGTAGAGAAGCACCTTTTTAGTCGAAGTTCTTTAATAATATTTTGTGTTAGGGAGAACAAATGCCCCAAATTTGGCACCTGAGCGAGGTTTTTGTACGTAAGTGAGGGCACAAAAATATTATGGGTTTCTCTCAAAAAGAAAGCACTTTCCCCCTTAATATTTGCCAGGTTTCCAACAAAAAAGTGTGAGACACCCTCTTGATAAATGCAATTTAATTTTGTTGAAAAACGACTTTTTGAAACATTGCTTTTTTACTCCTTTCCTAGGATGTTTGCAAGGTTCCGAATAAAATTTAACATTGATAAAAGATACATTCGGTCAAACCAAAATGTTGTGTGAATTGTACCAAACCATTGTCGATCCTCACCTGCCCTGCTGTGTCGAGTATGTCTAGCAGACACGGCTCCCCGTCGATGACCGTCCGCTGCTGGTAGGCGTCCTCGATTGTCGGGTCGTGGTACTCGATGAAGTTGTGCTGAACGTACTGCGGAAAAGAGAGGGGAAGAAAAAACTTTCACTAAAGGGGGCTCACTTTTATTAACAGGAACTGCAATTTAGCTGCAAGCACCATTAAAGCTCATAGGCTGTTAAAACTTAAGCACCATCCACTTCCTGTAATAAGGGCAATTTTTGCAACAGAAACAGCACCTGCTTTTCAAGCTTTTGTGCACTTTAATTATACTTAAAAAACATCTGCAAATTTTGTTAGATTTTTCTGTATGAACAATAATGACATTTGCCGCTTTATCATCAAGTGATTAGTCATACTTTCTAAAAAACAGAGCAGAAAAAAGACCTCCAATTAAATGCGTTCTCCCCCAGGCCCCAACCTACCTGCAAAACCAGCGCCGACTTGCCCACCCCTCCGTCTCCCAGCACCACCACCCGGTACCGGTCCACACCCGCCTGCGCGGCAGACATGCTGCTGCTGCTGTTGTTGTTGTTGTTGTTGCTGCTGCTGTTGTTCACTTACTCCTCGTCGCACTTTTTTTTGAGACAATCTTGTTCCACCTGGCTTAGTTTTCCCTTAATCCACCTCCATTTTCTCTCTTATACTTTAAAAAGAGAATGTCCTTCTTTTTCGCAATGTTTTGAAGGTAGCTTGGCACTCTACCTATTGTCCTCAAACTAAATGAGCAAGTGTGTCTCTTGTACCTAAGTAAGTAAGTTGTGCTTGCATTTGTAGCAGTGTGCTTGCTTCTGTCTGTACTTGCCTATCGGGACCGAGAGACTGAGGGGAGGATGTGTCTTCTACTCAGCTGTGAGTGGTGGGGAGGAGAAAATTTCTCTCTCTCGCTCTGTATTTATTTTCTCTCTCAGGCTGCTGGGAAAGGGGAGTCAGAAGTTGGATCTCTCTTTGCGCCTACGTCAAAGCAGTCTGCCCCCCCTCCTTTCTCAACCCCACTGCCTAGCAAGGGTAGAGTAGGGGTGCGGAGGGGGGGCCTGGGTTCAAACCTCCGACCTGTCACGGCGGAGGAGAAAAAACAGGGCTTGGCTCTTCTACTCTATTCTATCGGCTATAGGGGGCGGGAAGTCTAAATTCGGAATATCTTTTCCAATTTCCACGTAGCATACGCTCTGTTCTCCCAGGTATTCTAAGTGGCAGGAAAGTTTGATTCCGGAGAAAAAGGTATTTGAAATAGAGCGAGATGTACAATACGTTTTTTGGGGAAAAAAAAGAAAGGTTAATTGAAAAAATATTTGGGGAAATCCCATGTCGGGTTTTTTTTGTGCGCATTTGACGTGAGTTGTGGCCTCCGCTCTGTTATCTAATCGCCCAATGCACATATTTGCAAATACTCCAGAGAGGACGGAGGATCGGATCGGAGAGAGAGGGGAAAAAATGGTGGCCAATAATATCGACAGAACGAAAAAAATACTGCGCCACATTTTTTTGCGCAATCATATTCTACAACCCAAGGGTTGGATAACAGTTATGTGGGGAAATGTAGGCTTCTATTATGACGCTTTTGTATGTGTACCACAAATTGCTTTTTCCTCCCCTCCTGACTCTCTTGTGCAATCCTCTCACCTGGAAGTGAACAAAAACATCCCCCCCCCCGAGCTATGAAAGCTCTCTCCCGGAAAACAGTATTTCCCCACATATAAAAGCTCGTTATATAACATCGCCGCACAAATACAATCCTTTCCGAATCCAGAGCAAGGTTACACAAAAAATAACGTTATTCTTTCCCAACTCTGACGTAAGCCAGGCAAGAGCCTTCAAGGGTTAATCTTCAATTAGAGCGACACGGGGGCCTGTCTGTCAGATGATGTTGGTTTGTAGTGGTTGTGGGTGGAAGGACATTGGCTGGATGATCACATACATGGGGGATTGAAAAAATCCAACCTCCACTGTTGCCCCTAAAAAGTCTTATTGTGTAGTAAAACCATTATTATGGTCATCTTCGATGGAGAAAAAAATTCCTCTGGAAAGAAGTGAAAACCCAGCAAAATCTCCAAAAAAAATCGAAATAAAGCCTAGGCAAGTGATCATGTATGGCCAGCTGGGTTGGTAGTGGTATGGCAGCGTCGAATCCTTGACTCTCTATTGAAGGACGTCACAAGATAGAGTTGGAGGTGGATTCTCAAAACAGAAGGAGAAAATAGAAAGAAATCGGTGGTATGTATACACCACCGGAGGAGGAGGTCTCCAAAGCCATATTTGTTGGATCAATTCTCTTTCTTCTTCCTTCTCCTCTCCACCAAATGCAAAGGATTGGGGGGGGACAAAAGGTCTCAAAGATATTTGGGAGTTTGAGATAGAAAGGTTGACGTCAGTAATATTTTGTTTGCCGTTAAATGAAAGTATGGAGGGGCGGGAAAAGTTTAAAACTGCTAATTCATAGCCACACTTGTTTGGCAGATTTTTGTTCTACAACAAATTTTATTTGGTTTTTTCCCTGTTCTGCAAGGACTAGTTAAGGGCGCTAGAATAAAAACCAGAATGCTCTTGCTTGTGGCACCAAGCAAGACGATGGTATATCTTACAACATCTTGACCCCTGGCATTTTCATTTCCCTCCTCGAGGGTTACGCGTACCGCTCTCAAATACCCACACAATAAGTAATGCTGCCGCCAAGTGTACGACGATACAATTCCCCTAGCGACAAGGCTCTCCCTCCCTTAGGCTAGGGATGGAGGAAGTGGAGAGACCGCAGACCATTCCTCCTTGGCCCCACGCAGAGTTTCCTCTCCTCCTCCCCCTCCTCCTCGGAAAAAGTATCCTGGGGGCGAGAAGGAGGAAAGCCAAGAGAGCCCCTGGATGTGTAGAAAGCCGTGTAACTATGAAAAAGGTTCCTTTTGCTGCTGCTGCTGCAAGTGGTGTTGTGGCCTTTGGAGACCGCGACCGCGTCTGCTGCTGGTGCTACAGGGTCTTGTTGGCCTTTGGAGGCTGCGTCTGCTGCTGGTTTGGGTTTTTCTTTTTCCCCTTCTCCCAAGTGGCAAGGACACACAAGAAAAGAAAAAGAAGAGTAAGGGAAACAAAAAAGGCTCCTGGAGGTAAGTGATATCATTATATTAATTCAGAAAATCGGAGAAAATCAGTGTCCTTTTTTAGGCACCTCTCCCCGAGAGCCTTCGGGGGACGGGGACCATGGTGACTTAGATCAAATTGCTGCAGCAACAACAGCAGCAGCAACAGCAGCGCCATGTCTCTTAGGCTGAGGAGTTGCTGCCTGTGCCTGAGCCCCAGGACTGGCTCTGCCGTCCTGGGGTGCCTTGGGGTGGCGGCGTTTGTCGCAGTCATGGTGCCGGAGGTCCTACTGCTGCAGGACCACCAGACGTAAGTAAAAAGCATCCCCAATCACATACAGTGCGCCAGTCTGGCGCCTGTTTTGGGCCGGCACAAAAGTGGCGCAAATCATATACCCTGCGCCGACCTCGCGCCACTTTTGCGCTTCCCAATTATTTTTGCAACCAACCCTTCCTCCGCGCAAACACTATAACTGAAAGGCACGGCGGCGCAGGGGGCGCGCGGGCGGCGCATTTGCCCCCCACCCGCGCTCTCATATCCTAATATGAATAATCCAAAATAAGTATTTTGGCTTTTTTTCTAACTTGCGGTACGTTGAACACAAAGAACTACTTCTGTACTGGTCCTGCTTCCTCCTTTTGCAGTACGTCGTCATCGGGAGCTTCCTCCTTGTGCAGTTCGTCGTCGACGCCACCCTCCTCCTCCTCTTCCACCACCATCTTTTGCAGTTCGTCGTCGACGCCCCCTCCTCCTCCTCCGCCACCACCATCTTTTACAGTTCGTCGTCGACGCCACCATCACCCTTTGTTGCAGTCTGTCGTATTGTTGCTCCCTGCAGCAGTAACTCACATTTTTTTGAAAATTATGCTGCATGGAGTAATAATGTCTGTCGTCGTCACCACCCTCCTTTTTCTTCTCCATGTCTGCCGCCGCCTCCGCCACTGCCACCACCACCACAAACCGCCACCATCTTTTGCAGTTCGTCGTCGACGCCATCCTCCTCCTCCTCCTCCACCACCATCTTTTGCAGCATGTCGTTGACGCTACCCTCCTTCACTGCCACCTAAGTCTACAACTTTGCCCAGTTTCGAGAAAATCGAACTTGCTGATTCAGATTTCACCGATGCTCTTTTCTATCTTCTTTCGGTCATCTCCACCTTGTTCATACAGTTTGTCGTCGTCATCATCATCGTTGTCGTCGTCGTCCAGTTTGACATCATGGACAGTGTCCTTCTTATGTTATTTTATCCAGAGCAATAAGGGAAAGTTTCCCAAATTTTGAGTTTTTCCAAAATTATATCCCCCCTGGTGGGGGTATCCCCCAAAAAGTATGTGGAGGACATTCCCATGGTCCTGGGGGAGGTCCATGCCAATTTTGGTCCAGATCCGTCCAGTAGTATGGGAGGAGAATGGAGACAAACAAACAAACAAACAGACAGACAGACAGACGCACCTTTTTGCTTTATATACGTATATATAAATGGCCTCGCGCGGTTTGCTGTCACATTGTCGAAAAATATTTGGTTGGCAACAGAAGTCACTTGGTCGAAAGCAGAGGCTGTCACATTGGCAAAAAATTGTGGCACCCCAGTCACATCAGCAAAAAATGTAATAGGGACCGGACTTTTTTAATAAAAAAATAGTAAGCCAGTTTAAAAAGTACCAATATAGTTTCAATTTCTCTAGTCCTATTTAATGTTTTTTTGCCTTTTGCATCGTTTCCTGTATTTTGTCACCCTTTCAAAAAACCAGTTTGAAGTCCCTCTCTCTCACTCCCACTGCCAATTAATGATATTAAATTTTTTCCTGCTTCTGTGAGCTGGACGAGAAGCACAAATGGCTGAGCAACGATGTTTATTTATTTACGTACTACCTGGTTGCGGGCTGCTTCGCACCAGTTGGCTGGCTAGCACGTTGACTGGCCTCGCTCCGCTCGGCCCATTAAAAAAGTATCCATATGTTCAAAAAACACCAAAAAATTGTGCAAAAGGTGCCGCAAAAATATTCCGTCCTCGTCCATATGGGGAAAGATATTTTTTTTAGTTTTTCCAAAATTATACCCCCTCTGGAGGGGTCAACCCAAAAAATATTTCAAGGTTACCCACAGATACCATGTGGTGGCCCACGCCAAACTTGGTTGTGATCCATCCAGTAGTTTGGGCTCCAAATCGGAACAAACAAACAAACAAACACCCCTCTTTTATATATAGATTTATTGTTTTTAGGTGCAGGGATACTTTTCTTAGCTCTGTTCCCGATTCTTTCAACCCTTTCCACTCTTTTTTGAAAATTCGCCGATGTGACTGCCCCTGCACAAAAAATTGGACGATGTGACATCTTGCCAGATTTTCGCCAATGTGTCTATTTGCCGTTGTGACAGGGTGTGTTTTCGACAATGTGACCCGCCCCCGCTTGCGCCACCCCTGCGCCAGCCGGCGCAGGCTTGCGCCACCCCTGCGCTGCCAGATTTGTTAGGGTGGCGCAAGTGTTCCTGCGCCTGCTTTGCGCCATTTTTATGCTGCCCAGATAGGAGGTGTGGTTGTTGGGTCATTATTTCCCTTTAATTATTTTATTTTGCTCCTTGGTTCTGAGTTTTGTATCATTTTCATGCGAAACACCACACTTGAAAGCGATTCAAAAGCAACTGTACATCATTTTTTAAAGCTTTTTCTTTTATTCTAGCCATTCCGCCAATTTCTAAAACAACTATTGGAGCCATGAACCATTTTCATTTCCCAACTGCTTTTTACCTGCGGCGATAGCCGTCAGGTCAAGTAATGGTCCCAGTTGTTGTTGCTGTTGTTGTTGTTGGGGGGGGGCATTTTTGTAGGGGCCCCAAACGACCTTGTAGCTCAAAGTCATAGGAATAACATAGATAGATCATAAAAAATTAAAACAACTTTTCCAAATAGGCCAATCTGTGACCAGGCATTACCGAGAAAACTGCCAAAAAAGATTTAAATTGCAAGATTAAGGTTGAAGGAGTGCTCACACAGAAAATTTTATTAAATTGAACATCTCGGGCACCCCCAAATTATGTTGGGCGGATCAGGTCAAATTTGAGTTTTGAAGTCCTTTGGAGGTCAAAAAAGGTCAAAACGCAAATTGCTAAAAATTTGTGATTTTTTTGGTTCTTTTTGACAAAGTCCTTGAAACTTTGCCAATCTTTGAAAATCTTTTGTAATTCCTCACCGCAGGTCGTCAAACTTAGTCTGTTCTTGTTTTGATTGACGTTTGAATAATTTATTCCTACTTTTACCGGTAGTTACGTGAACGCCTACATCCGCCAGCAGCGCGAGATTGGAGGGGAGAGGGGGGACATCCTGGACGAGGAGATACCTGACCTCGCGTTCTTCAGCAGGGTGGCATGGTCGTTGTGTGTCGCATATGACGTCATGGTACGAGATGGAAACTAAATAGGGTCATTTGGAGAAAACTCTTTATTGCATGCGCTCCACCACAGAAGCAAACCAAAAGACAAAGCAGCACACTTGCTACCGAAATCACGGTTTATTTTCCGAATCACCCTTGAACTTTGGGGCCCATTTATTTCCCTGATGTCAGCAGGAATATTTTTAAAATAAAAGAACATTGAATAATTGAACATTATATATGAAATATTTCCTGCTTGGTGGCCAATTGTATCCTTATTAACCTTTTTGTACCGGTAAATCCCCCCAAGGTCGTCCTGTCGTCAGTGCTCCTGATCGCTGGCTCCGTGGCCCAGCGCCGCCGCCTCCTCATCCCCTGGCTTACGGTGGTGGCATCCTCCCTGGCCTTCTCCTCAGTCCTGGTGTTGGCGGCCATGATAGGTCAGGGCGGGGACAGCAACAGCAGGGGCGCCTTCGTCGTCTTCCTGTGTGCCGCCCCAGTGCTCGCGCTATTCGGATACTGCTGGCTGGTCGTCTATTCCACGTTCCATCAGGTGTGTACTATTGCAAATATAATGTTGATAACAACAGCAGCAACAGCAACAGTTGCAGTAGTTGTAGTAGTCGCAGCAACGGCGGCAGCAACAAGAACAAGAGCATTAGGACCTGCTGTAGCAAGAAGAACAAAACAAGAACTTTGTTTCACCCTTTACTCTAGAAGAACATACTTTACACAACAAGGAGTTTTAGATAATTGAAGTTTACCCCATATATTTCTACTTTCTTTTTTTCCCCAGATGCGCAGCGTCGAGAGCAAGCCCGCCTCCTCCAACAGCGGCGAGGGCGCCCCGCTAGTACCATCCTCGGCCTCAGCCACGACAGCAACAGGGGCGGGAGCAGCAGCTTCCAGCAGCAGCAGCAACAACAGCGACGTTATCCTCATCGATGCGGCATCCTCCTCCTCTTGCGGGGAAAACAGGGCAAAGAAGAACTCAGTGGCATCTTCTTCCACCTCAGCATCAAGGACGAAGAGGGAGTCCACGGCTTCACTGACTTCGGCATGTGAGACACTGGACGAAGACTCTGCTGCCGCCGCAGCCGCAGCTGCAGCAGCATCTCTTCTGCCCATCTTGGAGCACCCTTCTTCGTCCTCCGCCGCTGATAATACCAACAACACTGTCACCACGGCCGAAGTTGCGGTTGAGCCCGTCGTCGCTGCCACCGATGACAACTCCCCCTCCACCACTGCGGCATCTGAGGACTTGCTCCTTCTTGGAGCGGCCGATCCTTTCTCCTCCTCCGATTGCAGCCTGGCCACTTCGCCGTCCGCGGCGGCAGAGGGAGTAGGAGGAGCCAGGAACAAGAACAGGCTCCTTTCCAAGACCTCCAAGGCGACCCCTCCGCCCACATACGAGGCGGTGGCCCTTGACATCGACCGGGAGAGGGAGGCTCTGGAGTCGGGGCTGGTCGGAAGTCAGGATCTCATATTCTTCCAGCAGGAGAGGTACGGACATAAATTATATTTTCCATAAATAACTAATCAATAATATTTTTTTCAGGCGCAGGTCTAAGGACTCCACTAGGTCGAATTCCACCGCTGCCTCTTCCTCTGCGGCCTCATCCTCGGCAATGTCGGCACCGGCCCAGCAGCAGCAACAACAACAGCAGCAGCAGCAGCAGCAGCCCTTGGAGCGCCGTCCGCTGCTGCTGCTGTCCAACAACTCCTCCATCCAGTCCATCGAGGAGGAGAAGGAGGCGGAGGAGGAGGCGGAGGCGGAGGACGCACAGGAAGCCAACAAAAAAAAGGTAACACCAAACGTTTTGTTACATAAATCATGAATAATAGTAATTTATTGTATTGCTTTTCACAGAGGGCACAGGAGGACAACGATGTGGCTATGGTCATCGCTTGAACAAAATGATATAAAGGTTGAAAATTTTCAGTGTTTCAACTTCCCCCTCTTCCTTTTAACTAACTTTAAACTTTTAATTAATGACAACGAGTTTCCAACAACAAAAAGGAAGAAGAAACCGTTCGGATGCAATTCGTCAAATAAGACAACGAATTAATTTGAGAAAAAAATATGAAGAAAAGCTAGGTAAAGGCAACCGGTTTTGCCCCAAAAAAGAATACATTAAAAAAAGAAAAAGCTATGGATTGGGCGAGGAAAAAACATCAAAACATTGCCATTGCCAACACCCCTGTTTCCAACAAAACAGCTAAAACAAAGAATACTCACTTTCAAATCCTATATATAGCACCCCTACATTTAAAAACATACGTTACCATACAGTAAAAGGCAATAAAGACCATTACTATGAATATTGTTGACATTTGCTTTGAAACTATACTGTTACAAATTGCATTGAGCGCAAAAAATACCTACGTGACAAAAAAACACCAACATCGAAAAAAGAAGAAGAAAGAACTACAAAGGCAGGAGAAACGAAGTAAAAACTACCTAACAAGAAGAACATGGAAAAATCATGATTTGAAAGATTGTAAATAGTAAGTGTCAAGACAAAAAAAATGCGGTAATCCGATAGTTGTCAGGACGGGCTTGGATTGTAGGATGGAAGATGAAATAAACAGCACATAGTTTCAAAAAAACCTCTTCATATTCTGGGATAGTACTGTCTTCCTGATTGATAAAGAAAAAGATTTGGTCTGACAAGTAAAGAGTCAGCAGTCCGGGAAAACGAAAGACGTCGCCGGCATAATTAAATTGGTTTCGGGATGACTTTTTATTCTGTTCTGCTACTTTCTTCTGTGCTTTGGCGCTTACATACATGAGAAAATGCCCTTTTTTCGTTGAGTTAGAGCTGTTTGGTCATTATGCAAGATTGGCAAATATTGCGGAGATTGCTGCTGCTGCTAAAGCGTATGAGCCAGGGTTGGAAGTTGAGGCAGAGTTGCAGCCAAAGGTAGAACAAGAGAAGACGCAAGAGCGGTATTCCTGAAATCAGATAAAAAATCAATTATTGTGGGTACTTATTTTAAGAGGATTCGTTTCCCATTCAGATTCGCCAAAAAAGCGAGGTACGCAACAAAAAAACTTCATCCGCAGCAGCAACGACAACGACGACAACAGCAGCAACAATAGAAAATGCCGTTTTTAAAAACAACGGTATCAATCTTTCATATTTTTTCTTCATACCTGAATGTCCCCCGGCCTCTTGATGTACTCGCAGTAATCTCCCCATGTCTTTGAAGAGCAGAAGCGCTTCGTTCCAAGCTTGCCGTCGAACACGCCAGTCATCTTGATGCAGTGGGTGGCCTGGGAAGGAATTCAAATTCAACTAATTTCAGTAATTGGTTTCTGGGGAAATTAGATGTTTCTCTCACCTCGAAGACGTGTGAGCAGT
>JAAUYB010012959.1_pt1 | contig 11394 bp, 13 predicted proteins | sample 7278071 | NCBI WGS metagenome assembly JAAUYB01 (sample SAMN14350121, study PRJNA611818) | marine sediment metagenome | isolation source: surface marine sediment (1.8m) | place: French Polynesia: Moorea | collected 2018-08 | reverse complement strand
TGGGAAGAAGAGGATATCTCACCTGCAGGAACCTGTCGAACGCAGGCTTGGACTGTCGGGCGATCCTGATGGCCTCGTCGGCGCGCTTCACGTTGCGGATGAAGGCCGTGTAGGTGTCGATAACCGATTTAGCCGAAAACTAGACGGGGGAGGGGGGGGAATGGAGTGAGACAAACAACAAGGTGAGGAAAGGTGTTTTTCCGATGCGCAATTCGCTTCTATGTTCAAACTTGCCGAACCCCATACGGACACAATGGTATCAGAGGGAAATAAGGAACTCATTTTTTAGCGCAACATTTTTCTTTGCAACTTACTGCACTGTACACAGAGTACAGCTTGCTCTGCGCAGAAATTACGCTCACCGAGTCGAGGAACCAGTCCCCAATGGTCTTCTTGTGGTCCCAGGCCTCAAGCCTGGCCTTGAGGTCGACGAGGAAGGACTCGTGGTGGGACAGGATCTGCGGGATCTGGAAGAAGATGTCCTCGACCAGGACGTTGCTGACAATCTGGTTCGCCTTGTCCTGGTGGCTCTTCAGCGGCTTGTAGTATCTCTGCCGAGAGAAAGGAGAAAAAGCGGAACTTACAGATTATTCGGTGATGACTCTAGAGACGCACAGGGCGGAGATAAAGGAAGACGTACTAGAGAAGAAGACGGGATCACGTTGTAATCAAGTGGCACTCAAGGGAGGGTGAAGCGAGAACCGGGAAAAGAACCTACCGTAACGAGAAACTGAAGAGACTCCACGTAAGACTTCTCCACGTTGAAGAGCTCCTTTACAATGAGAGTCCGCGTATCCTGGAAAATATCGTGAAAATACGGAACATAGCTCGTACGGCGTGTGTGCCTTAGGTAATTTTGGTCAAGAGTTTCAAAGAATGATTGCTAATGCTAGGAAATGGCGGAACCTCAAGTAATCTGGCTTCCTCCGCAGCGACAATGACGCAGGGCTGCTCCCCGTTCATGAACTCCTCCGGGACGGCCTCCTCCCCGTCCTCCACCTCTACCATCGGCTCAAACTCCTCCTCCACGGCGTCGGACCCAGGCGTCGCCTCCTCCTCCTCCTCCCGCACGTCCTCCAGTCCTCTGAGCAAGGAGCTGAAGGAGGAGGTGGAGCTGAGGGAGTTGCTCACGTAGGAGGAGAGGAGGAAGCCGCCAGAGTCCAACTGCTGCTGCTGCTGCGAGCGCCGAGCCCCTCCTCCCCTCTGCTTCCCCTCGTGCTGTATGTTGATGGGCACGGAGGAGGACCTGAAGGACGACCTGAAGCCGCCGAAGTCGCCGTTGGAGGCGGCTGCCGTGGTGTAATCCCCGTCCTCCCCCACGGAGGGGCTCCGCACCATGGCCCTGGGCGAGGTCGGGGTGGTGGGGGAAGGGGACATGGCCAGGGTACGCTGCTGATGGCCTCCCAAAGATTTCATGATCAGCATTGCTCACAGAGCAACAACTTTATCAAGTTGGGTCAAGCCTACACCGTTGTTCAGAACTCGGTAACGTCCTTGACTACCTTTCCGCCATGAAAGAGGGACGAAAACTAGAGAGAGGATGCGGAAAGTCCCTACCTCCTGCACGGAGAAGGAAAGGGGTATGGCGCATCACTAAGAATGTTTCCGTCCGTATCAATCAAGGAGAGAGCGAGATGCGCGGCAGAGGGAGGAAAGTTGTTTTTGTTGAGAGAATCGATCACGTAACAAATGAAAGAATAACTTTGCCCACCTACATACTGTACGTGTACGTGAAGTAGGCTGCACTGACTCCCCAAAAAGCATTCAGGAGCACACAGTGCATTGAATTACCCTACCCACAGTACCTTTACATACCCTACCCACAAAAGAAATTCTTACACAGACACATCTACGGAGGAACATATGTTGTAAGATTTTGTTACGTCTGGCTTTTTTGACCTGAGTTTGACATTTCCTGCCTTTCCCTTTGCTCGAGGGTGATTGGTACCGGAAGGTTGATTCTGTGTTGACTTTTGACGTATTTTTCTTTCCGCAAATTAAACTAGCTGGTGGCTCCTCACCTTCTTCCTCCTGAAGCTGCCTGACTTGATCACGTGCTGGTGCTGCGGCGCCTGGTGGTGAGGCGGCGACGACAGCTCACCCTTGAGGAGGGGCTTCCTGGCGACAAGAAGGTCCTGGTGAGCAAAGTGCAGCTTGTCCCGGTTGAAGTCCGCGAAGGCCAGGGGTCCGGGGGAGGACGGCGTAGACACGGGGGCAGAGATGGCAGCGCCAGACGAGGGAGGCTGCGGCGGGGGCGGAGGCGGCGGGAGAGCGGCGGGGACGACAGCCCCGCCGTCGAAGGACCCGCCGGCCGACGGGTTGGAGCGGGTGCGGAAGTGGCCGGTAACCAGAGCGCCGCCGGTGCCGCTCACCGTCGCTGGGGGATCTTCTCCCGAGGCCCACCGATTGCTCCAAACTACAACAAGAACAGACTTTGTTCAAAGACCTGCGGCGGTGAAGTTTGAAATTGTCTTTGAAATATCTGAAGTTATACTGTCAATCATGCCCTCCCCTACCATCTACAACTCCGGCAGTGTGATGTTGAGGAGCCGGCGCCACCGACATCGAAGGGGGCCCTTGTTGTTTCAATGCGCGAACAAAGGTGACGCCCCCGTCGCCTCCTGCGGAGGCCGCGGATCCTCCTCTGCCCACCGCGTTGGCGGCCGGCGGGATCACATGCTTGGCACGGTCGCTCTTGCTCATCTGGGCGTCCAGCATCTCGCCGAAGGGACCCCGTAGGGGATGGCGGCCACGAGGAAGTCGGAAGAGTCGGCGGACGCTTCCGTCTCCGCTCACTTTGAAATGACATTATGACAATAAGTGAGATGGTTACGATACTTTAAAAGAGCAAATGCCGAGTACCTGAATCTATTATTGGGGTGGAAGACACGCTTCTGAGCGGGTTCCCCCTTCTCGGAGCGAGGTAGAGTCCCTGCCCCGGAACTGGGGAGGGAGAGGACGCCGTGGAAACCGGCTGGGGCGCACCGTGCTGCATCTGACCCTGGTGGTGGTACAGTTGCTGATGTGGCGGGTGGTGGTGGTGCCTCGGCTGCTGCTGGCCGGACCTGCCCCGAAGAGAGACGCCAGAGGCCGCCGTCTCTCCCCTCTTGGCAGCGTCAACGTGGTTGTGATTGTGGTGTCCCACTTGCTTCTGCCGCAGGATAGCCTCCTGAATCGTCGTGCTTGTGGCACTGGCCTCGAATGGCGGCAGGAAGTCAAAGTCGTCGCCAGAGAAGTCCTCCCCGACAGACTGTCGGCTGCGAAAAAAAGGTTTGCAAAGGTGTAGGTGGTCAAGGCATTTCAATGACAGTAAGGAAATAGCCTATTTTGCCCCAGGCTGGTAGAGTGTTCCAACCACTTTTGGCGACAACACACCCACAGAGGACGACAGTTTCTCCCATCTCTCCTTGTTGGCTAATGCCTGGTTCAAAACAAAATGCCAAAGTAAAAACTAAACGTAGCTACCCTGCCAGCAAAAACAGGTTGTTAAGTACCGGTAATACACTTTCAGGAGTCAGGACATACCGGTACGTTGTACAAACTCACACTACCACACTAAGACTAAAAAAATCCCAGCTCACCTGTCCACGTCCGTGTCGTAACCAACTAGGGGCGAATACTCCTTCTTGATATCCTTCCCCCTGGGCAGGAGGTCCGACTTGGTTCTTTGGTGGTGATGGTGGCCGTAGTGGTAGCCACTGCTGGTCTGGGTCCCGTCCGAGTCGACCTCCTCCGGGGTGGGGGCGAAGCGGGCCGGGTTGAACTCGGGGCCCAGCGGGGAGTCCGAGGAGGGGCCGCCGGAGCTGACGGCCAGGTCGGCGAAAGCTTGGTGCTTCTGTCGTGGAAACGTGTTGGACTTGCTGAACTTCGACTCTCCTGACGCGCTGTCCCCGCTCCCAGTAGGCTCCAGGAGATCCCAGTCAATGTCGACCAGCGCCTTGAGAAGAAGTAGGCATATATGTACACACATGTGTTTGTAAAAGTTGTTCCGCTCAAAATACACTCACCCCTTCCTGCTGCCCTTCCACAAACTCTCCGTAAACTCCGTGGTGCCCTACGTAGTCCACCCTCTCGACTAGGCCCCTCTCAGGGAAGGAGACCTTGTCCCAGGGGCCTTCGTCTCCTTCTCCGGCTCCCTCGGACATCTTTTGCAACCCAGACAGGACGGCTTCCTGGTGGCCAGAGGAGGAGCCTCCTCCGGAAGGGGCAAAGGCCATGTCCAGCTCGTCAGAACTTAAGGATGGAGAGGGGAACAGGGGAGGCGGAGGAGCCCTCTTGTTCTGCGCCAGACCGATGCGCTGCTGCTGCTCCTGTCTCTGGGGTTGCTGTTGCTGCAAGTGACGCTGCTGAAACAGGTGTTGTTGCTGTTGTTGTCTGTGGAAGAGGTCCTGGTCTGCGTTGTCACTGCAGGTGGTGACCGAGCAGCCGCTATCGGTGTCTCTCGAGGGGTCAAAAACATTGTTGACGTTTTGAAGTGGCGGCTGCGGCGGCTGTGGAGACCTACCCCGAACTTGCTCTTCCCCGGCTGCATCCACACCTGCACCACCGATGCCTTCGGGCCCTCCTCTTTCCTCGGCATTCACAACAGCCGCAGCCTCGTCAGAGCCGGCAAAGACGTATGAAACCGGCCTCGTCGTTACTTCAGCCGCCGGCCCTCCAGGAACTTCTCTCTTCGCCGCGCCTCCGTCCTCCTCCTCACCAAAGTCCTGGACCACAAACTCGATGGCGTAGACGTTGGACCCGTCTCCTCCACCTGGAGGGACGGGCGAGGACGCAGGGTCAAGCTTTGGAATGTGCAGCGTCGGCCTCCCCTCCTGGATAAGCTCGGCAGCGGTGATGGGCGCCGCGGGGAGGAGGTTCGGGACGAAGGTGACCATCTCGCCCACCTCCAGGTGCCCGGTGCCGGTCGACGAGGTGAAGTGGGCGAATTCAGAAGCTGAAAATGGTACAGTAGTGTCATGGAAAAGAGCGGCTTTCTAGTGGGAGAAAATGAAGAAATGCGCTGGTACTGTAAAATGTGTACGGCGACTCCTCGCCCGTGTCCCACTCCTCCTCGTCGTCCTCCATCTCCACGATCTCAGCGACCTTGATCTCCTTGGCCAGGAGCCCCTTCTCCGTAAAGTGGTCCATCAGGCTATCCGCCAAGGAAGCCGCCAGCTCCAGAGCCGCCTCCGCCTGCTCCTCCTGGTACACGGTCATCTGCGTAGGAAAATGTTAAAATTTGGCGTTTCGAACGTTGCTTCCCCTCCAAGCTCACTGTGGCGGGGGCGGGGGCGTGCAGAGCCTGGGGTCCCAGCACGGCGTCGTCGACGTTGATAAGCGTCTCGGTGCTCTCCGCTGACCCCTTGGTGGAGGCGGCCGGGGAGAGGGTGTCCTCCCGGGAGGAGCCCGTGGTGGTTGTGGCCGCGTCGGAGGAGGAGCGGACCATGGGGGAGTGGCGGGGAGAAACGGAGCGGACCTTGGGACAAAAAAGCAAAACAGTCTCAGAATGATACAAGTGTAAAAAAAAACATTCCTCGAATGCAGTGCAAATAAATATCCGCCCAGGAATGGAATGTCGGGCGGGGAGAATTGGGCCGGGGTGAGAAAGGAGTCCTTGAAAAGGGCGAGAATTCGTGTAAGGCAATCTCTGCGGGGGAGGAAACAAGGCTGCTTCCTTCCTTCCCCCGCTCCTCATTTGATCAGTACGCAGGTACAAGCGTGGAGTGTGTACGACTTGCGATGAGGAACAAGAAGGAAGGGGGGGGAGAGAGTAGAGAAGAGGAAAAGGGCGATGCAAACATTTAGTGTGGAGGACGAGGGTGAAATGGGTAGATGAGAAAGTCAGTTGAGGCTGGGGGGAAGAGCTGTCGTCTCGTCCTCTCTCTCCTGAAGGCTTGAGGGGAGGGGAAGGGGAAGCAAACGTGTGCTTCTTCCCGTCCTCCTGAATAGTATTTATTCATCCCTGCCCAGGATTATAGGCCAGGAAGCGTAAACTGCTGAAAAAAGGGGATGTGTTCGGCGGAACACTCATATCCTTCTTGTTGGATACGCGTATTTTTTCTAGGGTAAACCATCAGCTTTTGAAATATCCAAACAGCTTTCCTAAAAGCGCATCATTACGGGAGGCCTTGACCTTCTTTGTGCCGGTGCCAATTTTCGAATCGCTTCACTGAGCCCAACTAATTTTCACTCGATTTCACGGCCTTCGTCGATTTTGACACCTTTACCTACAGTGAGCCTGGGACGAAAGAACTGCATGAGTGAGAAAACATTTCGCCTCACCGTTCCTCTTCCTCCTCGGCTGCAGTTTGCCTCCAGGTGAAGATGCTGCAGTGACCGAGGAATGAGGGTGTCTCCGTGGCCGCCGACGCCGCGGCCTCCTCCTCCCACGCCTGCTGCGGGCCTGGCGACGGCTCCCGAGGAAGAGGAGCCTCCCAGGAGTGTTCCTCCTCCTCCCAAGCCGGCCTTGTTGAGGCGCCTCTGCCGCCGTCTATGTGTCTCGCTCAGGGCCCTGGTCAGCTTGCCCAGCTCTACATTGTCGTCGTAGTCCTCTTCCTCCTCTTCAAGGCCGAGCCGGTGCAGAAGCTCGTTCAGTTTGTCATCGTTGTTGATCTCCTTGACATCTGCACCCTTCTTGTCGACTCCGGAGTCCTCGGCAGTTCCTCCCGCCTGGTCTGGGCAGTCGCCGATATTCGTGTTTTCAGATGTTCCAGACGCCGGAGGCCCCTCTTCTCCGATCAGGTGCACTGTTATTTCAGGCGAGGCGAGACTGGCCGCCGCCAAAGGCTTCTCTTCGCTTTCAACGTTTTCCGCGACACTCTCACACTTCATATCTGAACACTCGACCGCCCCTGTCGCGCGCTCGATGTCCTGAGCGCTTATGACCGGCACGAACGCAGAGACGGTGGTTTTCTCCTGCACTTTTGCCACGGACGTCTCCACCACCTTGAGGTTCTCCCCGTTTTCCACCTCCATCCCCTCGCAGGCATGTTCCAACTCCGCCGGTTCCAGAGGTTCCTCCTCCTCCAAGCTGACAAGGTCCGAAATCCTGCCAAGAAAAGAGGGGAAACATAAAGCATAGCAAACGGAAGTCTTTAAAAATGCATATTTTTTTTACCAAACTTCCGGCTTGGCCACCTCGCAAATTTCCTCGCCGACCTCTTGGACAGTTGCGTACCGTTCTCCTGCGAAGAGGCCGCCTGGATCGTCTAACGCCGAAGATTCGCCGAAAGCCACAGAGCCGCCCTCGAGGCGAAGAGGCAGCGACTAATTGAACGCGGGAAAACAAGAAGGGATAAATCTGCGCCTTCTCCCGTCTAAATCTCAGACGCACTGAAAGGAGCGGGAGGGAGGGGGAGATCTCGGCGGAAAAAGCCAAGAAAAAGTTTGAGCTGCGCTCCCTCGGGTGAGCTCATAAACACATAAGGCGGCGGCGGCGGACCGAACGAAGTGAGGGAGGGTGCTGCAACTGGGACAAGGAGGCGAAGTCGGGGTAAGCCCGCCCACCCACACGCCGCGGGAGACTTTCGCGAAAGCTTAAAGGAAGGGGAGGAAAAGGGAGGAGAAAACTATCCCATGGATTACTCTGCCCGGTCCCGGCGGCCAGAAAAGGGAGAAGGATAACTTTTTTCGTTCGTCCATCAACTTCTCGGGCTTATTCGCGCGGCTCCTTAGACCTTACCTCGTCCCAGAATCCCGGGTGCTGCTGCTGCAGAGACGTCACCGTTCCCCCTTCGTCCTCGGCGGAGGCGGCCTCGTCGACTCGAGACCTCGGTCGCCCGTCAATCACACCTATGCCGCCTCCGGGGTAAAAATCGCCTCCTCCCTCGTGCAGTAGAGACAGCAGGAGCTCCCCGGCACCAGCCCCCTGCTCGCCCGGGTTGCTGCCGGCGGACGCAGAGGACGGGGAGTTGGTCCTGACCGACCCGACAGCCACGGTGGAAGCCACGTTGACGTCGCTGCTGCTGTTGCTGCCCGAGGACGTCTTGGCAGGCCCTCCTCCTCCTCCTCCGTCCCTCTTGAGCTTTTGGGCGTATGCGAGGAGCTTCCCTCCCATGCGGTCTGTGGCTTTGCGAAGTTTTCTCCTGTTAGGAGAAATCGCCGGCTGCGGAGACGCTGCGTAAAACAATATAAAAACGGCCAGGTGAAGATTACAACGTAGTGACATATGAGTCAAATTTTTTATAGGTAACAAACTAGGGCTTTCCCAGGGGAAAACACAGATTTATGTTTACCTGCTCCCCCCGGAGGCGAAGGAACGTTGAGATCGCCTCCCCCCTTGAGAGGAAGCCCAGCATTAGTAGGACTCTCGGATCCCGCGGACGAACAAAGAGAGCCTGTCTGCGGTTTCCCACCCCACGCCCCGCAGCCGCCGCCCGACTTCTCGTCGGAGACCTCTTGCTGAGATCCCCCCGGGGACTTGTCCTGGGCCTGAGGCGGTTGTTGTTGTTGCTGCTGTTGCAGTCGCCCGCGAAACCGGGAAAGCGACGAGAAGCTGAAGCTGGAGGTGTGCTTTGCTCCGGATCCGCCGCCGCCCGCGGGCGCAGAGCTTCCGCCGCCGCCGATGCCCCCCCTGGGCCCGCTGCTCCTCTTGCCCCGGCGGCGCTGCTTGTTACCCAGCCCGGCGAGACTGTTGCCGCGAGGCACGCCGGGTGCTGAAAGGTCAAGAAAGGGGGAAAGGAGAGGAATAAATTACGACGCTTGGAGGGGAAAATTCACCTCAAATGAGGCTGCTAACACGGACGCCAGCTCGCAAAATAAACAGCCGATTTGGGACCGCTCTATTCCCCCTGCTCCCCGATTTGTACTATTACGGTAAGGAACACAAGCTCGGCGAGTGTGAGAATATGAAAGAGAGGGGCGAATGCGGCAAATTAAGACCTCCTCTCTAAGCCTCAGGTGTTTCAGATGGCCTCGTTCGCTTGTGTAGGAGGAACCTCTTATTCTGATGTCGGTACCATCCCTCCCACGGCGCCCAGGGAGGTGAAGATGAACAGCTTGGTCAGCTTGGTCTTGCTCGCGCGGATGTTGGCAGAGTTGGACCCGGGGTCCAACGAAGATACGGCGGGAGGATCATGGCTTTCGTTGTCAATGGCGTGGGCCACGCGCTCCGCCAGCACGTCGTCGTCGCTCTCCTCCTCGACCTGGAGGTCGCGCAGAGGATCCGGGTCTCGGGAGGATGCCTTGCCTCGGACTGGCTTCGGAGTTCGGACCCGTCGCAGTTGGCTTGGTCCTGGCCCGTTCGGCGAAGCTCTTCCACGATAAGAGCCCTGGTGGCGTTCCCCCTGTGCCGCCACCCAGAGTCTGCCGCTCCCAGCCCCTGCAGTTGGCGCAGGAGGGCGCACAGGGAGGATCATGTCTATGGTCTGTGGGTCTATATACCTTTTTGGTGACATCACTAGGGATAGGTCCGAGTCGGACCCGAACCCGCAGACACGCAGACTCGCAGGGGTTTTTGTCAACCCGCACCGACCCGCATCCCAACCCGCAGAGGCATAAAATCAAGAAAAAAATAGGTTTTTTGAGAATTTTTGCCCAAAAAAATATTAAAATTGACTTGAAAATCGAAAGCATAAAACATGTTCAGACACAAATCATGTTCAATACAAAGAGAATCGAGGGAAATTTCTACAATAATGTTACTACCAGGCTTGTTAAACTGAATTTAAATTGAACGGCGTTTAATCAGTTATTCAGTTCATTGAACCAGTGTGTCCAGATTTTTTTCGCCAAAATGCGCAAGATATCGCTCAAAATGCGCTAAAAAATGCGCCAGCCTAAAATGTCAAAATTTTATTGCATTTTTATACGTTTGAGTAGTGGGTTTACTTTTCAAAAAAATTGACCTTTTTATTTTTTAAAAAATAAGCTAAATTTTACTACATAAAATTTTGAAAAAGTCAAAATGCGCCACTTTTTTGCGCATTGCGCGAGATTGGAAAATCCATGCGCGAGAGAGGGTCAAAATGCGCCACTTTCGCGCAAAATCACAACATCTGGACACACTGCATTGAACGCTGAACGTTGAACGAAGTCAAAATTTTGAACGCTAAACATTGAACGTGAAAGTCCCAATCAAAAATCCGTTTAGCTCAAGCCTAAACAGAGCCTAAATAATGGGGAAATGCGGACATTTTTGCCCGAGCACAGATTTTTTTCTGCATTGCGATTTATTTTTTGGGATATTTTTTTCTCGTGAAAACAAAAAAAACTTTTGTACCGGGCATTTTTAATGCCCCAAATTGAAAATGGGGCATGTTTTGAACCCCTCGGGCATTTTTTAGGACAAAAAAATGCCCATGGTTTTGGGCATTTTCGGGCATTTTTTCTAGATCCTGGTAAAAAACTGCTAAAAAAACTTTTTTTCTACATTGAAAGAAATAAATGCTGACATCATTTTCCACCAATGACAAGGGTGACCAGATCATTCCATTTAGACCATCTCCATCTGCCCTTATAATTTCCTATTCCTCCTCCTCCCTGTTACGGCGGGTGGCAGCGGGCAGTAGTGATGGAAACGAGCCAGGTTCGGCTCGGTTGAAGGCTCGGGCTCGATGGGGTTTTGCCAGGCTCGATTCAGGCTCGGGCTCGGTGTTTTGACAGTCGAGCCTAAAATTGTGAGTTTTTTTAAAAAAATACAAAGTTTTTTAGTATTTTTATTTAAAAAATAGATATTTGATGTCTCAACGCCCAGCTTTTTTTTGTAAATGAAGTGTAAGCTATGTCTTTATGTAGAGATTTTTTTCCAGATCAGGTTATTATTTTGTACAGTCTCGGCTTGATAAAAGCTCGAGCTCAAGGTCTCAAGGCTCAAATCAGGCTCGAGCTCGGAATATATAGGCTCGTTTCCATCACTAGCGGGCAGCAGCAGTAGGGGTGGTCAGTAGTGCTATATTGAGTCTAGACTCGTACTTGAAAGACTTGTACTCAAGCCCATTTTTATGCAGACTACTGACTCACTAAATTGGGCCCTCGAGTACAAGTCTGACACTAGATAGAAATGAACTTCTGGCATGATCTCCAATTAAAAAATGAGCCATATTTTCATGCTTTATACTTTAAAAAGCAAGTTTTTTTCAGCTGCTTTTGGCGGCCTCAAAGCTCAAAGCAGATTTTTTAAATGGGCTCTTCTTAAGTCTGTACCAACGTCAGTTTTAAAACTTATACTTTTTCCATGACCTTTATTTTGGGGCCACATCAGGATGTACCGCTTCACCAGACATCTGGTAAGAGGTACATCTTGGAGTGATACCAAAAAAAGACCATGTTAAAAGTTTATGTTGTAAAATCAAGGCCACCTGGAGTTTAGCCTCCTCGTTTAGTCTAGTCACTTATTTTTTTTCTTTCCTTTTATCTTTCTTTTTCTTTTACTTGTGCACACACATTGCATGCTGTTGGAGCGGACTTAAGAAG
>JAAUYB010001761.1_pt1 | contig 11396 bp, 7 predicted proteins | sample 7278071 | NCBI WGS metagenome assembly JAAUYB01 (sample SAMN14350121, study PRJNA611818) | marine sediment metagenome | isolation source: surface marine sediment (1.8m) | place: French Polynesia: Moorea | collected 2018-08 | reverse complement strand
GTAGCCTGTTGTACTTTGGGCGCTGGGACTCCTCCTTTATTAGGCAGGTGTTGACGAAGTTGACAAACTCAACGGTGAAGAGCTAAAGTGTGAAAAACAAATTTAGAAATCGTATTTGAGGATGGATATGTCTTTGTTTTTGCACCTTTCCGTTTCCCCTTGGGTCTAGTCTCGGCGGGTCCCCGTGCACCACCTGCTGGAGCTGCTCGAACACAGAGTTCCATTTGGGGTAGGGGAAGCTGCCGGTCGCTAGCTCGATCAGAGTTATACCTGAGAAACGCAAAACAATTTCCCAATTTAGTTTGAAAAAAGAAACCGATACAAATTCGAATTAAAAAACACCTTTTAGTTTCTAATTTTATATGGGGAAATCCCTCACCTAGCGACCACACGTCCGACCTCACGTCGTACCCCTTTGCCCGCTGAGGGTCGATCCTCTCCGGGGCCATGTAAGGACGGCAGCCGGCGTCTCGAGTCTTGGCTATCGAGTCGATCTGGAAGAAAAATACAAATTTGATTTCAAAAATTCAGATCTTCATTGCACTAATATGTTTTGGGGGAAATCGGCAAAGCAGGAAATTTAAATTTGACGAAAGTATGTCGCAGTGAGTTAGGCGGAAATTCGGAAATATATTCACACTTCAGCAAGAGAAAGTATGCCGGAATGCAGACGAACTGAAATAATAGTATTCGGTGAATGATCCCATGGGATGTGCAGTGTAGCAATTGTGCAAAAAAAAAGGAAGGTGTCATTTGTCAAGGTCCCCACGTCCTCACCAGCTGCCCGGAAATGCCAAAGTCGCATAGCTTGATGTTCCCGCCCCGGTCGAGGAGGATGTTTGAGGGCTTGACGTCCCTGTGGATGATCTTGAGCTTCTCCTTCAGGTAGTTTAGCGCTCTAACTGTGGCCACGGTGACCTTGCCGATAACCTTCTCGGGGATGTTCTCCCTCAGCTGTTCGTAGATGAACTTGTAGAACTTGTCTGTGGAGGTGTCCATCATCTCCATGCAGATCCAGCAGTCGCCCTCCTTGAAGATGGCGCCGAAGAAGAGGACGATGAAGGGGCACTCGTTGGAGCGCATCACGACGTCCAGGTCCATCAGCAGCTCCTTCTGCTCTCGCTCGTCCACCGTCGAACGGATGCGCTTCACCGCCATCGTCTTGCTGAATCCGCCCGGGCGGGAGAAGGTCATCCGGTTGACGGTGCCGAACGCGCCGCGACCGATCTCCCCCTCGTCCTCAAGGTCTTCCGCCTTGAAGTCGAACTCGTGCTGCGGGCCCAGGACGAGGCGGCCGGTGGAGTGAGCGCTCTTCTGCATAAGAAGCTTGCTCTTGGCCTCGGAGGTCATGGAGGAGAGGCGGTTGGACGAGGAGGAGGACGACATGCCGGTGGTGGACAGACGGGGCAGGGCGCCGCCGCCGCCGCCGCCGCCTCCTCCACTAGGAGGGATCTGTGATGCCGCAACGGGAGCTCCTCCCCCGGCAGTGGCCCCGGCACCGGCCAGCGCCGACGGGAGCGCGCCGGGCGCCAGGTTGAGCGCGGCGGCGCGGCGCATGTTGGGCTGAGAGAAGCTGATCTTGAGCCCCTGTCGCTTCTCCTGCTGCTCGGAGGAGGCCACCACTCCGCCTGGCGAGGGCAGCGGCCCGAGGTTGGGGAAGGGGCGGATCCTGTGCTCGGGGACCAGCCCAGACCCGGACGACCCTAGACCGCCTCCTCCCGGGCCCATGGGCGAGGTGGGCGAGAGGGACCCTCCTGATCCGGGCGTCGAGTTGCCGCCGCTCTTCCCCGACAGGCGACCAGAGCCTGAGAAGGCGAGAAAAGGGTTATCTTGGGAAGACATGGCCAAACTATTGTCCAATTTCGTACCTGGCCTGCTGAGCCTGGAGAATGCGGTGGACCCTGCGCCGGAGGAGGAGGAGGAAGGGTTGCCCGACATGGCAAGGGCAGGATAAGAAGGGGAGGGGTCACGCCAGGGGCATGATGGACAGGCCTAAATCTCGGAGGAGTTGCTGGCCTTTGGCCTTTTCGCCGGCCTCAGCAGTCAGCACAGAGAATGCGAGGCCTTTCTCTGCACTCGGGGCTCCACTCCAGGGAAGAATCACAGTACCTTTATAACTGGGAAGAATGCTTGCTGAAGGAATCTTGTTTCTGCCTCTGCGTCCTGTCCTCCCACTGAGAGCGAGAAGAAAAAGGACAAATTTTGCCGTTGGAGCGAGTCTTCTGAGGACGGAGAGAGACGAGGAGAGAGACAGCCGGGGAGCGGGGACAGAGCCACCGAGGCCGGAGGCACACAGCAAAGAGGCCGACACTGAATACGATTCGCACTCAGCCTCAGCCACAAAAATAAGCTGCAAAAATTCGCCGCTGCTTCTCCAGGCAGGCCATTCCAGGCTGGGCACTGCGCCCTGGCAGTGGGCTGGGCAGGTGGCTCAGAAAGACAGAGTTTCCAGATGGAAAGATGTACCATATCCGTTATGCGGCGTTTTCAGTCCCTTTCAAAAATTCTTTTTAAATCTTTAAATAAGATTTTTTGCTATTCTTCATTTTGTTTCTTTAGGCTTTCTTGATAAGACTTTATTTGCCAATTGCCACGCCCTGAATAGAATGCGTTTCTTTTACTGTTTTCAATCCTGTCTCCTCTTCCTAATTTCCTTGAAGTGTTCTGCTGTGGACACTTTCTCCTGGCAACGCTTTGAGGAAAATGTGCCAAGATTTGGAACTTATCGGTTGTTTAGCACAACTTTTCCCTATAACATGACCACATTTTTTGCAAAGATCTGTTGCTAACCTAGGTACTATCACATACACCCGAACAACAAGAAAAATGAGTTGAAGAAGGCGTCTTAAACGCATCCTCTCATTCTTATCGTCTAGTAAGTTGTTCTTTATCCTGGATTTGTCCCCCTTTTCTGCTCCCCGCCTGGTCACTCTTAGCCAGCAAACCAAGATGGCGTCGTGACCTCACAAGGCCGCCCATCTTCGAGGCCGGATTTCGAGGTCAACCCGGGCCCCTAGGCCGCAGCCAAAGCTATAAAGACTCGCTCCCTAATATCCCGGGGACCCGGTGAGCCCCGATTCTCTGTCGGGGCTGGCCCAAAAGAACCAGATTCGGAGCCTCAAAAAGTGAGGAAGACACTCCAATCGAAGTGTCTCTCTTTGTGTTGTGCGAACAGCTGAGAGTTGTTTTGGTGCCCCACTGGGGATCCCGGACCCCGACAAGGGCGTCTCCTTCGCCGACGCCTCCAGCCTCGTCACCATGGCGCTTCAGGTAGGCCCCGAGGATGACGCCAACTGGTCCTACCCTGGCTCCAACGCCAACGTACCCACCATCATGGTGTTCAGACCGACCTGGGAGGAGTTCCAGGACTTCAACCGCTACCTGCGCAACATCGAGGCGGTGGGGGCGCACAGGGCCGGGCTCGCCAAGATCATCCCGCCCAAGGAGTGGGTGCCGAGGAAGGCGGGGTACGACCTAGGCCAGTTCAAGGACATGAGGATCCCCGATCCCATACAGCAGGTGAGAGAGAGAGAGCTAGTCTTTTAGTCGGTCATTCCCCCAGAACCGGTCATTCGGTAGAGAACGGATGGGCATAAAAACGCATTCCCCCTGCTCCACGACGGCTGTCATAATAACACACAAGGTTAGGTTAGGTCAGGTTAAGATTATAATATAACAGGCCCCGAGTTCTTTACCGAATTAGGAATAGTAAAAACGGGACCGCTGTATTCCCCCTGCTCCCCGAATTACCTTTTAGTCTCTAATCTATCTGTGGAGGGCAGACTATGATGGATATGGAACTAAAAAAACTACATGGAACCCTTAGGCCCTTTACCATGCATTACAGCCTTATAATGGCTTCAATTTATGTCTTTGTCCTGTCCCTCCCAGGTGGTGAACGGCAACCGCGGCATCTTCCAGTCCTTCAACGTTCACAAGCGCGGCATGTCCGTGGGCGAGTTCCACCGAATGGCCGAGTCAGACCGCTACCGCGCCCCGCGGTTCTCAGACTACGAGGACCTGGAGCGAAAGTACTGGAAGAACGTCACCTTCGTGAACCCTGTGTACGGCGCGGACGTGGCTGGATCCGTCACCGACGACGACGTCGACGAGTGGAACATCCAGCGCCTGGGATCCATCGTGGACTGGATCAACGAGGACTACGGCGTCAAGGTGGCCGGCGTCAACACCGCCTACCTCTACTTCGGCATGTGGAAAACCACCTTCGCCTGGCACACAGAGGACATGGACCTACACTCAATCAACTACCTGCACCACGGAGAGGCAAAGTTCTGGTACACAATCCCGCCAGAGTTCGCCCGGAGATTCGAGCGGCTGGCGGAGGGGCTCTTTCCCGGCATGGCCAAGGAGTGCCCGGCATTCCTCCGGCACAAGACCTGTTTGGTCTCCCCCAACATCCTCCGCCAAAACTCGATCCCCTACAACAAGATTGTGCAGCGCGAGGGCGAGATCATGGTGACCTTCCCGCTGGGTTACCACTCCGGCTTCAACACGGGCTTCAACATCGCCGAGTCCACCAACTTTGCCACGGAGCGCTGGGTGGAGTACGGCAAGCGCTGCGTGCGCTGCTATTGCCGCCCGGACAACGTCCACATCAGCATGGAGACCTTCGTCCGGAGGCTCCAGCCGGACCGGTACGAGGACTGGCTGGCCGGGAGGGACTACGGATGCCACCCGGAGGACCCGGCCGGTTCCAAGGCCACACCTGCGCCCAGGCCAACCATAGAGGAGTTCCTCAACAACAAGGACAACGCCGGGAAGCTGATCCCTCAGTGCATGCTGGAGCCGTCGACGAAGAAGAGGAGGCACCCGATACACAAGGACAAGAAAGAGGAGGAGGAGGACAGTGACTGCAAGGTGATCAGCAGCGACGTAGACTCAGACACGGAGAAGATCAAGGACATCGCCGACATGGAGGAGCTGGAGAGCAGGATCTGGATGAAGGACGACGGTGACGAGGAGGCGCTCAAGAAGAACAGCCACAAGAAGTCCCACAAGAAGAAAAAGAAGAAGCGAAAGCAGAGTGAGGGGGAGTCTCCGCCCAAGAAGAAGTGCCGAAAGGTGGACTCGGAGCTGGACGACGTCTTACTCGCCAAGCAGCAGCAGGAGAGGAGGGATAACTTTGACCACACCTTCAAGGCCTTCGTGCAGGGCCTGTCAGGGACTAGCGCCGCCAAGATGCTCCTGCCGACGGTGCCCCTGCCCAGGGTCGACGTCGAGCAGGAGCTGCTCAGGTGCAAGGCGGAGGCAGGTGCCGTCAAACAAGAACAGCTGGACAACGTCCAAAAGCAGCAGGTGTCTCTAAGCGAGAGCGCCAGAAACAGGTGGGTGTCATCCTTCGGAGGGAAGACGACGGAGGCGGCTCCGCTGACACCCTCCACATCTTCGTCTTCGGCGGAGAAGGCCAAGAAGTCTTCGAAGATCTCTCCTTCGTCTTCAAAAAACGTCCTGTCCTTCTCCCCGAACGCGACTCCCGGAGAGATCAGGATGATACAACAGAACGGAGTCGCCGACGCAAACGCAAACGGACTGCAACAGCAGCAACAGCAGGTGTCGTACTTAGGCCAAGCAGGCTCGATACCTTACTCTCAGGCTCAGCTGCAGCAACAACAGCAGCAGTTGGCCGCGGCCTATCACCTGCAGCAGCAGCAACATACCCAGGCTGTGACAGCGATGACGATGGCGACTCCGAATCCCCAGCGTCCGAAGACTCAGAAGATTCCGAAGGCGCCGAAGGGAAAAAAGGCCCATCGCGTCATCATCCACTACCCTCCCTACCACCCGCTCTACCAGCAGTCGCAGCAGCAGCCACAACCTCAGCCACAGGCCTACCAACCTGCTCAGTTCCCCTCCGCCCACTATCAACAGCAACAGCCGTTGCCTTCGGTGCCATCACTCCAATACGCCCAATCCTCAACCCAGCCCTCCTGGCAACAACAACAGCCGCTGCAAAAGCAGCAACAGCCTCAGCCCAGTCAAGTTTTGGCAGGCGGGGCGACGGCGACCCCAGTGGGCCACCAAGGCTGGAGCCATTCGACGACGACGGCAGCAGCGACTGTGAATCCTCATCCTCCTCAACAGCAGCAGCAGGTGCTGGCACAGACTCAGGCGGCAGCGATGACGACGGCAGTTGTACCGGTGACGATGACGGTAGCGACGGCCCCGATGATGGCGGCCCCGATGATGCCTTCTGCAACGACATCCATGGCCACGCAACAAGGCCAACACCGTCACCAGCTTACGAATTCCCCTCCCCCTGCCCCGCCGGCTCAGAGCTGGAGCCATCATCTTCAGACTCATCAAACCCCTCAGACGACGACGACGCCTAGCGTCCAGCAGCAACAGCAGCAGCAACCGGTTGCCCGCCGCAACAGCGGAGACACCTCCATCTCAACCACCCTGACGGTGCTCCGGCCGCACTGGCACCCTCCCTCCGCCCCTCTGGTCGAATCGGAAGGGTGGAGGGCCGAGGGATCCGTCAACCTCTCCACCGAATCCATGAAGATCAAGCTGTTGGCTCCGGACTTTGCGCGCAAGTTCGTCCTGCCCTTCCAGCACATCTTCTCCTCCCGCGAGCACTACCAGCAACAGCAGCAACAGCAACAGGTGGCCGAGCAGCTGTCAAGGGGTCCGGTAGACTACTCAGACTGGCGTTTGGATGTTGCTCTCCACCTCTCAGAGAGCCCCGGGGCGGGTCTGGTCAAGGCGGCCGTCTTAGACCCCTGGAAGAGGCCCTACGTCGTCTCGATACCCCTGCTGCCACAGCACAGGCAGCAGTAGAGGATCAAAAAAGTGTAAAGAAAATCCTTCGTCGTCCGTTCAGCGTGACAGTTGTTTTCTTCCCCTCCTTCCTTTTCACATCGAGTTGCTGCCCCTTCGGCAAGAAAGCCAAAAAAATCACTTTTTCCGAATCCGCAGGACATCATTCAAGAACGCTTTACAGACTCTCCAATCTTGTTTTGCTGTAACTTTCCGAGAAAGAAGCTTGCTTTTCAATAGCGAAAAATCTGAATCAAACGATTTTTTGTGTTGAACCCAGCCTTGCAAAATACTTCCTTAAAATTAGAAATTGTTTTTCCTAAATTCCTGCTCTTACAGGGAAAGTTTTCCTCTCGGATTTGTGTTTGCCTTGAAGGTTTTACCCTTATCGTCCCGTAACCTTCCCCCTTCCCTTTGTTTCTTCCCCAGAAAAAAGGTTGTGCTAATAATAATTCCTGCTACTGTACTGTACACTGTTCGTTCGTTGCCAAGAGTTCTTAATTTAAAAGCAGACGAAGAAAATCTCGCGTACGTTCTCTCCCGTTTTGAAAGGGGGAGGAAAGGGACCTTATTTATTTCATCATGGTGGGCCTATCTTTGAAGGTTTTTTTTTGCTTGGCGTGTGGATTTTTGAGGAGTCTTTGGGTTTTTTCTTCTGCCCGCGAGTACAAACAAAGCTGCTATCTATACCGTCTTATACCGTATAAAGCGTTTCTTCGATTTTCGACATACAAAAAGAGAGGAACTGAATGAATAAAAACGATTTTTTTTCTGCATCAGGACTTTTCGGTTTACATTGTCTTTGGCTTTCTTTTTTTTACTAGAGATGCGAGCGATCATGACTTGTCTTGTTCTTCTATGAGTACGTATACGACGGGCCTGGAGTAAGTCCTGATAGCCTCGTCCAGCCTGGCCAGTGCCTCCTCCACCTCGCGGCGGCGGCGGCGGACGCGCAGGGTGTCGGAGCCAACGGGGAGGGAGCTCTACAGAAAGATCATACACGAATGACGCTGACACAAAAAAAAATTGAATAATTTGAAAGAAATTTCGGCCCTTAAAGCGAAAAACTCACCATCCGCCAGAAAGAAGTGGAATAAATCATTTTGCTTTTCAATTCCCAAAAAACCAAAATGAGGAATGAAGGCTCAAGAATTTTTTTTTTGCAGTTTTGCTCTTTTAGACGAGAATTTTGGTAACCAAAGTCCATTTGCAAATGGAAAGACAACAAATGCCCCACCTGCTCCCTGACTGCCCCCTCGTACTCCGCCGACAGCCTCTCCAGAGTCTGCCTCCTCTCCTCCTCCGTGAGTCTTACGTGGCCGGGGGGACAGTTAGGGTCGGGGCGGTCCATCTCGCTACGCTCTTTCTCCAGGCGCCACCTGGGAATTAAATCTCAGAGTTATTTTGTTGGATGCTAAATTAGTACATACATCAGTAACTCACTTTTCCTTCCTCCTCGTGAGGTACTTTGGCACTGCCCCCGCCTCGTGAATCTGCTGCCGGCCGCTCCTGCTTGTGGTTGAAGCGGCCACCGAATGGGCCCTCTTGGCTCTCCCGGCGGCGGAGGCGCAGTCCCTACAATTGACACAAATGAGTAAGAAACTGACTTCTGCCATTTATTTAAGCAAACAAATTACTATACCTGTTTGCCAATACGTAGTCCACTCCGACCCCCTTTACCACCGGCAGCGATGCTTCCACCTTGTCTTCCTCCTTCTCTCCCTCAATCATCTTCTCCACCTCCTCCTCCGCCCCCTCGAACGCTCCCTCAATGTCGCCAAGGTCAAGACGCAGGTCCCGAACCTCGTCCTCCACCGCGCGAAGTCGGTCCAGGACGGCATTTCCTTCCTCGATTTCGTCTGCAGTCACTTCGGGTTCCATTGGCAGTGGTGCTGCTTTCACGCTACTTTTTTCTTTGGACTTCTTCTTGGCACTGGGCAGTCTCTCTTTCTGAACAAGAGGCTCCTTGATTCTGGTGGAGGATGCCTTTGCATGTCCAGCGCCACAGTCTTCCTTCCTGCTCCTCCAAAAATTAACAATGTGTGTGTGCACTTCAGAGTGGCATTAATGATATTTTATATCCCACCTGCTGACTACAGTGATGGGTGCCTGCCCCATGGCCGTCTCCCCGTCTGTCTGCACAGAGCGACTGACCATGGAGGAGGAGTGTGAGGCGAGGGTGGAGGAGGATCCGCGGCGGTTGAAGGGGCGCCGGCTGTTGCTCACGGAGGCGCCATCCAACAGGGAGAGGTAGCTGCGGCTGCGGCGGCCAAGGCTGGGGGATCTGTGAAGGGGGAAAGATATCGAGTTAAAGAAGCTGCATCGGGTCAACAGCATGCAGCCACAGCAGCAGTAAAAACGCTAGCAGCATCAACAACAACAATACCACCAGCACTAGCAACAGTAGCAATTGAAACAGCAGCATCAATAGCAGCATCAACAACAACCTGTTGTCTACCTGTGTCCCCTCCTCGCGTTGCCCCCGTCCGCCAGCGGCCTTGTGTCGCAAATGTCTGCCACGATCTCCTCTATCCTGCTCCGCCGAGATTCCACCTCCAGCTCCGAGAAGCGGGTCTCCCGTCCGCTCAGCATGGAAGGAGCTCCAACATCGTATCCGCCCTTCAAGACGCGCAGGGCGGCCGATGGGGAGGGGATCAGGGGCAAATCGTTCTCAGACTCCTCAAGCCCCAGCATGGAGGGGTCCAAGTGGTCCACAGATCTGCAAAGAACAAAGGCTAAGGCAACTAATCCTGAAAATGTTTGTCCTATGTACCTCACCTGCTCTTCCTGACGACCGAGCTCCTGCTTGAATACTGCTCGGCCGTCTTGTCCCCCTTGAGGAATGGCCCTGTCTTCTGGTGGCCCTTCAGGAACCTGCTGCTGCTGCTACTCCCGCCATCGCCTTTTGACCTATGGCTCGCATTTGTGACCACCTTGGGTCTGACGTGTTGGAACTGCTGCGTGGCCTTGAGCGGGGTCCTCCTGCTCCTCCTCTCCTCTTCGATCCTCTCCTTGGCCTCGCGATGGCGGCGGGAGGACGCAACCTCGCGGAGGCGCCTAATATGCGCAAAAAAAGTCATTTTGTATTTGACATTTCAAAATATTGGAACATGTGCAGAAAATAGCAGCAAAACTTAATTATTCATGTAAGAGACCTAGGGAACGCATATGAAGTAAAGTATGTAAGCAGTGATTCCTTGAAAGTATGAAAATTGCTCTTACTGTGCACATTTTTCGCCGGGTAATTTGTGTTCATATCAAGTCAATTTGCTGACACTCACCTTGCGTTCTCCCTTGAGAAATCCCTAACAGCGGACACTGCGTTCAAGTCCCTCTGGAGGGCGTTGGATAAGGCTGGGTTGGGCCACATCTTCAACAGGCCTACTTATCCTTCGGTATTCCTGACTCAGGAATGAGGGCACGACAACAACCTCATCAAACTATGACACTCATATCTTGCAGTGTGTGAGCTTATCCTAAGGTATGGTTCCTTTTCCTTCCTTTCTCCACCTTTCCGCCGCTCCAGTAGAAAGGACAGAGGAGCAAAACCCAGAGGAGGCAGGTATGAAAATTGTTTTGGTTCTTCTTATAGCGGCTGAGAAGGCGGCGGCGGCGGCGGCGGTGGTGGTGGTTGCCCCTGATTAAGAAGAAGGGAATGTGTACGGTACCGCATATGTTGTTCAATTTGGTCAATGACAAGCCTCTGCGGTTTTCAAGTGGGAAAATTGAGTTCCAAAAAAATGTGTTGAGGTGACTTGAAAAAGATATCACTCGTCTTTCTTCGACCATTGGATGAAAATTTTCCCGGCGACTGTTCGAAAAGTTATTTCAAGAGCAGATCAAATAGAGAGGGAGTCTCTGAATCTCGATTTTACTGAATATTGGGGAGGGGCGCGATCTATGTGTTTTTGCTCTTTGATAAAAAAAGTTTTCCACACACATTTAATGATCAAGACCAAAGAAAAGTTTCGCTGCAATTTCGACATCTGACATTTTATTTAATCCGCTTGGTTTCGGCGCGAGAATATCGATCGGTATACCGGCATATGGTACGATACGTATACGAGTATAAATTTGAGCGCTGGATACCAGTCCACCCAAAAAGGCGGCAGAACACGGTTGGCCATGCGAATCTTAATTCTTCACCCGTGCATTCGATACATCCCTGCCACATGAGTTCATCTAAGCGGTCTTGTTAGTCTAGTGCCGGTTTTTGGTTTATGTACTAGTGCCGGGAGTGCCGGGGGACCCCCTAGTGCCGCAGAAAGAGCTAAGCTATACCAATAGAAATCCTCCCCCCGTCAAAAAACGTCTCGTTTCCGCGGCCAAAACCGGCATGGGTGCCTAGTCTAGTGCCGGTTTTTGGTTCTCCGGCAATCCCCCGGCACTAGACTAGGCATAGACGCAAAAATGCCGGGTAGTAGAAGTGCCGGTTGTTGGCAAAAATGGCCAAAAAAAGATCAGAGTGCCGGTTTTGGGCGCGAAAACGAGACGTTTTCTGACGGGGGAGGCATTTTTATTGGTATAAGTAGTATAAAATGTGTCGTCCATTGTGTGTGTGATCGGGAGGGCGCAGAATGTGGATGTCGGCTTTTGTGTGGATGTCGGCGCTAGCT
>JAAUYB010196824.1_pt1 | contig 11399 bp, 8 predicted proteins | sample 7278071 | NCBI WGS metagenome assembly JAAUYB01 (sample SAMN14350121, study PRJNA611818) | marine sediment metagenome | isolation source: surface marine sediment (1.8m) | place: French Polynesia: Moorea | collected 2018-08 | reverse complement strand
ATCCATTTCTATGGATGACTTTGGGACTGGATATTCTTCTCTTGGTTATTTAAAACAGTTTCCCTTTCATAGTTTAAAAATAGATCAAACTTTTGTCAGAGAACTAAATGAAAATCCTCAAGATTTATCAATTATTTCCGCAATTATGACCTTAAGTCGTGGATTTAATATGAGAGTAATTGCTGAGGGAGTTGAAAACCAAAAACAGTTAAACTTACTACGGCAATTAGAATGTGAAGAAATGCAAGGATATTTATTCAGCCATCCCTTGAATAAAGAGGAAATTTTCAACTATTTACTGAGTTTTAATCAGCAACAATATCTCCATTGTTGTCTAACATAAATGTTTCCTGAATTTATGATACAATTTTTGTCAACCTTACTCAATAAATATCATGAATACTAACTTTAATACCCATGAGGAAAATCGTAATTTAATGGTAATCGAAGATAATAAATATCGGCAAACTATTTCTCTACAGGAAGAAACTTATTCTATTGGTAGGAATCGTAGTAATTCCATTATCATTAATTCTCAACAAGCTTCTCGTCGTCATGGCACTTTAATGAGAAGAAAAAACGGGAATAATAATACTTATTCCTATTGGATTATTGATGGAGATATGAATGGCAAGAAAAGCCGTAATGGAATTTATGTAAATGGAGAAAAATGTTTAGTTAGAGAGCTAAAAAACGGCGATTTAATAAACTTTGGCTGTGAGGTTAATGCGACTTATTACGCCACCCATGAATGGTCAAATACAGTCATTGATATCGCAAAGACTAAAACCTATCCATTACAAACCCATGGGCTAGAAGCTAATAGTTATCATGCCCTCTCACAACCCCATATAGAGATTGAAATTGAACATCAAAATTTAAACCCCAAAGATACACTTCAAGCCCAAGAATATCAAGACTCTCTAACAAAATTACCTAACCTAATACTGTTCAAAGAATATCTATTAAATGCCCTCAAAAATGCTAAGCAGTATCAATCATCAATGGGGATTATCTTATTAGATATTAACCAGTTTAAAGCTATTAATAAAAATTGGGGCTATCCTGTGGGTGATAAAATTTTAGTAGAAGTCGCACAACGGATTAAATCCAGTCTCCGAGGTAGTGATATTGTTGCCCGTTGGGGAGATGATGAATTCATCATTTTATTACCTAAAATTAGTCATGGAGATGATATCGAAAAAATCACAAAAAGAATTCTGAATAATATCAGTGACTCTCTCGAAATTTTTGATAAACCCTTATATTTAGAATATAGTTTTGGTTGTGCTGTTTATCCCCAAGATGGACAAACTCCTAAAATGCTTCTACGAAAAGCAGAAATTGGGTTATTAAACCATAAAAAAAGAATGATGTCACCGGATAAAATTTCCCATTTAACCATTGACACCAAAGCCTCTAAATTATTAAAAGCAAAAACTGCTTTACAACAAGCATTAAAACATCAACAATTAGAACTTTACTATCAACCTCAAATTAAAATTAAGACAGGAGAGATTTCTGGTTTTGAAGCCTTAGTACGGTGGAATCATCCAGTTTTAGGTCAAATTAATCCTCAAAAGTTTATTCCTATTGCTGAACAAACTGACTCAATGATAGTTATAGGCGAATGGATTTTAAAAGAAGCTTGTCGTCAACATAGATATTGGCAAGAGATGGATTTACCTGCTTTGACTATGTCAGTTAATCTTTCCTCATTACAATTAAAAGATCCTAATTTTATAACTATGGTTGAACAAGTATTACAGGAAACCAAACTTGCTCCTCATTGGCTAGAATTAGAAATAACCGAAAAAGCAATTTTTGGTAATTTAGACATTATTCATCAAGTGTTACACGACTTAAGAAAATTAGGGGTTCATCTTTCTATGGATGATTTTGGAACTGGTTATTCTTGTCTTAATCATCTTCCCAAGTTTCCTTTTGAGACCTTGAAAATTTCCCAATCTTGTGTCAAACAAATCACAGATAAACCAGAAAATATTGCTATTATTTCAGCAGCAATCGCTTTAGGAAATAGTTTAGACTTACGAGTAGTTGCAGAAGGGGTAGAAACCCATAAACAACTAGATTTATTACAAAATTTAGATTGTAGAGAAGCGCAAGGATATTTATTAAGTCATCCCTTAACTCAAGAAGAAGCGACTCGTTTTTTGGAACTCCATGAAAGTCCCAAAGTTTCTTATTAATTAGACACAAAAATATTTTTCAGGAAAACCTCTTAGCTGCTTCAATAGAGTTTAATTGAAACTTATTTTACCTTTCTTCAGTCATATGAATTTAAATGGTCTGAGGAAAAAAATTATGGTAAAAAAATTTGTTTTATTGATCTTAACCTTGCTATTAACCGCTACTTCTCAAACCCCAAGTTTGGCAGGACAAATCCTCGAAAAAATCAAACAAACAGGGGTTATTACCGCAGGAACCCGGAAGGATGCCATCCCTTTCGGATATGTCGATGAACAAGGAAAATGGGTCGGGTATTCCATTGATGTCCTGGAAATTATTCGGCAAGATGTGGAAAAAAAATTAGGAAAACCTATTAAACTAAAACTAGTAGAAGTCACTCCTCAAAACCGTTTTGATAAGGTAAAAAATAGAGAAATTGATATCGAATGTGCTTCTTCCACATTTACTTGGGAACGAGATCAGTTTGTTGATTTTACAGTCAGTTATTTTGCCAGTGGGACTAAAATTTTAAGAAAAAAAGGCAGTAATTTAGGAACCATTGAATCCTTAGCAGGGCGTAGAATAGGGGTTATTCCTAATACCACTAATGAACAAGCAATTAAACTACAACAACCCGCAGCCCAAATCATACCTATTAAAGATAGAAATGAGGGGTTAAACAAGTTGAAAAAAGGAGAAATTGATGCTATAGCAGGGGATGGGATCGTCTTACAAGGATTAAGGTTAGAAAATAACAATGCTGATAGTTTTGAAGTAGTTCCAGAATTTCCCTATGTTTATGAAGCTTATGCTTGTATGATTCCAGAAGATGAGTCTGCTTGGCGAGGAATGGTTAATTATAGTTTAGTAAAATTTATGGAAGGAATTATCAGTGATCAACCTCAACAAGTAGAAATTTATGAAACCTGGTTTGGGGAAGAAAAGGGAGTAACTCCTTATTCAAGAGAAGCGATTAATGATTATTTTCAGGGAATTGTTGATGGTTATGAATGGATTCCTTTGATTGGATATTAATCAAAATAATTACTCGAATTAAAAGTCATTAACTCTCCTTGTCAGGGAACAGGAAATAGTATTTTCTTGTTTCCTTTTTTATGTAAAAAAATTATTGAATCATGAAAAATACTATTGTTTACTAAGTTGGTTTTTAGCCCTAATCATTAACTTATCTCCATCTTCAATTAGTCATGAATTATATATCTGGGTAGAGACGTTTCCTGAAACGTCTCTGATTACCTATTTCCTCTTTTAAAAGTAGTTAATATTCTTCTCGCCAAAAAACAATAGAATTATCGAGAGGGATAATTTTTGCCCCTGGATAATAGAAAGAGAGAATTTTTTCGGCACTCCAACCTAAATTTGCTAAATTATAAGACCCATATTGACTCATACCAACTCCGTGACCAAAACCACCACCAATAAAGGCATAACCTGTTAATTGCTTTTGACTATTATAGATAGGATCAAGATAGAAAAGGGTACTTCTCGGAGGACCAAAAGCACTACGAACTTCATTTTTTTGTAACTCAATGATACCTTGATCGGTTTCCACTTTCATGGTTAAAATACGCCCAGAATTTGACCTTTCAATAACTTTCATGGACTCGATAGTTTGAAAATTTGCTAAGGGATGTTTTCGTCTTTCAAGATATTTTTTCAAGTCTTGACTTAAACTGACTAAAGTGGCTTGACGATTCCAACGAAAAACATTTCTTCCCGTTTCATTAAAGCCATTTTTCAAACTAATAAAATTCCGAAATGCTTGCTCATTAGCTAAAGACTTTTGAGAGAGATCCCAAACATTTTGGGGGGAGTCTATTACTGCTTTTAAATAAGGTCTTTCTTCCCCATTCCAAGCATCACTAAAACTCGCTGTTACGCCCCCTGTTGTGGAAGAATAAAGAGCATCTACTAACTCATTATTGTAGGTTAATACTAACCCTTTGGTAGCAGCGATCGCTTGATCAGCTTTACTGCTAGTTTCACTTAAACCATAATAGACTTGACAATGAGTATTAGCACAAAGTTCGTAATTATCCGCTTTAAATCTTCTTAAATTACGCAAAGCATAGGTACGGGCAATAATAGTCTGTGCCTTCGCTGCATTAGTGGGAGCATTTGGTCCAATTTCGTGAGGAACAACCCCTCTGAGATAGGTTTCTAAAGGAACATCATTAACTAAAGTATATGTTCCGTAGGCATTAGGTTGTAGCTTTAAACTGCCCCCATAGCGTCGTGTTTTTCCTTGGGAATAACTAACTTGAATAGGATTTTTAGCAGGAATAATTTCCAGATAATCACTACTATATTTTTTTCCAGCAATGGTAAAGGTTGCTTGAGATTTAGAACTTAAAATCGCCGATTCTAAATAAGGATCTGTGTAACCCTTAGCTTTAAGATTTTGCAGTAACCAACGTCTTAATAAAGGAGTTTCATATACTTCTCGTTTTGCCCAAACTTGCCATCTTCCTGGTTGGGTAACTTCGGCCTTAATTCCTTTTTCTTGCCATTGGTTGGCACTATCTTCCGCCGTTTCAAAAGTAGCGTGATCACTCAAGACAATATATTCTTTGAGCAGAGACTGAGGTAATGACTGTTTAACGATATTCAGGGTTAGTTGCTTAGTGGTTACGGTTTGGGTTTGTCCCTGGGTATCTTGAAACTTAACCGTAAGCACATCTCCATTGGTAGCGGTGACAGATAATTTTTCTGTTTCCTTCTCCCCAAATCGTTGTACAATGCCCACTTGTATATCAATATCTCTGGCAGTAGCAGGTAAATCTAAGATTCCTCCCCACAGAAGCGGAAGGGAAAACATGGTCGCTAATAAGTGTTTACCCCTAATGGGTTGAGTTGTCTTAGTCATTGGCATATCAGTATATCATTTTTTCGCATTATAAACCCCATTACCAGAGAACGTTTTTCTCTTCTTGGAATCTGTCCCCTTTTTCACCAGAATAGTTCCCTCATTTCTTTGGCAGTCTCGCGGAGGCGAGTGCGACTACATCCCTACCACTACTGAGATATTGCACCATGATTAAAAAATCACAAAACCCCGATTTTTAAAGAGTGAAACCAAGCATGACTTCGTTACTATTTGGTAAAAAATCGGGGTTTTCAAGCTAGGTGCAAATTTCATAGAGAAGGCAACTGCTCACAATTACAACTATAATAAAGAGTCGGACTCTGACAATAATCTCATGATCATGACTTCCACCCCACGCCGTTACCATATCACCACCTTTGGCTGTCAGATGAATAAAGCTGACTCAGAACGTATGGCAGGTATTTTAGAAGATATGGGGTTTAAGTGGTCAGATGATCCCAATGGAGCAGATTTAATCCTCTATAATACTTGTACCATTCGGGATAATGCAGAACAAAAGGTTTATTCTTATTTGGGAAGACAAGCCAAACGCAAACAGGAAAATCCTGATTTAACTTTAATTGTAGCCGGATGTGTTGCTCAACAAGAAGGGGAAAAAATCCTCAGAAGAGTTCCTGAATTAGATTTAGTCATGGGTCCACAACACGCTAACCGTTTAGAAGATTTATTAGAGCAAGTTTTTGATGGTAATCAAGTCATTGCCACTGAACCCATTCATATTATAGAAGATATTACTAAACCCCGTCGAGATAGTAGAGTTACAGCTTGGGTTAATATTATTTATGGCTGTAATGAACGCTGTAGTTACTGTGTGGTTCCCAATGTTAGAGGAATAGAACAATCTCGTACTCCTGAAGCCATTTATATGGAAATGGAACTGTTAGGAAAACAGGGGTATAAAGAAGTTACTTTGTTAGGGCAGAATATTGATGCTTATGGCAGAGACTTGCCTGGGGTAACAGAAACAGGAAGACATCAACATACTTTGACAGATTTATTATATAAAGTCCATGATATTCCTGGCATTGAAAGACTGCGTTTTGCTACCAGTCACCCTCGTTATTTTACCGAAAGATTGATTCGCGCTTGTCATGAATTACCCAAGGTTTGTGAGCATTTTCATATTCCTTTTCAATCGGGAGATAATGATATTTTAAAGGCAATGAAACGGGGTTATACTCATGAGAAATATCGACAAATTATTGATAAAATTCGGAAATATATGCCCGATGCTTCTATTAGTGCAGATGCTATTGTCGGGTTCCCTGGAGAGACAGAAGAACAGTTTGAAAAGACGTTACAATTAGTAGATGATATTGGCTTTGATCAACTGAATACTGCTGCTTATTCTCCTCGGCCGGGGACTGCTGCTGCTCTGTGGGATAATCAATTAAGTGAAGAAGTAAAAAGCGATCGCCTACAAAGATTAAACCATTTAGTAGCAGAAAAAGCAGCCGCGAGATCCCAAAGATATTTAGGCAGAATAGAAGAGGTATTAGTTGAGGCTCAAAATACCAAAGATAACAGTCAAGTTATGGGAAGAACAAAGGGAAATCGTTTAACTTTTTTTCAGGGAAATATTGATGAGTTGCAAGGAAAATTAGTTAAGGTTAAAATAACAGAAGTCCGTGCTTTTAGTTTGACTGGACAATCTGTTAATATATAGCAATAGCTTAGGTTTAAGATTGTTTCAATAATTTTTGTCGCTTAGCTTCATATAAAATCAAAGCAGTTGCAATAGCAACATTTAGTGATTCCACAGTCTTTGCCAAGGGAATTTTTACTGTTTCATCTGCTAAATTGACTAGCTCTTTTGATAATCCTGAACCTTCATTTCCTAATAAAATTAATGTTGGTTTTGTAAACTTTAAATCCCAATAAGTTTTGCTAGCATCAGCTAAAGTAGCGACAACATTGACACCTTTTTGTTGATAAGTTTTGATCACATTTTTTAAATCTGAACTTACCAACAAAGGAACCTGAAACCACGCCCCAGCAGAAGCCCTTAAAACTTTAGGATTATCAATATCCACACTATCATCACTCAACCAAATGCTATCAATTTCAGTAGCAGCAGCAGTACGAATAATTGTCCCTAAATTACCGGGATCTTGCAATCTTTCTAAAATTAATCCTAACTTAAAATCAGTAATTCCGACATCAGTAAACGGCTGAAATATGGCAGTAGCAACCACCCCATCAGGGTTAACCGTGGTTGTCATAGTGGCTAACACCTCTAAAGAGACTAATTCGCACCTTTCTACAAGTTTAGAGGCATTTTCCCACAACAGGGGATAACGGGCTTGCCATTGCTCGGTATAGCAGAGAGTGACCAGGGAACAATTTCCCTGGCAAGCCGTCTCCAGTAAGTGAGTTCCCTCCAAAAGAAACAGGTTTTGTTCGCGCCTTCCCTTAGCACGATGCAGCTTCCGGATCTGCTTGACCAGAGGATTCTGAACACTTGTAATCATTAAAAATAGGAAACCCCTTATGGTTGATGCGGAACTCGGGACTTGAACCCGAAAGTCCTTAAGGACACTAGAATCTGAATCTAGCGCGTCTACCAATTCCGCCAGTTCCGCAATTTAACACCCAACTCACCATCCTTACACAAGTCAATCCAGAAGTCAATCCTTGATCCCAATTGTGAAGTTGTTGTCCACAAAATCTAAAATCCCTAACATAGGAACCATAACCACGGAACTTTCCCTAGACTTTTTTAATCATTCGGGTTACATTGAAAGCGCATTTAAACCAAACACTATAAAATTTTTATAGTTTTGGGGGGTATAACCATAAAAGCCTAGTATATATCGAATTCTATGACAAATCATTTAGAAGAACAGCAATCAGTTTTGGAAATTCAGGGACAGACTCATCTTCGGGGTGAAGTTCATGTCAGTGGTGCCAAAAACTCTGCCTTAGTGTTGATGGCTGGAGCAATTCTTTGTTCTGAAGATTGTCGCCTCAGAAACCTCCCTTCTTTGGTAGATATTGAGCGCATGACTCAAATATTAGCAGCCGTTGGGGTCAAGCTACAAAGAAACGGCGATATTATTGATATCAACGCTCAAAATATTGGACAAGATCAAGCCCCCTATGAGTTAGTGTCTCAACTCCGTGCTAGCTTCTTTGTCATTGGTCCACTATTAGCCCGTTTAGGCATGACTCGCGTTCCTTTGCCTGGAGGTTGTGCCATTGGTGCTAGGCCCGTGGATCTTCATGTACGGGGTTTACAGGCTATGGGTGCAGATGTTCGTATTGAACATGGAGTCGTCCATGCTTGTGTCAAAGGTAGTCGTCAACGGCTCCAGGGAGCTAAAATTTGTCTAGACTACCCCAGTGTCGGGGCAACAGAAACCATTATGATGGCTGCAACCTTAGCAGAAGGGGAAACAATCATCGAAAACGCTGCCCAAGAACCAGAAATTATGGATTTAGCCAACTTCTGTCGCTCCATGGGAGCTAAGATCAAAGGGGCAGGGACTAATAAGATTATTATATCTGGAGTAGAACGTCTCCATAGTACCAACTATTGTGTCATTCCTGATCGCATTGAAGCAGGAACTTTATTAATTGCCGGGGCGATCACCCAATCAGAAATTAGCCTTGCTCCTGTTTTTCCTGAACATTTAACCTCTGTTATTGCTAAGTTACGGGAAATGGGTCCCCAGGTTATTATCGAAGGCTCTGATCTTTTACGATTAATTCCAGCCCCTTTACGGGCAACAGATATCAAAACCATGCCTTTTCCTGGGTTTCCTACGGATATGCAGGCACAGTTTATGGCCTTGTTAACCTTAAGTGAAGGTAGCAGCATGGTCACAGAAACCGTCTTTGAAAATCGTTTGCGCCATGTTGCTGAGTTGCAACGTATGGGGGCAGATATTCGCATGAAAGGGAATGTGGCCTTAGTACAAGGGGTTCCCTTCCTCTCTGGTGCGCCTGTAATGGCTACTGACTTAAGAGCTTCTGCTGCCCTCGTATTAGCTGGGTTAGCCGCTCAAGGGACAACGGTTGTACAAGGGTTACATCATCTTGATCGCGGTTACGACAACTTAGAAGGCAAATTACGGCAATTAGGAGCCAACATCCGTCGTGTCAACATGGTTGGTGAGGAAGACTCCATGGAATATTCAGCCGTTAGCTAATTTAGGGAAGTAGGGGAAAGAGGGAGCTGGATATTGCTCCCAAATTTCTCCTCAATACTATCTATGTTGAATCATTTTGACAAAATTAGAAAGAATTTTTAACCCATTATCCGATGATTTTTCAGGGTGAAACTGCACCGCCATGACGTTTTTATGAGCGATGGCCGCCGTTACCGTTTGAGAGCCATGAGTTACTAGAGCAGCCCTGATATGAGGCTCAAGGGGGTCAACATAATAAGAATGAACAAAATAAACATAAGGATCAGGGGATAAACCTTGCCATAAACTGAGATCCGGTTGGGTGAATTGTAACTGATTCCAACCCATGTGGGGAATGGTCAAATTAGGCTCAGATTGAAAACGACTCACCATCCCAGGAATAATTCCTAACCCGGCTTCATTCCCTTCTTCAGAGCCATCAAACAGAATTTGTAGTCCTAAACAAATGCCTAGAAAGGGTTTACCAGAGGCAATGGCTTCTTTTATGGGTTCTACTAAATGACGCGATCGCAGATGTTGAACAGCAGGATCGAAAGCCCCAACCCCAGGTAAGACAATGGCTTGAGCGTTAACGATATCTTCAGGAGAATCCGTAATTTTCGGGGTAATACCTGCCTTTTCGATGCCCTTACAAGCTGAGTGCAGATTGCCCATATCATAGTCAATAACAGCAAGGAAGCCCATAAATGTTAACTAAACTTGACTTCGTTCAATTCCATTGTAGTTGAACTCTAGAACTTACCGTCTCAGACACAGACAAATCTTCCCTATTTCCCTATTCCCTGACTGACCATTTACCGATAATATGAATAATGCTGCATAAAACTTAACAGTAAAATCAATTCCAGGAAATGGTAAACTCCGCCCCATTTCCTCCCCATTAAGATGACTCTGACGGGGTATTTAGCGGTTAATTTAAAGATTAATGACCCAACAAATATTTGAAAAAGTAAAAGGCATCGTTGTTGAACAACTCGAGGTCAAAGAAGAGCAAGTTACACCAGAAGCAAATTTTGCCAATGACTTGAATGCTGATTCCCTAGACACAGTAGAACTGGTTATGGCCTTAGAAGAGGAATTTGATATTGAAATTCCTGATGAGGCTGCCGAAAACATTGCCACAGTACAAGCGGCAGTTGATTATATTGAAAAAGCAAAATCAGGGGATTCATAACCCAAAAATTAGTATTCTTATCCCCCCATTGCCCCTCCCAACTGTAATGCTGGGTAGATCAGTCTTTTAATAAGGGAAAATCATGACGAATTCACAATTAAAGCGAGTAGTTGTAACCGGGTTAGGTGCGATCACCCCCATTGGCAATACCTTAACGGAATATTGGGAAGGTTTAATGAGCGGACGGAATGGGATCGCTGAGATTACCAGTTTTGATGCCGCTCAGCACGCTTGTCGCATTGCCGGAGAGGTGAAAGGCTTTGACCCCCACGACTACTTAGAGCGTAAAGAAGCAAAACGCATGGATCGTTTTTCCCAATTTGGTGTATCAGCAAGCTTACAAGCATTAGCCGATTCTAAATTAGTGATTAACGACCTCAATGCTGATCAAGTTGGGGTCATTATTGGTACAGGGGTTGGGGGGATCAAAGTCCTTGAAGATCAACAAGAAATTTATTTGAATCGTGGCCCGAGTCGTTGTAGCCCCTTTATGATTCCTATGATGATTGGCAATATGGCCTCAGGACTGACAGCAATTCACACGGGAGCCAAAGGACCCAATACTTGTACTGTCACCGCTTGTGCTGCTGGTTCTCATGCCATAGGAGATGCTTTCCGTCTGGTGCAACGGGGCTACGCTAAAGCCATGATTTGTGGGGGAAGTGAAGCGGCTGTTACTCCTTTATCATTGGCGGGTTTTGCCTCGGCCAGAGCTTTATCAACCCGTAATGATGAGCCTCAACGGGCTAGTCGTCCCTTTGATAAAGATCGAGATGGTTTTGTCATGGGAGAAGGATCGGGAATTTTACTCATCGAAGAATTGGACCACGCCCTTGAGAGAGGGGCAAAGATTTATGGGGAAATTGTCGGTTATGCCATGACTTGTGATGCCTATCATATGACAGCCCCTGTGCCTGATGGTCGTGGTGCCACCCGTGCCATAGAACTTGCCCTCAAAGATGGCGGTATTTCTCCT
>JAAUYB010060350.1_pt1 | contig 11421 bp, 9 predicted proteins | sample 7278071 | NCBI WGS metagenome assembly JAAUYB01 (sample SAMN14350121, study PRJNA611818) | marine sediment metagenome | isolation source: surface marine sediment (1.8m) | place: French Polynesia: Moorea | collected 2018-08 | reverse complement strand
CCTCTTTTCCCCGAAAAAATTCCCCCCTGCTCCTCTCGGGTCTAATTTTCGTCTCTCTGCCTCCCGTTTGTCAAAACGGGGGTCGTGCTGGAAATTAGGGATCCTGCTTCCAAACATGTGCCACAAACTTTTGTCCTTATTTAATTTCAGCGTGTTCGACATAAATCTCGGTTTTGTTTTTTTTTGCGGCAAAAAAGGCTTTCAGTGTGAATTAAATAGCCCCCTTTTGCAAAAAGCCCCAAAGGAAGAATGCGCCGCCGACCTTACTCACAAGTATTTACGCCGATATGGAAATTACACGTCGCATCGGCCGTATTCGCCCTTGGCTAAAAAAACCGTGCTCCCAAATCTGATTTTCCCATCGAAGGGCAAAACTGCGAGGGAACGGAAGGGTCTTGAAAGGTCGGAATTAATAGAAGAAAAACCGTGGTTGGGGTTGGTACGGAAACAAATAAAATTTCGATTTAGGTTTTTAAAATAACAGCTTAACTATTTGTGACTTGTCACACACTAGTAAGCCAGCCTCAGAGCTCTCATCCTTGAAATATTTCTTTAAAGCATTACTACCGTAGAAGAGAACACAGCTACATAGGCTACCCATACGAAAAAGCCTACAGCGGAACAAGATTTTTTCCTTGGCAATTCCTTGAGTTTCAATGTCGGCAATTCGTCAGGTCACTTTGTGTCAGTCGTCAGCGGAGGCAAGGTTTCTTCACAGTGCCCTGATCGAATGATACGGCCGTGCCTTTAGGGGCAGGTTTGCCTTCGTATCAAGCTGCTGTACTATATCAGGACAAGACTGCAATTAGTGCAAAGCAGGAAATAAAGGTAAAGAATGGGATTTTTTTTGTTTCGCTGCATAGAAAGAGACTCTTTAGATATTTGATTGCATTCATGCAACTTTTTTCGAAGATATCAGTAGGAACTGATGGACATATGCATGCACCAAAGGGTCATTTTCGCCTGGAGGAAAATTCGCACTTTTCCCGAAAAAAATCACGGAAAAAAAGGAAGACGAAAATTCACTCTTCCGACTAAATAGCGTGAAATATGCCTCTTTCTCCCTTCTTGGCTTATACGGCGACGGCAGCAAAAATCCCTCCTAAATGGACATGAAGAAAAATCGATTCAATAATCGAAACCATTTTTCTGCTAATGCGCTGTGCGCAAATTGAATTTGAAAAAGACCCTCCTGCCATGGTGGCATCAGAGAAAAATGTGTATGGTCAACTGGCGAACTCAGAAAACACTGGAACGACTGTCGGCGTCTCCCAAAGAACTTTATTCTCCGAGCATCTTCCAACGAATTTTTTTAGACGGCTTCTTTTTCCCAATTTGTCTTCCCTTGTTCGATTTCTCATTTCTACCGAAGGCCACCCAAGCACTAGGGATGCTCACGGGCCCTTTCTTTTTTCTTTCCTCTTGTCCAAAAGCCGATTCATCTCTCATCTCTTCTTCTTGCAAATCATCTCTCAATTTTCCTGTTCGCCCTTTTTTGTGTGAGAGATTGAAATCTGCCTAATCTTTTTTCCCCATCGCCTCAGGTTTTCTTATTTTTCTTTTCCTGGCTCTTTTTTGTGGGAGATCGATGGAGGCGGACAATATTCGAAATTCCCCACATGACTCTTGAATGATGAGTCGGAAAAGGGAGAGGAGGAAACGCGGGGGAAGGGAATATCGCTTCCTTCCGGGAATGTTGCAATGTTGGATATTCGGCCGGGAAAAAAACGTGTTTTTTTCCTTCGGAAGTCGGGAAAGTGGGGTGAGTGAGGTGGCACCTTATTTTCCCCCCTCCCCGTTTTGCTTGTGATTGATTGACTGATAGACCCCCTTTTCCCTCAACTTTCTTCTTCATGGATCCATGGATCCCGTTTTGACATATAGATACCGTATTTGAAACCTTTTTGGGTGATAAAAGACTCGGAAACTTGGCTAGGTTTGTCTCTTGCTTTTTTAATGCTTCCGAAAGTCTTTAATATGGCAAGCGGATTTCTCCGGAGTATTTTTCCCTGACTCCCACCCATTGGCCGCCCTGCAAACACCCTTCCCCTTTCCCCCCTCCCGCAAACGACCGTTTCATCAGAGGACGAATAAATCATTTCTTCCACGTGCGCATGGGAATCCAACGTGAGTGCGTAAGTATGCAAAGTGCTCCCCCCCCCCTCCTCCTCGTTATTACTGCAAGCGGAGGAAAGGGAGGATGGGTCCTATTATCTCTTCCTCCCATCGGAGAAGGGCGAGGCATAGAAAATATTTCTTTTTTAAAACAGCAATAATTATTTTTAAAAGTTTCCTAAAAGTATAAAACATCCACGACAAAATATATGGGAGCCATACTTTCAAACACATAGATTTTCGGCACAGTTTCTCGCTTTTTTTTCGGATTCGAAGTGTGAGAAGCGGGGGGGGAAGAGAAAGGATGGATATCAAGTGAAGATCGCTCTTTCCTTTTCCCTCAACGAGCGAAGTCTTGCGTCACCACTGCCTCCTTTTCTCTTCCTTCCTCTTTCTCTCTCTACTGACGCGATTGACGCGAGGCGTAATCTCGTGTGCGTAACAAAGGCGAGACGGAGGAAAGGAAAGAACCGAAATTTGGGGCCTAAAGAAAAAGAAAAGAGAAGCATCAAGACCCAACAAATACTTCTCTTGGTGATTAGCGAAGGTTAACCTTTTCTTTTCCCAGATAGCATCTTCTCCGAAATGCCATTCGGGACAATTTGTGATTGACACCCGTGATATCTTTTGTGTGCTTCTCCCCCTGCGAACGAAGACAGTTTGGCAAAAAAATCTTTCAAGAAACAAACCAGGGGAGGATGACGACTCTTCTTTTCGTACAAGATAGAGAGAAATAAATGGCTGCTCATCAATGAGAGACGGTGCCTTTGCGTAACCAATCAGCGGACATTTGAGTCTCGATAAAATACTATCTTGGTGATTTCTACGCTCGTAGTCAGTCAGATCCGAAGGTCAGTGTCAAGCACTCGCACTTAAAAACAAACTTTTGCCATTCGGTCGACGCCCATTTCTCGAAAAAAGTGTTCGGACCAATAATGTCCTCTTCCCACGCCCTATCCCAAGTACTCTCACCTCTGCAGCCACCAAGAGAGGAAATGTTATGGCTTGAGGTTGGACCCCGCCTCCCTTCTTCTTTTTGCATATATTGTCGCTCTATCCGTTCCCGCCTTTGTCCCCCCCCCCAACCAACCAACCAAAAGAAGAATTTGTCATCGCTCCTCCCTCCCTTTTCCCGCAAAGTCATGCATCTTCTTCCTTTCTTTTTCCTCCGAAAAACGTGCGGTTTTTCGTTGTTTGCAGTTCGGGAATCCGTCGTACGTAGGATATTAGGGTCACGACATTACATGTTCCACAAATTAAACAACGACGACGTTCCGCGAAAAAAAGTAAAATATTTTTCTGCCTTTTCGTTTTTGTGGCTTGTTTAGAGAGAGATGCCAGGCTGCTCCTGCAAACGGTACTACCGAAATGAAAACAATTCGAACGGGATATTTCGGAATAATAAACGACAGCATGTATTATCCTTTTCCTTTTTTACGGGAAATCTGTTTGATTGACCGAAGAAAATACCAGTGAGAAGGAGAGAAGGCAAGCAACATATGGCACACGGAAGGGGCTTTGGCATCATCAGGCGGAGGCGCAACCATATTTCATCTTTTCCCATTTCCATCCCAACGTAAAAATCCAGGCCTTCCAAAAAGAAGGAGGAGGCAACATCATCAAACGAATTTTTTCTCCAAAGAAGATTCCTCATTTCTGGAACAGGGAGAGAATTCAGGCAATATAATCAAGAAAAGACAAAAAAGAAGAGATACAAGGAGAATCCCATTGTCTTCTTCGTTCTCCTCCTTTTCTCATCTTCAGATTCAGGAGAAAGGAATTAGAAAATTGGACCTTTTTTGCTTTTTGTGTGAATGTGGCAAAAGGAAAGATGTGCGCATCCTTTTCCTTCCTTCCCTATCCACCCCCGCGCGAACACATTCGGAAGAAAAAGAAGAAGAAGAATGCGTCCTTGCATTGGCTTAATGGTTGGCCCACACCACCCTTCCCCCACCCCCGAAAAACGCACTTTTGTCTAATTGCGAAGAATTCTTTTCTTTTCTTCACGCGCGGGGAAACAAATGACCAAATTTCCTCCCCCCCGAGCGAAACCCTCACAGTTAGGGGTCAGATTCGCAGCGTCTCAAAACCACCAAAACAGCGAGACTTGGCTCTTGTGAGTGGGAGGAGAGGAATTCCCACTTCCCCCTTTCCCGTACAGTATATATAGATTGGCGGGAAATGGCGGGAATTAATGGCGAGCGGCCTCTTCGCGACAAATGAGCGGATGGGAGGAAACCCAAAATTGGCGACTGGCGAAAGTATGATTCCTTGTCTTCTTCTTTGCAGTTTCTTTCCCCCCCTCTTTCGCAATCGTTTTGATTAAGACGCCAAGCCAAGGGAGGAAGGAGAAACCAAAATAGGAGAGAGAGGGATCCTTTTTCGTCCTCTCTCCCCTCCTCCGTAAAAAAGTTGCTTGGATTATGCTCAGCAACGCTCTGGGCCACAGCACGTGTGTGTGTGGGTTCCGAGGAAAATCATCTTCGCGCCTTATGGGAAAAGAGGGGGAGGGTTACTAGATTCAAGGTGAGCTTTTGGAGGGGAGGGGAGTCAAGGAGGGGAAGGGGGAAGGGAAAATCCTGCATCTCACATCGGAAAAAAGGGCGAGAGGAGGAAGAGGCGAGGAAACACGAGGCTGGTTGACTGCATGAGCGAAAAAGGCAGACGAGGTGTATACAAGTACAGGGTGTTCAAGGATTCCCGCAAAACAATTTACATTTGTAAAAAGATCTTTTATCCTCTAAAGTATTCCGGTAAGTTTTATTCAGGTTTAAGTCAGGGCAAAAAAGCAAACGGCATTGAATGTGCGATTGTATCAAATGTCAAATGAAAACCCTCTAATATTTTGATGTTGATTTTTTTTCTGCACCCCGTGTGCCATAATGATCGTGCTTATGAGTTCCCATCCCCCTTCTTCCCCGCGCTCACTGTACGATATGATGTGGGGGGAGAAGGCGCGTGTCAAAGATGGGATATAAACCAAGAGGATGCCCTCCCTTGTCTGATATGATATGAGAGACGTCGCCTGATGATAGCAAAGTTTAAAAATTTCCCCTCCGAGAAAGAAGGAGAGAGGAAAATGGGTGCATTTTTTATGCGTATATTATTCCACGATTTGATAGTGCGCATACGCATTCCTCGCTCTCTCTCTCTCACCCTATTTCGGATTCCGATCAGAGCGACACATACTCCGCTTTCCCTTTCCCTTTCTTTTTTTCTCTTTCTCGTTAACCTTAACCTTGATCCCCTCCTCCCCCTTTTTTCCCATTCCGTATTCCGTATCAGTACCGAGAAAAAGAGAATATTCTCCTTTTTTTCTTTCTCAGATGATGATGATTTCTAACTGTCTCCTCCTCTTCCTCTTCTGGCACTGATTGCCCTATCCCTTCCTCCCTCCTCCAATATTTCGTGCGTAAACATTTCTTTTCCCAGATGGAAACATTGCGAATCCACCTTCAACGGATTTTTTTTTTCGAAGTCACGACGGAAAAGATTCCCAAATGGATCGGAGGAAGAAGAAGGAGAAATTCCATCTCACACCAAAGATTTTCCGACTATAGAAATGAATTTGTCAAGCCATAATTAGTTTCACTTAAGCTTAATATACCATATTTTGCTAACTATTTCAAATACTTATGTCAAACGTATTTTATTTTGTTTAGTATGCTTTTCTATGCGCAGACGTCAAATCTCCCTCGAGAGACACCCCGCAATAATTCTTTTTTCCCCTCTCCCTCCCCCTGAGTTGACAAATTGAGGGCGCGCGGGTCGAGGAAAGAGTTAATTGGAAAAACCGGAGAAGGAAAACCGGGAAAAAGCCAGAGATAATAGATCCGCCTCTCTACCCCTCGGTTTCGCACACGAAACGTGTGTTTTCGCGGAAAAAGGAGAGAGAGAGAAAAAGGATAATTTGGCCTGGAGAAAATAAAAACAGGGGAGGGGAAATGGGGATCGAGCGTAATTGAGTTTCCTCCCGTCCCTCCTCCCTCTTGAGCAGTTTTCTTTTTCATTTGTTCCTCGAAACCATTTCTTCTCGATCTCATTTCAGTGGGATTTTATTGCAGCTTCTTCTGAGGCGGTTTTTAAATGCCTCTCTCCCCCCGCGGCAACTATTTCGCATCACCAACCGGTATCTATCTATCGGGTTATCTCAATCCTGCTCTTTCTCTTTTTCGCAAGGACTGGGCGCCCAAAAACCGCCGAGTTTTGGGTTTTGTGCTAGCTCTTGGGCGGTGTCCCCAGGCAACAGGGCATCAGCCCGTGGATTGTATCTGTTTCGGTCGTGGTTCTCTTTTTTGCAACGCAACTCGGTTTCGCGAATTCCAGGGAGAAAGAAATGTGGTAAAATTTGCATTCTTCGACATTTCGTCAAGATTAGAAAAACAGAAAAACAGGAATTGTAGCAAATAGAATGCGGCTAAACTTTTCCGTCTAAAATGTTTATAGTTGGGAGGGAAAGGTTCAAAAATTGCATTCCATTCGGATTTTGCTTTAACGAACCGATCGAACAATGCGCAAAAAAGGCATTTTCCAATTATCCCTCAAGTCAATCTTACGAAAAATCGGTTTAAAATAACACGTTGCCGCACGACGCTCGTCCTCCCACACGAAAAACGCCGGAAAAAAATAACGGTTATTGTTTCGCGAAGAAGATGCGCCCTCCCTACACATAAGAAGAGGCGAAGGCGCGTGAGATTTTAATTAATGGGCGCGATTTTATGTGGGAAGGAGGGGGCAGGGCGAACCATTTTTTTGCCAACGCCGCTCGCGGTGCTCAAAGGAGAAGAGGAGGAGGAGGACGGCTGAGAGACCGTTGCCTTGTCTGATAAATGATCTCCCTTCCCTTCTGCGCGAATAATATAACATCATCTCTTCTGCTTTTCTGCCCTGATCATTCCGCTCCGTCTGCCTTCCCTCGTCAAAAAAATCTTTCTTTTTCTGGGAAACCTGTTTCTCTCGCGGTTTGTAATTCCTGGATTCGTCGTCGTTCGAGGCATTAATCTTGCTGCCACTCCCTTCCCTTTCTTTCCCATTTTATTCGAAGTGCATACGCATATAAGGCCAGGATTTTTCACGCGCAGTCATATGGGCAACAGCGCGCTTTATCAAACCAACGATTTTGGGCCTCCTCCCTTTCTGTTAGGTTTTTGCAAAAAGATAAAAAAAATGGCGACTCATCATACATCCAAGAATATGAAAAAGAGCTAAAAGCTACTAATGCATCTAGATAGATAAAAATTACCGGCAATAAAAGCAAAAAAGGCTTGGAATTTTCCGGAATCCTTTATTCGCTCATTTTGTCTGGGAAATTACCTTGGAATATTTCCCCTTTTCCAATGTCGACCTTGGGATGCTTTGAAACAGGAGTAGAGTACAACCCAATTTCCGATCTCGATCCCCTTTCCCAGACAGTTCTAATTAAAAATCCCTCCGTCAGGAAAGAAAAAGGGGGAAGTCGAAGTCTCCCCTTGTATTTTTCGATCTCGTCCGACTTATGGGGATATCAAAGAATTTCCCCCAGTTTTGGGAAATTCCTATGAATTAAATTGAATCAAAGGTTTTTTTTAGGATGACGCAACAGGACACACAGTAATACAGTTCACATACTGACTGTTTTGAAATGAAAGCGAATAAAAAAAGTAAAAAATAATTAGAACCAAATGCTAAAATGAGAGACGCTAACTGACGCTATTCATAATTGAAGAAAATCCGTTTTTCTGCCAACCTGGCTTCGTTTGGTTAATCACCCTCGGGCGGCGGCAGCGATTGGAATCCTGAGCATTTGTAGCAACAGACAACACAGACAAGACAAAATCCATATCGGAAAATGCCATCTTTGGCATTGATTGGCTGTGACGTCTCAGCTCTAATGAACTCAAAAAACCCATCCTTTCCCACTTATTAGCCTGCCAGTCGATCTTTTTCAAATATGTATCTTTTTTTCTTCAGATTTTTTATAGTTTACGGGAAGTCTTTTTCACTTCCTGGAAAGCGGCTCCGATATATTCTTCTTTCCTTTTTCCCACCTCGTCATCCTCTTCTCCTCTTTTGTCCCCTCTTCCCCTCCCCTCCGCCACTTTCCATTCATATCCTCTCTCCTCTCGTCTGTCAAAGCTCCTTTCGACACAAAAGCCTCGAGAGATCTCACAAGATGGGCGAAAGAAGATGCTCAAAAACACGACGGCGTCGATGGGCAGCGACCGACCCGAAAAAAAGACTTCTTAAAGAATAAGCTTCCTTCCGGGTACAGGCACAAATGCCGCGGAAACAAATTAAGACAATCTGGTAAAACGAGTCTCCATTCTTTTAATTTTTTAAATGCTCCAGATCTTTAAAACAATAGAGGAAGGGGGGAGAATTGGGGGAGCGCGCTAATGGACTCTTTCTTTTTTCACATTCTGCTTCCTTCATCCAAGGAAGTCATCCCCCCTCCTGCCATTACTGCCATATTTAATCCGTGGGAGTGCAACGAACGGTTCCTTCCCCCAAAAAAACATCATCCAAACAGACATCCTTCCTCTTCCTTTTTTTGGGGCGGCTGTTGCGTTTTTTGGGGATCGTAAAAGTCGCCTCAGAATTATCTTTTTCGGGCAGGCAACGGTGCTGAGGATGCCACAGCCGCCGCCTTTGACTCAGACTCCTTCGTATGCAAATCCTCCGACTGACACATTACTCTTCTTCGGACCAAACGCCCACGCCCTCCACAGGCGGCGATTCAATTGCAAGAAAATGCGGGAAAATATAATGCATAAATCTTCACTTTATTGTTGTAATGCCACACATTTTTAAATGTTTGCTTTGTGTATGCACTTAATTGTTGAAATATAGGCATGAAAAGTTTTCCTGCATGGGTGAATATGTGTCTTCGCTTCTATCCTGACACATCCCGTCCTTCCCAATCCCCGGGCGAAAAAGATTTTTTTTGCTTAGCGTTTTTCTGGGAAACGAAAGGATGCAGCTAGAACAGAGTCATCGCAGAGGTTATAGAGGGGAACAGGTGGATCTGTGTTGCTTTGCATGTTGTACCACACGTATGAGAGATGACCCATCGGGGATAATTTCGGTAAAAATCCTGCCTGTTTTTGAGTCGGTCGTAAGTTACGTATGGGAATTCGGGGGAATTTTGATGGTGTTGTTTTTGGTGGGCTGCTGCATTGCAAGCCAAGGCAACAACGCACGTCAACGAATTTTTGCGGGCCTATTTTTTTTGAAAAATGTTCTTTGTTTGGGAAAAACACGGGTCAAAAGATTGTGCAGCACGGGAATTTCAGGGTTGTCGTTGCCTCCTGTCGCTTTTTGACCGGGATGGTGGCCCACATAAAAATTCCTTTGTGGGAAACAGGAGGACTTGCAACGTTGTTGAGAAATGGTACGACGATTTCTGGGTCTCTCACACACGAGAGAAAAATGTGGACATGAGAAAAAGAGAGAGATTCCTGGCCGAGATAAGAGGCGGCATCGGAATTTATTCCCCTCCCCCAACTCACAGTCATTTCCTATATGAATTATTTATTTCTTTTTTCGCCCGTTTTGGGGCTATCTTTATTCGTATAAGGACAGACAAAACAGCGGGCGTCCAAAGAAGGAAACCCCTTCTCCCCAACCAAAAAAAGCCTGGCACAGGCTTTAATTGAGTTTCTGTGCCTACTGTACTGTTCAATAGAAAGGGAGAAAAGATCATTTCCAAATTCAATTTACGGCAAAAGGTTAGTTGTTCTCCAGCTCAACGGTTATTCTCGTGATGTCTGTGTTTCGTCAAGTGGAGAGAAGGGAGCATTTTGTACAATTCCACCCCATTGTGCAGTCATACCCACTCCCACATACCTACATTTTCAAGACATATCCCCCCCCTCTTTTGAGAGCCCGTTAAAAAGCGCGGTGGGTCTCTTCTGGGGTCAAAGTCGTCACAGCCAATTTGTTCCTCGTCTCCACACGCATTCCCGAAACATTATGAAGGAAAGGAGAGGAGAGAAATTAAAAATTTCTAATTCTTTTGTTATTTTTCTTTCATTTCACAAAAGGGAAATGCAACGCGGATAAAGAAGACAATGGAAAACTTTTTTTTTTGCAATTTCGTCACTTTCTAATAATTATAGATGCACCACCACGTACACCACGTTGTAGACTAAGAAGGAGAGTGAGAAAATGACCAGTGCGGCTGAGTCCACCCTACGGTCGAAGTTGCAGTCTGCGGGGGAGGAGGAGGAGGAAGACGAGGGCAGATTATTCTGGCGCTGGACCTGGATGTATAATAATAATAACACTAATAATAATATGAAAAGCACTAAATTATTCGAGAAAAAAAACCTCTTGAAGAGCGAGGTTTCCTCATATTGTTTGAAAATCGTAAAAAAATAAATTCAATAGAAACATGTAGCAGAAAAAAGTAGGCTTTTAAGGTGCACGCTATAATATTGATAATTTTTTCCATTTTCCGCACCTCCTCTACCAGTTTCGCAAACTTCCTCAGCCCTCCTCCGTTTGCCTCCCCGTTCCCATTTGCAGCATTTCCTTCCTCCTCCTCCTCCGTCCCCGTGGGTTTCATAGGCCCTGTGGCCGGCCTCACCCTCCTCCTGGTCGCTCCAGCCGAAGAGGTAGAGGCCGCCGCCGCCGCCGACCTCAGCCGATAGCTCTCCCCCAGCAGCTCATCCTCCTGCTCCTTCCTCCTCCTCCTCCACCTTCCGTCCACCACCCTGTCCCTCAGCAGTAGTAGGGCGAACACGACCATGGCGAAGAAGACGAAGGCCAGGCAGGTCAGCACGTAGGAGGTCAGGGCGGTCAGACCGAGGGAGTGGGGCGGGGAGGTGGCCTCAAAGGAAAAGAAAAAACGATTTTAAGGGTACAATTTGAACTACATAGCTTTCCTGATCTTTGAGGAAAGTTGGACACCAAAGCAGCAGCAGCAGCAACAACGACAACAACAAGTCAATTTTTTGCAAAGTTGCCCAAAAATGCAAGATTTAGTAAACATTAATGAATCAAACGCACCTAATTCCTCCCCTCACCTGTATGCTGCCAAAGAACCCCGCCAGCACCAGGAATAGAGTGACGAGCAGCGTAGTCCTCCCCGGCACCGCCCTTGGCGGAATGAGGAAGGAGATCCATGAGACTGCCACCATGGCGGCGCAAGGGAGGTAGTGCTTCATGGCGTGGGGGTAGGCAAGACGCTTCAGCACGGCTCTGAAGCCGGATAAAGACCACTTCTGGCCCAAGGGGTAGTGGAACAGGCGCTGGTGGGGGAGGAGGGGCTTCAGCTGTGGAACGAAAAGTATTGTTTTGAGGTATATGCTTCCCCAAACAATTTTT
>JAAUYB010136375.1_pt1 | contig 11425 bp, 6 predicted proteins | sample 7278071 | NCBI WGS metagenome assembly JAAUYB01 (sample SAMN14350121, study PRJNA611818) | marine sediment metagenome | isolation source: surface marine sediment (1.8m) | place: French Polynesia: Moorea | collected 2018-08 | reverse complement strand
TGCTCAATTTAGTCCTAATGGTGAGCGTATTCTTACTACTGCCAGTGAAGACTCTGAAGCCCGTTTATGGAATCTTCAGGGAGAGCAACTAGCTTCTTTTTCTCATTCAACAACCATCATCAGTGCTCAATTTAGTCCTAATGGTGAGCGTATTCTTACTACTGCCAGTGAAGACCCTGAAGCACATTTATGGAATCTTCAGGGGGAGCAACTAGCTTCCTTCCCTCATTCAACGGCCATCATCAATGCTCAATTTAGTCCTGATGGTGAGCGTATTTTAACTACCGCCAGTAAAGACTCTGAAGCTCGTCTATGGAATCTTCAGGGGGAGCAACTAGCTTCCTTCCCTCATTCAACGGCCATCATCAATGCTCAATTTAGTCCTGATGGTGAGCGCATTATTACCACTATTACTAATGGAAATGGCAATAATAATGTTACAAAAAAATGGCTCTGGGATACTCTTACAGGTACAGAATTGGCTCAAATAGATCATGAGGCGGAGATCAAAATAGCTGGCTTTAGCCCAGACAGTCAAACGATTGTGACAGCTAGTAATGAGACGACTGAGATTAACAACCTTGAACTGCTTCGGCCTAAATTAGGCAATCAAGATAAATTTATGTTTCCGGATTCGGATCTGCTTAACAGCGAATGGGAAAACTCCTTTGAGGATGTCTCCAAAAAACCAGAAGTTCGTCAGGCGCTACTTGGGCATTTAAGAAGTCTACATCTATTTCGTAATTACCTTACCCCAAGCTATTCAAACATCGATGTTAATTCCTCTTCTCCAAGCAAACGCGATCTGGCTTATCGCCGCAATTTAAACCTACTAACCACTCGCAGTTATGCCATGGCTCCTGAAGGATTTCTCCGAGATAAAGAGACAGAAATACGTCATGCTATTGTGCCATTAGCATTCTTACCTCTGGCACATGATCCCATTTTCTTTGAATCAACACAAGAAATTTTCCGCCTATTGTTAGAAGTTTTATCATCTTATGAACAATTACGTTTGGATGAATTTAATAGCGATGCATATAAAGAAGTGGATGCCTGGAAAGAATTTTTTAATAATAATGGGCGTTTACCAATAAAAAATTTGAGAAAAGCGATCGCTCGTTCATTACAACCTATTCCACGCAACGATCTCGAAGATTCACCCAATAATTTAGCTGAAAATCTTGCCGATCAGTGGCGAACTGCAGATCAAGATAGTAGTTTAGACTGGCCTCAACAGTATATTTTCAATTTACTGAAGGATGATTTGAGAATATATGCTGAAGCTAAGGCACTTTTGGTTCATGCTCTCAAGGATCAGGAAGATTCTATTAGTCTAGAAAAATTTCCGAGCTATTTCTACAAATTGGAAGTAACTAAAGATGTTACAGAGCAAGACATCAATGAGGAAACACTTAATCCATTAAGTATAGACATAGATACTTTTACTTATCAACAAACAACAACCTATAAACCCCAAAATACTAAATTAAGTTCTCTTTTAATTGGGGATGTTTTAGATGATTTAACTTATGACAATGAATTTTCTGTAGATCGTGTAAGGTGCTTTTCAGGGGAAGAGTTCATTGAATCGTTATCACAAGAATTTATATTTGAACTCAAAGCTACGGATGTAGTAGATGGGGAAGTTGACGATGAAGGCTTTGATGTTGAGCAAATCATTAATTCCCTTAATGAAGGAATTTTAAACGGAGGAGTTCCAGATAATATTAGGGATATTTTCCAAGCCTATGGACGAGAACTATCTGCAAATAATTCATTCCTGACATTACCATTGAATTTTATTTTTGAAATTAACGAGAGTAGAGATAAGATTGATAGCGATATTGAAAAATTAAATGAGCAACAAATACCAGAAGATTTTGTAGGTGGAGAGAAAAGGTTCTTCAATAGATACTATATTCAATTGTCAAGTTCTCTATCTTTATCAGTGGTGACACCAGGCAAAGAATGGGAGATTGCTGATAACGAAGCAGTAGATGAGCAAGGATTAAAACGTACTTTTATTATTTATAAGGTTGATAGTTTTGGACAACTAAAGTTAGAAATTTACGAAAGAGATCGAGAACGATTTAGTTCTGAGTGGTGGATTCGAGATATAGAAAATGACAAAACTTTTCTGATCACCGTAGCTGAATTAAAAGAGGGAGATGATGGTAATACTGAAATAACAAGTTTAGGTGTTGACGAAATCACAATAGCAGAAGAAAGACCCAAGCCAGTTATTAGACTGCATGAAAATGTATTATATCTACCTTTATTAGGCAAAAAAAGCCCAGGAAAAGATGCCCTAGTTAAATTAATTGCTCGGAGTGCACCCTCTCAAGCATTGATAGTTTTTCAAGGTATTTTTGGAGGTAAAACAATGTCTAGCGATCGTCAGTTAGGCGATCGTGAATACACATGTAAATTACGTGCTCCTTCAGAATTTAGTCGGTTAAAACGTGAAAATTCCGATGATATTGATGAGCCGTCAAGTATGATTGGTGTTCGAGAAGATGGGAGCGAAGTTGTACAATCATTTCTTTATCCTGATTATTTAAATATATGGACAGAAGAAAGTGCACGAGAGCATTGTGAAAATCAAGGTGGGGCATTTGACGAAGAAGCTACATCTCTATCTCTTTGTTTGCCTAGTTTAGATAAAATAACTGCTGAAAAGCCTTTTGTTAAATGTGATTCAGCTGATGAGGTTGAATTTATACGTACCCCCAAGGTTTTGTCAAAAAGATGGCCACAGATGCTCGAACTCAATGTTGTTATTGTTAGTCTTTTGATTGCAGTTAATGCTGATGAAGAAGGTCAGTTACAAAGAGACCGGCTTCTAATTCGTCGTAGACCTCCAGTAGAGCAACAGAACAATGATGGTCAAACTCCAAAGATTCTCCCACCATTTACAATAACTGAGGACCAAGATGACATTCAAGAATTACGAGAAAATGGTGCTCGTGCAGTTAGTATCGAGCGTCTTCAAAAATGGCTAGAACCAGAACAACCTGAAGATCCTAACGTCAAAAAGCTAAACTTAGTAGATTGGATGTCAAAGTTGGTACAAAGAAATTTAACACTGAAAGAGCCAGAAGGTGAAAAGTGGAGCGATGGTTACATTACTTTCACTCGCAATGATGAGGAGGAAGATAGTGATGATAAGCAGAAACCAATTTTGAACAAAATTGAGCTTCCGGAGAGAACAGATGTAACTATCAATTCTATGCGAGTCAGTCTATTTCGTCCGGTCTTCAAAAATGATAATGAAAATAGTCCAAATGAATCACCTAGCGAAAAAAGCAAAAGATCACTGCATCTAGTTGGAGTTGAAGTACCAGTAATCGCAGGGGAAGAATTTTCCACGATTGGTTTTCGCATGGTTCGCAACGATGAAGAGGATTTTGATCCTCGATTTATTCAATTTTCTCGACCAGCACAGCGTCCTGCTCCTATTATGGCAACTAAGATTGAGGATTTTAAAGGAAGTTTACCTGACAATCGCTTCTTATTAATACCCACAGATTCTACAAGTGGATGGTCCATAGAAACTTTCTTTATTGAACTAGCCAAAGCAATACTAGGACCTGATGAAACTAATCCAGAAAGGATTTATAAAGAACCACGAAAACTGTACCAAAGTATTATACGTGTGAGTGTTTATCATGTTGATAATAACCCTTCACCCCGTTTAGGATTTACTCAACGAGATGGGGGATTAACTTTAGGTAAGCGGCTAATCAATGAAACAGGTTATAAACGCCCGTTCAGTGAAGCAAAGCTTGTCTTCCGATTCAATGAGCCTAATGTTCAGGCTGAATCTCGACCAATATATTTACTCAAAGAACATCTACTTTATTGGATTAATATTAAATGCTTCACAAGTAACAATGTTCCATTCTTGGAATTATTAAATATACCAGCAAACCCTGACATAACATTATAAAAGGAGGTAGCCGATGAATCCCTTTGAAATTGCTCCTTATTTAGGAGATGAGCTAATTATTAATAGTGAATTTTTAGGCTTCAGATTAAATAAAGATTGGAGAAGAGTAGCATTCAAAAATCAACAGGGCAATGTTATCGGTTATGGAATATTACCGACAGGTCTGCGAGTTTTAGCAGACAGCCAGGAAGCAAATAGCTTTAAAATTGATGATGAAATTGTATATGACCCTCAAGGATTTATTCAGAGAAGTGATTCAGCCAGCTTTCTCGATATCAAGCCTAATGATCCATTTCCCTTAGTTGAGCGTGGAGATGTGCTTAAAATAGCCTCGATTACTCTAACATATAATCCCGATAATCAAGAGGAATATAACAAAGGCAAACTCTCTATTGAATTATTTGATGCTGCATCTCAGCAAAATATATATATTTTGCCTGCGATCATTGAAAGCACTAATATTCTGCAAACAAGTGATAATTATATATTGAAACTTGACCGTGACTTCCGAGGTCAAAAATATGTTTATTATTCAGAATATACTGATACATGGTTAAAAATCATCAGGCTAGAAAGTAATGATATTGTCGATCTTAAGCTTGAAATTAACCTTGGTAAAGAAGGCTCAGGGATTCACGTCGATCCCTATTTTGGATTAACTTGGACTGAAGTTGTTAAACGCTTACTTCGATGTCGTCCTGATTTTCCGGCACGAACTCCTCATGTTGCCAATCTTAAAGTTAATAATGCTAATAGTTTCTCCTTTGGAGGGCAATGCGAAAATCTAACTTCTGAAGATATAGCCGTTTATGGTCCTGCACCAAGTTCAAACAAACAATTTCAACAAGATTTTTTCCTTTATCGCTTGCCTCCTGTTCAAATAACTCCTGAAGGTCTGTCTTTTTATGGGATTTATATTCCACGAGACAAAAAAGTAATCACATCGAGCGGTTCAGAAACTGGACCAGTAGCCGTGTTGATTCCTTTAAAAAACTTTTCTATTACTCAAGATGATTTAGGTCAATATATTCTTCCCGATAATGCAGATAATGCAGAAATTATTAAACCAGAGAATATCTTAAACCTAGAGGTACCTTCTTATACCGAATCTGAGATCAAGAAATTACCTCTTCCAGATCCACGCCTAATTCAACAAAAACCTGCTCCTTCTTCAAGGCCTATTAGAGATATAACAAAGCTAAAAATAATAACGAATACAAATATTATTGATTATTTTGAATTTATTCAATTAAATCAGAAAGTCACATATAATATTGAATTCTTTCAATCAGCCCCGCGTGGAAAGTGGTTACTATATGCTCCAACAGGAAAACTCATGGCAACATCCAATCTTCCTCCAATTTTACCATATACCTTAAGTGCTATGGATATAGATAGAATAAGAGGGGTAAATTTTAGAGATCAGGTAGAAAAAATAGGATTATCAGCATCACCATTTGGCACATGGAAACTCCAGTATGAAGTTGATAATTATTTTGATTTTGTTACTATTGAAGTGTCACAAAGAGGCGGACCTAGAGAGATTCTTGAAGATGCTTCAACTACAAAATCATTTTGGAACATTCGGCAAATAGCAGGAAAAACAAGTAAAAAGATTGGAGAGTTAAATGGGACATCGATTCCCTTGCAGATAGTAGACAAGAGTAAGGTAGATGACATATTTTGGTACAAAGTTATTCCTAAAAAAGATATCACTCAAAAGGAGAGTAAGGATAAAGAAGATATAATAAGTGCAGGAACAAACTGTTGGGTAACACATGAAGGTGTCGAAGGTGTAGTTCCTTGGAATTTATTCCTCCAACAATTACGTCGTTTTGAAGAACAAAACCGTACCCTATCACTAGATAACCGTATTACAAAACTTCGTCAATTAGCTCACAAAGAAGATCTTCCTTTTGATGATATTATTGGTGTTCCAGAAGGGCAAGAATATCTTGACACTCGTATTTTTTTGCGTAGTGAGTGGCAAATCTTAGAAAATTCTTTACAAAAAGTACGTGTTCCTGATGGTTCAATAGTTGATATTTATCACCTGATGGTTGGTCTAGATGTATTACCTAAGCCTATAGAAGAACAGACATATTTGGGTTTTAATATTGGTCAAAATTATTCCGCTGCTACCTGGTCTGGAGATATCGGAGCTGGTGCTGCTGATGCTCTTATAGGTAAAGATAAAACATGGGAAGGTAAAAAGAATATTCCCAGTAGAGGTAAAGATGCAAGAATTAATTATCTTTCAAAACTACAGAATCGATATTATTCTACTCGTGCACCAGAAAGTGATCTATTTGGTGATATTGATGCTTGGGGGGTAAACAATCTGCGTTCAGATCAATCACTAAATAGCATTGAAAAACTCTTATTGTCTTACTATAATAAAAACAAAATTACAACATCAAGAAAAACATCAATAAAACTCTTTCTCAATCACTATGGCTTTACCACTAACACTCCCATAAGTCCACGTTTAATTTCCCAACCAGCTACAGCTACGATGTTTAAACAAATTAAATTATTTGCAAAAATCTGGATTATACGTCATCAGGTTTTTGAACTAGATCCTTTTTTGTATAGTGATCAAGATCTTAATCAATGGTATGTTAGCCCAATGACAGATAGATTTCTCAATTGGTTGGAAGATTTGGCAAAAAGCTATGGTGTACTTGTAACCACCATTTAAATAACACTACCGGAAATTGGTACACTTCAGTTTACCCACTTAAGAACCGTCAACTATGTTTATTTGCTTTGATTGGTAGTAGAATGGGTACTAGTTTAAGAGATTATGATTAGAACGTTGTTTATGAACTTATGCTATTTTCATCAACTTAGACTACAGACGTTTATATTGTGGGGGTAAACGGCCGTTGACCCCTACGGAAATGTGTAGTCGGACTTTAGGAAATCGGTATTAATATAAAGGTTAAAATATGAATTTTCATAAACAGTTAATAGTGGATTTAACACAAATGCCAGCAACAGGTACAGTAGAATCCCAAGACAACCCAAAATGGCTATCAGTTTCTTGTTGCAATACTCATGGATATATTAAGGTAACGGCTCTTGAAAACGAAATTTATGAAAAAAAAGTAGAAGGAAGCGAAGAATCCGATGACCAGAATAAGCCAAATTTTCCACTTATTCAATCACTAATTTTTCGACCTGATTCCAGATTTTACTTTGAGAAAAATGAAAATCAATTAACGAATCAAATCATATTTCCTACCAGTTCTTGTGGAAGTTTTACATATAGAGTTAGTAAAGTAGGATTGACTGGTAATTATGTTTATTTTCATCCTCGATCTCTAATCGTTATTGCTCAGAATAATATACTTGAATCGGGAAAAGTATTTCTTGTTTATAATCATAAGTTTGATGATAATGACAAAATTTGGCTCACACAGAAGGAAGAGATTGACTTAGGAGCTAACGAAAGTGCTGTCTTTACTTTTCAGTTTAAAACTCCTAATTAAACTTTCAATATGACTAGAAATAATAGATAAGAAAAAAATGGTTAATTTGTCTCTAGAGCAATTAAAAAAAATAGTAGTCGTAAATCATCCTAGTGTAAAACAAAAAATCGCAAACATGGGGACGAACTATAAAGAGTTAGTAACAGATACGAATACTGAATCAAGAATTGATATAGCATTAGAGTCCCTTGAACTTAAGAAGAAAGAGCTAGAGGTTTTAAATTTAGTGAACATATTCTATTATCAATATCTAGCTTTAAATAAAACTTATCAAGTGTGTGAAGAAGAAAAAACCAAGCGAAACAACCTTAAGAAAAAAGTATTAGAACTTCGCAAAAAAGGATATCGTTCGCCAATTGATTTAGTGGCAGCAAATAGTGAACTAAGGCAATTTGAATCAATTCTTGAGACTTTAGATCAACTTATATCTTTTTGTTTAAAGAGATTATCTCTGCTTGTTGGAGTTCCAGAATTAGAGATTGACAACCTAGAGGAAGAAATAGAGCAATTTTTTGAAGAACCACCACCAACAGTTACAGAAGAAACGATACAAAATGTGTTTCTGTATAATTCTGATATTACTGTTGCACAATTATTAATTGTTAGATCTCAAAAAATTATTGATAATACATCACTACAAAACAATCCTCGTTTGTCTTTAGTTAGAGGCATTGCTAAATCTAAGGAAAATATTTCTAATTTAAATGATCAAATCTTTGAATTGCCTAAAACTGAAATTTCTCTCCAAGATAGAGTCACTGTTTTATATTCTTGCTATAAAGATGCGACAATATTATATCAAGAGTCTGTGGAAATTCTTGACTATCACCAAATAATTTATGAGAAATTATTTAAGAAGTATTCTAGAGAAAAGAATCAAGTGGATATTCCTTCATTTGCTGAACTAAGATTAGCCTTACAAAAATCTTGGTCTATTTACCTTCAAAAAATTGATGCATTACTCACTTGGAGAAATGTTTACGAACTGTTTACTCTTCTGTCTTCTTAAAAATTTATTAAATACTTAGAAAATGGCAAAGTTATTATTTATGGAGTGCAGCATATTAAGAAACTTTGCTAAAAACTATCAATGCGTACAGACTCACCTTGCCAATCCCATGTGACTTGTCCAGCAGAATTAAGTGAGTTTATAATTTCATCTATTGCTTTGGAAAAAGTAACTTCATGAAGTGTATTGGCTTGAATGTTTTTTCCTAATAGTTCATTTCTTGCGCTGATATCAATTTTCCATAATTGTTCTAACGTATTTATAGCTGTTGATAGTGGTTGCAGGGGAAAATCTAATTTGTGAGATGCTAAAGATTTTTCTAAAATTGAAATTGTTGGTTCTTCAGCTGTTTCAAGAATTTTCCGTTCAAATCTCAAATTAACTTCAATTGTTTTATCACTTCTATTAACTTTGACATTTGGACGAAGAGTTAATCCCCCTTTCCAAGAAGCAAATAGTAATATGCTAGAAAATGATGGGTTTCTACCAGTTACATCATCGTCACTAAAATCAATCTCTTCAAATTCTAAGTCTCGATCTATATCTACATCATCAGGAGTACTAAACCTAAATGTTGATAAAATTATATGTCCATCATAGTCTTCTATCGAATCTGTATCATTAGAATCTGTGTGTTGATATTGATAAAAATTATCTGAAAAGTCACCAATTATTTTGTCAAAATAAGTATTGATAAGTGCTCTAATACTCTTGCAAGTTTTCAGTAAGTCATATGATTTTTTATTAATTGGTAATTCTAGCTTTTTTAATATTTTAACTCTGGTAAATTTATTTTTTACGGATTCATCCCCAAAAATAATTGTCCGTGGAGCTATATCTGTTCCTTCTTTATTAGCTTGAAACCAACCTGTAGGAAATTTTTTAATTAATTTTCTATTATCAATATTTTGAAAAGTAACTTTATCAATATATTGATTAGATGTTCCTCCCTTCATTAGGTAAATTTCATCAGGTGTTAATTTGAGCCAAGTCATAATTTAAATTCTCTTCTTTATTGAATATGGTTACCTTTATTTAGATTACTGAATTGATCAAGTGCAATTTTTCGCTATTCTTCTATAATTAACACTTCAACGAAATCATCAATATTATTGAATTTTTTCAGATTATTGATATCTCTAGGCCTGTTTGGATCTGTGATATCTCCTTTTAATCCATGGGTAAAAGGATTGTTATCATCATTAAGATTTTCTAAATCTATATTAAAAAGCTTGTTAGTATCTTTTTTTAAACTTAATTGATTATCAGATAGATCTACTGTTAAGACATATGCCATGGTTAATTACCATCTTTATTTATCAATACTAAAACTACTTAGCATACTTAATATTATACACGACAAGGTTCGTTGCACAGTTCTGATAAAGTACATGCTCAACTTAACAAAAAACCCGCAACCAGTTCATAAAGCAGCTATTTTCAATATACTTAGGATCAGAAACCCCCCAACTGGTTCGCTGTAACTTGCTCATCTATTCCCAACGTCTTGATGAATACCAACCCCCCCCGCATTATAGCCCTATTCAACCAAGCCGGCGGCGTTGCAAAAACCACTCTCACCCATAACTTGGGCTACCATCTGGCTCAACGTCAACACCGTGTCCTCCTCATTGATATAGACCCTCAAGCCTCCCTTACTAAGTTTATGGGCTTGAACCCAGCCGAGTTAGATAAAACCGTCGCTGATGCCATTATTGATGAACAGCCCTTACCCATCCATAAGAATATTGACGGGATGGATTTATCGCCCAGTAACCGCATCCTCTCTACTGCCGAGATGCAGCTAGTGAGTGCAGAAATGCGCGACCTTCGGCTTAAAGATGCCCTTGAGCCTGTTCTCGATACCTACGACTTCATCCTTCTCGACTGTCCCCCTAGTTTGGGGTTATTGTCCTATATCTCTTTAGTGGCTGCGACTCATGTGCTTGTCCCCGTAGAAACCCACGTTAAAGCTTTCGAGGGAACCAATGAATTGTTACAAACCGTAACTAGGGTCAAAAATCGGGCTAACCGAAAATTAGAAATCGCGGGCTTCGTTCCTACCCGCTATGATCGCCGAAACTCAGCCGACATCCGCACCTTGGGAGCGATGCAATCTCAATTAGAAAGTTTCAGCAAAATCTTCCCTCCTATTCCCCGTGCAACAGCTTTTGTTGATGCTTCCGAAGAAAGAAAACCCTTAGCCCTCTATGATCCGAAGCATTCAGTTATTCCTCTTCTCGAATCCTTAGCCGAAGCAATGGAGTCTCTGTAAACCTCTTTTCCCTCATTTCCAGTCGCCTGATTATTCAAGGTTTGAACTTTTACAAACGAGACAAATGACAAAAAAAGGAGAATGGACAACGCTTTGTACTACCCAGAGAGAGACAGATTGAAAATGAAGTAAAAACAAGCCCGCAAATTGCGATTGGTAAATCTACAACCTACCTTCTAAAATCAATAATTAATCTCAAATCTACCTCTCAAATTTATCAATCTAATAATGGCCCCTCGAAAAACCCAAAAACCTTTTAATAGTCAAATTACTGCCCCTTGGGTAGAACCTGTAACCAGTAATGCAACTGATTCTTCTTCTCTCATTCCTCTCGAACAAATCCACCTTCCCCCTGAACAACCTCGGCGATACTTTGATGAAGCCGCCTTACAAAAGTTAGTAGCATCCATCAAACAGCACGGAATCTTACAACCTCTACTGGTTCGTCCTCTCAAATCAGGTGGTTATGAACTGGTGGCTGGAGAACGACGCTATCGGGCAGCAAAAGTGGCCAAACTGAAGGAAGTCCCTGTAGTCGTCCGTGACTTAAATGACACAGATGCTCTCCAAGTTACTCTGATTGAAAACCTCCAACGGGAAGACCTCAACCCCGTAGAAGAAACAGAAGGCATTTTACAATTACTCTCTGTCAGGCTGTCTCTGGAAGTCCCTGACGTAATTTCTCTCCTTTATCG
>JAAUYB010068681.1_pt1 | contig 11427 bp, 2 predicted proteins | sample 7278071 | NCBI WGS metagenome assembly JAAUYB01 (sample SAMN14350121, study PRJNA611818) | marine sediment metagenome | isolation source: surface marine sediment (1.8m) | place: French Polynesia: Moorea | collected 2018-08 | reverse complement strand
CTTCGGCGTACACCATCCCCCCTGGCCCCGTTCGGGGGGGGGGGGGGACCCTTGACGCGCATTAGTTACATGGAGGCGGGGGATGGGGGGGATTGGCTCCAAACGGGTTCGGATGCAATTAGATGGCGCCTTGGGGGATTTCCTTATTCAGGAATCACTACCAAAAATATTGTTCAGAATCGGTACGAACGAAATTTTTAAAAATACAATACGATAGAACATGCGTTTCTATATTAAGGCGAAAGAGTGACTTTAAACTTCCGTCGAATTTTTTTTCCTCATCACCTCGTCAGCGCCGGGCTGGCCCTGGGCGAACCGGCCAGCTCAGGGTTCAGGCTCTCGCGGCTCTCGGCCTGAAGAAACACCAATTTTAATAATTTTTTTTTGAAAAATATTTTGAATTTTTGGTTTTGAGCTCACCCTTCCCCCCATCCCCCCTGCTGCGGCGGAAGCCTCCGAGCGCTGCAGGAACTCGACTCGCTTCGAAGACGAAGAAACCTGGAAAAAAAAAAATTCGTTATTAAGTGTTTTTTGCCAGGTGTAAATGTGCTGGAGTAATTTCTCGATGATATATCGAATTTCATCACGAAAAAATAAAGACATTTCTGCTTTCGCATGTTCAAATCAAAACTACTGCAAAAGCCACCCTCGTCGTGATACATTCACGCTCTACCCGAAAAATTCCGTCGAATGTTTTGTCGCTTACAAAACTTCACCAAAACGGAAATATAATTTATTTTTTTCCTTCTAAAACGAGAGCCTCCCACCCCACCTGCTGCTGCTGCGACATCGAGGACGAAGCCTGGAACTCCTGCAGCCTGGCCTCCTGCTTCTGCTGCACCTGCATCTGGAAACGGCTCTGCTGGGAAACCTAAGTGTGCGTGTAAAAAAGCAAATATTATTTTACGGGTATTCAAAGTTTGTCTATTATTCTTCCGACCTGTCCCGCCGTCTGTATCCGCCTCTGCTCCGCCTGGCGCATCAGGTTCTCCTGGCGCCTAAATAGGTTTTTTTTGTAAAAACACCTCAATTTCCCATGTATTTTTTTAAACAAAATATTTCTCACCTGATTTCGTCCTGCCTGAGCATCTCCTTCCTGGCCGTCTCCTGCAGGCGGTGCTCCATCAGTTCCCTAAAAAAGAAGTTGGAAAAAAATAAATTCGATGGAAGTTTGTCGCGGCACTTGCTTTAAATAAACTGCAATTAAAGTCGTGTAAGACATATCTACCGGTATTTTTGGCCTTTACTCAAGAACGTCTACTAAATTTTCCATCTCTTGTCATCACCCTCGCAAGAACGCGGAATCAACGTCGACAACGAGAGCAACAGCCGTGCCATTCCAAGACCTTTGTCTTGATCTTGTCCCACCCCCTCTACTTCAACAAAGACAACAACAACAACCCCTTCCCATTCCAAGACCCCCGTCCCACCTGGCCTTCCTCTCCTCCTCCTCCCTCCACTTCAACAACGACAACGACAACAACAACCCCCTACCCATTCCAAGACCCCCGTTTTGGTGACAAGAAGACAAGACCGAGGAGAAGACCAAACCGCGACCTTAAAGACCAATAAAGATTCCAAAGTCCCAGAATGTGTTCAAGATCTCCATTTATTTCTCCCTCCTCTCTCCTCAGCAGTCCTCATGAGTCTGAGCCTTTCAGACTCCTTCTTTTCTTCCTCTCTGCTCAAGTACTTCTTCCTTGCTCTTCTCCTGATATCCCTTCTGTTCTTGGTTTCTCCTGGTCGAAGCTTCCGCGTATGTAGACTCCCTCGGGCGGGTACACCGACCTCACGTTCAAGGTGTGCACGCACACGCCCTCGTCTCCTCACGGGCTCGACCCACGCAACCTCGAACAATAATAAACCCCAACCAATAAGCGACCGCGGCTACTCCCTGCCCGCGCGAACGAAACATAGAAAAACCCGAGATAAATAGAAAATGTATAAAAGAGCACACATAAAATTATTATTAACCGACGAGCGCAGACAATACACATGAAATATAAATAGGGCACAAGCCCAACACACGGAGCACATATATATAAGAACATTTTGGGCGTAAACGGCGAAATCTATGGGCGACAGAGACGGACGTAAATTTCATTGGCTGAAACGCGCAGGCAAGACAGGCAGACGACAGCTGAACTTGATTGATTTCTGGCTTCTCTCTTCTTCCTTCTCACTTCCTCTTGGCGGCACCGAACCGGACGCGTGGCTCCGGTCCAAGACGGCCCCGAGACCCGGAGGCGCTGCGAGACGACCCCCCGCGGGCGGCGTCGTCGGCCCGAGCCCTCCCGGAGCGTTCCGGCCCCTCCTCGTCCTCCTCCGAGCGCCGACGAGTCCCTGACGCTGAGCGGGTGCGGCTGCTAACAGGGTGAGAGTGAGTAGACGGTACTGAACAAGCATGTGAATGTGATCCTGTGTTTCCTGAAGTCCCTGGCCGAGGCCCCAGCCTGTCCCCTAGGCGCGAGGCCTTGGGGAATGCGGCTCGAATGATTCTGTCCCTAGCAGGCGCCCCCTGAGGACCCTGGAGCGGGAGAGGATGCTGCTCTGGAGCAGTGACGGAGCCGGCAGAGACTGCGATGCCCTTGCGCTGCTCTTTCAGCGCCTTGTCGGCCTCCCCCACGCTCATCTCGAGGAGGTCTCTATACTTTAACGGGTAGGGAAACGGCGTCCCAAAAACCGCAGGCCAGAAACCCCAGCGCTCGTTGTGGTGCCTCCTCATCGTGAAGTAGCCCAGCGGGGCCGCGGCCTCGAAGTCGTTCCTCGCCTTGGTCCAGTCCCTCCCCCTCCAGGAGGCGCAACCCGCCAGCCTGTCATGACCTCGATGCCAGCAGACCGGGCAGATTTGGTGGAGTTTCTCACACACCATCGTCTTGTGGCCACTCCTGCCGCAGCGGGCGTACAGGCAGATGGGTTTCAGCTGGTGCAGGAGCATGGGGCACATGGGCTGGCCCTCCCTATTGTAGCCGGAGTGCTTGCCGACGCCGCAGATCTCACACCTCCTGCCCCACACCGGGTTCCTCTCGTACGGGTTCCAGCGGTCGACGTCCCTATCCCACGGCGCCTTATAGTGAGGGATTCCCTGGACGACAGCGTCCTGGGAACTTGTCCTCGTCTTCTTCTCCGGCGGTTGCCCTCCCACCTCCTCCAGCAGGTTGTCATCCTCCCCATAGAGCGACAGCCCATCCTCCGAGTGTGAGGGAGAGGTGGACAAGACGATCTCCTCCGGCGCAGAAGAGACGGTGATGGTGCCCGAGGCCTCCGAGCCCTGCCCACTGGGAACCTGATCGACGTTGTCGATGACTTCACCGTCCTCCAACTCCCCTTGCTCCGGCGCCCTCCGTGCCCTCACCACCGGTTCGAGTACCGCCTCTATCCCGTCGGCAACGGAGCAGCTGCCTTGGACTCTGATGCTGGGGCCCGCGGCCATATCCAGGAAGATGGTGGAGATGCAGGCGGGAGCGCACGTGGCATCGTGGAAGTTGTAGAACTTCCCCGGTAGAGCAATGCTGCCAAACTCATCCCTCTTCCACCTGTAGATGCTCCAGTGCTTGAAATCTGGCCAGTAACGTCCTCCCTTTAGCGTCCTGTACTCGTGAGTCCCGTACAACGCGGTGTGCTTCTTGATGGTCATCGGCTTGTAGTCCATGCCCTTGGAATACCACGCCTGCACCCCAAAGCCGCACTTGGTGGTCTCGCCGATGTCGATGATGGGCTTCCCCTCGTGCAGGACCGCACGGTAATGGAGAAAGACGTCGCGCATGTCCACCTTCCTGCCCAACCTGAAGCCGATCCTCTCCTCGTCCCCTCCGATGGCCGAGCCCACCGTGTAGATCTTCTCCGACCTCATCCACTGCCTGAAGAGGGGGGGAATGTCCCGCAACACCATCTCCTCGTCCCAGTCGTCGCTGCCCGCCATCTGCTCCAAGTCGAACATGGTGGACTTCCCTGAGGCCGTCGCAAAGTGCGCCAGCACCGTGCGAGTTGCCTCCGTTTCCTCGTTGTGCCTCCTCTCCAGATCGAATGTCAGGAACTTGTACTCCTCCACCTCCCTGGCAAAGGTCTTCGCGAAGCCAATCCTGTCCCACTGCCTCCGATCAGTGATGACGGCGAAGTTCTCCAACTGCCACGGAGAGAGCGTGGTGCGGTACGCCGGGACGATGCTGAGGTTCTCCTTGGTGGTGGTGAAGAACCTGACCAAGTCTGCCATCGGACCCCTCGGAGTGTTCTCCCTGACGTACTTCAGAGCCTGCCCATCCCTGGCCGAGACCCCCGCGTGGTAGAGGGGGACCAGCCTGTCGTCGTCCGAGGAGGAGGAGTGGTGTCCCTTCCTCTGGCCCACCATGATGGTAGAGGAGTGAAGGTTGAGGAAGATTGCCGCGGATTTCTTCTTTCTTGAGTCTTCCTCGCCGAATCCCACGTTGCACTGTCCCCGATTTGAAGTGTGGGGCCCCTATTTATAACTTTTCGATCCCCGACAGCCGCCCCACGCGCCACCGGCAGCCGCGACGGGTCCAACTTCTGCTGTGACTCCACTTTGGCGGGTATTCCTTGACGTGTCACCGGCCCAAATTTTTGTAATTAGACTAGCTGACTTTCCCATACATTACATAACTATTTCTCTCCTTTGTGTCGTCATAGAATAAAACCGGTTCCTCTTTTTCTTGCAGGCTATAGTGGTGGCGGCGGCAGCGCCGTCTCCTGGGCCGGCAACAGCAGCGCGATCTGATGTACTGGCCGGTGGTACAGCGTCCCAGCCACCTCCACCACGACTCTTCTGACCTGGCCATCGTGGCTTGGAATCACTTCCTTGACTCGCCCCATGGGCCACCGCCCTCGGCGCCTTTCATCCAAGAACGCCACCACGTCTCCCACCTCCGCCGACCTCTGCTCCTTCCTCCACGTGCTGACCGACTGTAAGTGGGGCCTTACTTCCAAGCACCACCTCCTCCAGAGTCTGTCCAAGTGCTCTTGTGTGACGTGCCATGCCTTCTTCATGTTCCAGTCCCCTTCTGGTAGTTCCGGCTCGGCCCTATACGCAGAGGTGCCCAAGAAATCTGCTGGAGTGAGGGGCAGCGGGTCCCTCGCGTCCGCGCCTATGTACGCCAGAGGACGAGTGTTGAGGATCCCTTCCGTCACCACCAACGTCGTGTAGAAGACGCTCCATGGCACCGGGCAGTCAGTAGTGAAGGTATGATACACCGCTTGCTTGACTGATCGAATTAGTCTTTCGTAGATGCCTCCGAAGTGCGGTCCCTTTGGGGGAGTAAACTCCCATCTTGTCTCAGGTCGTTTTTCTTGTACGTAATTACACTTGTACTTGTTCCACAGCCTTCCCCTCTCATTCTGTGCCCCAATGAAGTTCGATCCGTTGTCGGAGACCACTACCACGGGCGTTCCCCTCCTGGCCACGAACCTGTCGTACGCCTGGAGGAAAGCATCCGCCGACATGTCCTGAAGGGGTTCCAGGTGGACCGCGCGGTAGACCATGCAGGTGAGCAAGAGAAAGTAAGACTTACTGGTTCCTTCCTTCTCCTTTATCCTGAACGGTCCCGCCATGTCCAGTGCCGTATGCGCAAAGGGAACGACGCGGTACGATGGAACTCTAAATTCTGGTATAGTGGCCATTTGTTGTTCCATGGGTCTCCCCCTCTGCCTTCGACACTCCACACACGCTAGTAGAACTGATCGTATCAATCTTCGTCCCTTTAGGATCCAGTACCGACGGAGCAAGTGAGAGAGAACATGCTGCCCCCCCGCATGGGCCAGCACCTCCGCGTGGACATGCTGTATCAGCAGCCCCGTGGCCCAGTGGTCCTTCGGGAGAATGATCTGGTGGCGAGCCTCGTAAGGTAGATGAAGGGCCTGCCGCAGTCTGGCGTCCGTCCTCAAGAGACCTGCTCTGTCGAGGAATGGTCGCAGCTCTCCCAACCTACTGTGAGTAGAGAGTCGTCCCTGTGTGGTGAGATCTTCCCTTGATCTAGCCAGACAACACTCCTGCACCAGGCGCCAGATGCGCCAGGTGGCTTTCTGCAAGTCCTCGCCGTCTAAATAATCTTTGTTTTTCCGGTTCTTCCACCTTAGGCACCAGGCCGTGATGCGGACCGTCTTCGTCCAGCTCCCCTTCCTCGTCGGCAGCTCGTCCCGTGCTCCGCTATACCCGTCACGAAGAGGGCCCTCTCTTCGATTTGGCGGTTGGGCAGCCAGGTATACAAAGGTATCTCCTTTTTTCATCTCCTTGAGTGCTTCCTTTGTGGGGTTGACTTGATCCGGTTGTTTTGGCCACAGCTCTTGTCCCTGAACGAGAAACTCTGGGCCCTCCCACCATAGGTTCTCCCTCCTCAAGTCTCTCATCGACGCTCCCCTCGAAGGAATGTCCGCCGGATTCTGCTTCGTTGGTACCCAGCTCCACCTCTCCCGTGGAGTCGTAGTCTGAATCCTAGCCACCTTGTGCCCAACGAAGCTGTTAAAGGCCCGAGACTCCGCCAAGATCCAGCACAACACGTTTGTGCTGTCGGTCCAGAACCAAGTCTTTGTCATGGAGATGGGCAGCGCCTGGTGAATTAACTCCATGAGGTCCAATGCCAGCTGGGTGGCCAACAGCTCCAACCTGGGCACCGACAATTGATGCAACGGAGCCACTCTAGCCCTGGCTGCAATGAGCCTGGACGTTCTTTTTCCCTCCTTCGTCGTCACCCAGTAGGAAACCGCCGCATATCCTTCCCCGGAGGCGTCGCAGAAGATGTGTAATTCTTCGTCGTCTGGTGCTTCTCCCTGGGTGGGGTGTAAGCACCTGGGAACCTTGAGTCTCTCCAACTCTTCTAAGTCCTCCAGCCACTTCTCCCACCTCCTGAGGAGCGAGCCCTCGAGAGGATCGTCCCAGTCCATCTTGTTCTTCCACATCTCCTGAATCATCATTCGAGATTGAATGACGTAGGGAACCACCAGCCCGTGTGGATCGTAGAGTTGAGCCTCGAAACTGAGTACCTTGCGTTTTGTCCACTTTTCCTCCTTTGGCCTCTCGAGGCTGAAAGCAAACACATCCTCCTCGCCCGAGTACACGACTCCAAGAGTCTTCACCAGTGGCAGCTGCAGGTCCTTGGAGCAGAACGCCGCCACGTTGATGGAGGGGGACCTCTCCTTCTCCTCGAAGCACTCCAATACCTCCCTGGAGTTAGACACCACCTTTCTCAGGCACATGCCAGCCTCGGCGTATAACGCCTTGAGCTGTGTTGCCAGCTCCTTCGCCTCCTCCACCGTGTGTGCCGAGTCCAAGTTGTCGTCCACCAGCGTGCTCTTAATGACGGTCTCCGCCGCCCTAGGGTATCGATCTTTTAGCTTCCTAGCATGTTCCTTGATAGTGAAAATGGCTATGCACGGACTGGCGGCGCTCCCGAAGGGATGCACTTTCCACCTGTAGACTTGCGTTCCCCCGTCTTCCGGCCAAAGGAACCGATGGTAGTCCCTGTCCTGCTCGTCCAAGCCAATTTGGTAGAACATCTTCCGCACGTCGGCCCCCAGAGTAATACTCTTGTGGCGAAAGCGCAGGAACACAAGGTTGAGCTCATTGATCAACTTGGGGCCCTTGTGTAGGAAATCGTTCAGTCCTTTCCCTGACGGCCCTCTGGCCTTTCCGTCCATGACAGGTCTCACCGAGCTGGACAACTTGGCCAGGTTCACCACCGCGAAGTGGGCGAGGTAGAAGGCTGGATCCTTGTCAGGTGTAGTAGTGTCCTCCTTCTCCACTTGTCCTTCTTCCTTCCACCCCTTCATGTTCTCCAGGTACTCCTCCCGCACCTCTTTGTTCCTGAAGTGTTTCCCCTCGAGCAGTGACTTCAGTCTCTTCTTAGCAAAGGAGTAGTTGTTCTCCGGTCGGCCCGCTCCCGCCTTCCACAACGTGGGCAACTGGTACTTCCCGTCCACTTTCTTCAGCTTGTTCCTCAGCTGGGCCAGGATGATTTCATCCAACGGAGACTCCGGCCTCGGCTTCAACGACGAATCTATCTCCCACATCCGTGTGACCGCGGTGACCAACTCGGCCTCCCCCACCTTGGAGAGCTTGGGGTATTCTCGGGCGTCTCCCTCTTGCTGAATTAGCCCCCACTCCTGCCTTGTCGTTCCATCTTCTCTCCTTTTCTGCCGCGTTTCCCTCTCTTCCCCTAGAGGCCACGTCTCCCAGGGATTGAGATTGGGAACCTGCAGCAAATCCTCCCTTTTTGTGAAGAACGCCAGGTGGGCTCCCTCCCCCCTTCTGTCCTCCGCCGTGGGCCCGCCTACAACCCATCCAAGACGAGTCCTCCTCGCCAGCGGTTCCGAAGAGGAGCGACCTCCCACGTCGGGGCCCAAGGAAGCCAAAAGCTGTGGGGCCGACATCCCCAGCAGAATGTCCACCGGCCTTCCCTCCACCGGCTTCTCCAGAGGAAGGTCCTTGAGATGCTGATGTCGGTGTTGCTCACGTGTCCAATCGTATGGTTTGTACTTGGCAGCTGGATTGTCGGTTATCTGGAACTCCACCCAGTACTTCTTCCTCTCCCTCTGCACCCCCGCGACCTGTAGTCTTGCTACCGCCACGGTGACCTTTCTTCTGGTTCCCCCGAAACCCGTTATCATCGTACTAGCGGCTCGTCCGACCACCTGCAACTCCTCCGCCGCCTCCTTGCTCATGAACGCTCCAGTGGCTCCCGGGTCCATAAGCAGGTTCATCTTGACCCTGGTCTGCTTCTCGGGGTTCATTATCCACACGGGGATGGTTTGGAGGGCTACCGTCTTTCCGGGCTCCTCAGCTCTGAAGCACATGTCTTCCGCCACTGAGCTGTCGTCTGACCAGTCCTCTTCTTCGTCGTCGACGAAGTTCACCCGTTCCCTCCTGCGACGTCTGTGAATCCTGGCCTCGTGTATGAGCGTGTGATGATTTTTTGGGCATTTACCACACTTTACGCCCGCGTTACATTCTCCTATCTGATGTCCCTCTTGCAGACAGGAGTAGCACCGCTTCCACTCGTCCAGGCGGCTCTTCCTATACTCCGGTTCCAGAGCCTTGTACTTCTCGCACATGGCCAGGCGGTGTTTTCCTTCGCACATGGGACAGTCTCCCTTGCGCCGCCGTTCCACCGCCCTGCTGCCACCCTCCCCCGTCCGTCGAGGAGGTGGGGACCGTTCTCCCCTCCGTTTGGACATGAAGGGTTCTTCTTCCTCGTCCTCCTCACTCCACTGCACCATGGCGGAGTCCTTCCTTTCCTCCTTGACGTCGTATCTCGCGCTCTCTCTGAGCTTGTCTACGTACTCTCCGAGCCACGCTAGGAGGCTGAGAAGATCCTGATGAGGTGCGTAAAGTTCGGCCCAATCCAGGTATTTCAACCTCATGGCCTTGTCCATCTTCCTCAAGTTGGCCTCATACAACGTCGTGCTGACCAGCTCCGTTGTTCTTCCCATCTTCTTGGCCGCTTCGCAGTAATCTTCCATTCTCAGGTACCAAACCTCAGCGGCAGCAAGATCCTCCACCCTGATGTTCCTGGTGCGATTGAGCGCCTGGAGCCTGGAGGCCAACAATCCACGAGGGTGTCCATACCACTTGGAGATCTTGTTGAGGGCGAACGCGTAGTCGTCCCTAGAGGTTCCCATGCCCAGCGCCAATTCCCTCAGTTTGACGTCTTTGGCGTCCACACACGCTTTCTTCAAGCAGGAGGCCTTGAGCGGTATAGGAGCGTGGGCTCGGTGGATGGAGGGTATGAACGTCTGCATCCATGGCATGTAATGATGTTCCTCCCCTGTAAATTTAGGGCACAGTTCGTTGAGTCTCCGATACTCTGTGATGAGAGGCGTGGTGTTGTCTGGAGGCTCGTCCCATGGGAACGGGAGATGCTCTCTGTACCAGTCTGGATCTTCGTCCCTAGTGGCCATGGCGAAGGGGTTCCTGATTTCGGTCATCCCGTAGTCCGGTATCTCGGCCGAAAAGCGAGCGATAGTGGGATGCAACTTTCCTCTTCCTCTCCCAGTTCCCCTGCTCCCCGCCAGATCTCCGACCGGGTGTCGACGTGCGGCTCCACCGTCTCGCCGGATGGAGGACTCCTGAGGATTCCAATTTCCCCTCTCCTGGGGTGTGGACTCCCTCGGGGGCAGGACTGCGGCCTCGGAGGTCGTCCTCCTGGCCAGCGCCTCTGCTTCCTCCCGCTTCCTCTTCTCCTCCGCCAGTTGCCTAAGTATCTCCTGATGATCGTCGTTGACCCTTTTCATCTCCCTTAGTAGTTCCCTTTTTGCCTCCTCCAACTCCCGCCTCATCTCCTCCTCATGTCCCGCCCCGCCCCCATTCCTACGGTTGCTCCTTCCAGCGGAACGGGAGTCTCTCCCTCGGGTGTTGTCACGGGGTCGGGCACCTCCCGTTGCTCCGTCGGTCGGGTCTCCGGGTGCCTCTCGGGTGTTTTGTCGCATCCTTTCCCTCCCGTCTCCCCCGACTCCCCCCATGTTTAGACCATCTAGGACTCGTAGAACTCCCCCTACACCTGCCTCCCTTTCCAGATCTCGGCGTCTCTGCTCGCGGACCTCTTCCCTAGTTGGAGTGGTCAAGAGTCCGGCTGCTGCTGCAGCGACTTCTAGGGGATCTCCTGCTCCTGCCGCGACTACGACTGGAACTTCCCTAACTGCGGGTGGAACCTGGGCGACAGCACGAGGTGAAGCCAAAGGACTCCTCTCGCTGCCCGCTCGCGCCTCTTCCCCGACCTCTTCGACCGCCTCCGGGGATTCGACGGGCCCAGCCGCCGTCCCAACGCCCTCGAAACGGTGCACCATGCTGACCATCTTCCTCAGGTACGAGTCGATCTGACGCCACACTCCGCGCGCCTGGCCTACGGCTTCTAAACGGTTCCGCCCTACCATTTGCGCTTCCATGTCCGTCCAGACCCCCAGCAGCTCTGCCTGAGCCGCTCTCATCTCGATCCCCAACTCCGTACACCTGTCCCCAGAGGCCCCTGCGCTTAACGACGCATCTAGTTCCCCCATCCTCCTCATGACGTTGTTGGCGGTCTCCCTCAGCCATCTCCTCTCCTCGTTCGAGAGCCTCGGCAGGTTTCCAAGCTCGATAGGTGGCAACATCCTCGTCGGGTCGTTCCCTCCGCCTGAGTTTCCGGCCTCGACGCCGAGGGACCTGGCACCTGCATCGAAAGTTCCCCCCGCTGAGCGGCTTACGAGCGCGCTGATCCATCCTCCAATTCCCGCACCCCGACTTCCCCGACCCTGGGCGGGCGGCGTGCGGAACATCCTCGTCTCCCTCTGGGTCTTCCCTAGGCTGAACGCCTTGGGAAATTACCCCGACACGTTGGGCGCCATTTGGTGACAAGAAGACAAGACCGAGGAGAAGACCAAACCGCGACCTTAAAGACCAATAAAGATTCCAAAGTCCCAGAATGTGTTCAAGATCTCCATTTATTT
>JAAUYB010085861.1_pt1 | contig 11442 bp, 17 predicted proteins | sample 7278071 | NCBI WGS metagenome assembly JAAUYB01 (sample SAMN14350121, study PRJNA611818) | marine sediment metagenome | isolation source: surface marine sediment (1.8m) | place: French Polynesia: Moorea | collected 2018-08 | reverse complement strand
TTGCTTTTTTGCATCACCCTTAAGTTACCAACATCACTCTTGGCATTTTTATTAAATTTTTATGAACGAAAAAAGACAGAAGGGCAAAAAACAACTCGTGAAAAATGCAGTATATGTTAAGTCATGATAGTATTTACTGTACTACGAACTCGCAGAAAAACGTTGTGATTTTTAAAATATTCAGTTTTTATTTGAGCAGCACCGCTGTCAAACGTGTACACCAATGGAATTTATTTAACTGTGAGCAAAAAAAAGCATGCGTATGTACGAAGTGGCGAGAAAAAAAGTGGGAAAATATGCCAGGGACTTCTTGTAGCCGTTTCCTTGCCTTCTTTTTCATCCGTTGGTCCACACGTAAACGATTGAGACTAGCGATAGGACCATGGTGATGACGTCTAGGGCGACGGCGTCGTTCCACATGAATAGGGCGGCGACGAGGGCGGAGGTCACCCCGCCGCACACAAGCTTCCCGCCAACGCTGCCCCAGATCATGGTGGTTGATGAGTCGTCTCCGGCGGAGGGTGACGCTGAATTGCCCTCTCTGACACTGTCTCTATAATTTAAATATGATTGTTTTCTCAGCCAATTGGACATTGCTTCCACTTTCAGAGTATTTTATGCTGCCACCGTCCCTGCATAACAATTGAAGGTTTTTCTCGGCTAATTGGAGATAAGTCCACTCCCATTGATACGTTTCAATTTATTTTATGATGGGATAGTGTCTTTTTCATTCCATTATTTGTAAACTGTAGTACAGTACAACATGCTGTGTTATCAGTTCTCACTTTCCGCCGAGCCTCTCCTCCAGCTTCTTCCTGAGCTCCTTGGCCTCTGGCTCCGCTTCCTCGTCAGAAGATTCCTCCTCAATCTCCACTCCGCTCTCCTCCTCCTCCTCCTCGACGACGACCATGTTGGGCCCGGAGCTATTGCAGCTATGAGAGGAGGCACCGCCTTTGTTGTTGTTGTTGGCTTCGCCTTGTCCCATTCAGGAGAGACAGCCACCGCCATGCACCGATCGATAAAAAACCAGCTGTGCTTTCTACTCGTCGTTTTTTCTCTTTCTAGTACAGTACAATTCGCTAGAAAGCCCTTTGTCTTAAAGGGATGCCCCCACGGGACTATACTACGGACCAAGGATGGAAAGGAACAATGTTCAGCGCTGCGTATAATCACGAATTGCACAGTTTTATTTCTCACTGGATTAAAAATATGACGTTTAAGTGTATTAGGATAGTCTACTTTTCACGCGCGAGCTTGCGAAGCACTTTCCCGCTATATCCCCGCGCAACGATTTTTTTTGTAGCAACGGTTTTGCACGGGGTCACGGCGGGCGTTTCTTCGCCGCCGCGAGGTGAAGCGCTATCGGGGTTTTTTTCTTCTTCAACTTCGTGGTTGGTCAGCGAAACAAATTCACTTTTTTGCTTCGTTTTGTAGTGGCGGCACTCTGCATGAATCACTTCGAAAACGGGACCGCTAGAGCGGCGCGAGAATTAATAAAGAGATCAAGTGATGAGAATCGACGGTTTCGACAAAATAATTGCACACGTAGAAAATGTTTGACAATGAGTACGTAGATAAAATATTGACGGCTATCAACGGAACGCATCGTGTAGGGGAGGGGTCGAGAAAAGAGAAATCACAGATGGCCATGTTAATAATCAAAAGATCTGATGTCCTCAAAATCTGCTGCAAACTTGATTTGCCCCAGCAAGGTCAGTTTTGTATCCTTTTTTTTTTTTGGGGGGGGGGGGGTTAGGGGGTAGCAAAGTGCTTGAGAAGTGGTTTGCCCTGAACTTTGGTCTTTTCCTGTCCCCTTTGCGGTTTTTTGCAACTTTGCTTCTGTAGAAATTAAGGCATGATGAAAGAGGGATGATATACGGTACAACATGACATAGAGCATTTGATACGTGTACAAAACAAAAGTAGGACAAAAACAAATATAACATTGGCAGTGCGGATTATACTATACCAAACACAACATTGAAGATGGCAGCGTCAGTGGTGATAAAAAACTATTTTCTTCTTTTTTCGTTCTCTATACGCTTTGTAATACGTGAAATGCGGTTCAGTCAGAACCAAATTGAAACAAAAATAACATCACCCTTTACCTTCCCAAAGGGCGGTTGGTAGCATCACAAGAAAACACGTAATTCTTTCGTTAGTCCTTACCCGTCTACGCAACGGGCCCTCCCCCCCCCTTCGATCTTGAATTGGACAAGGGGAGCGGGAAGATTGTTGGTGTTGTTTTACGAGAAGCAGACTGGCCCGAGCTCGAGCCTGAACTTCTGCCCCGGGTCGCCGATGTCGCGCATGGCCACGTCCACGATGGGGAGTCTGAAAAGGAGGGAGGGGAATCTTTAGTTGTAGGAGGAAAAGCAGCGGGAGAAGCAGGTAACGAAACAATTGCGATAGGAGATGTGTGACGGAAAACATGGCTGGACTCAATCCACCGTAGGGAATCCTGCCAGGACGGCAATTTTCAACAGAGCACCCAGCAAACCCGTACCTGGCCGGCTTGTCCTGGTCGACAACGATCACGGTCTTGCTCCAGTCCCTCTTGTCGTCCGCCGCGCATCCGTCCTCCGAGACGGAGTAGCGGAATTTCCCGCGGTGTCTGATCTCCAGGTCGTTCCAGGACATGAGCGTGAGCGCCTTCCGCTTGTGTCCGCGGCGGGCGTCGTGGTAGGCCACAGAGCCCAGGCAGTGGTAAGTGATCTGCTGCTTGGCCTGCAAGTGGGAATCATTTTAATTATCATTTGCTGCATCGCTCATGCGGTAAAGTAAATGTGTGCTTGCCTTTGAGCTGAGCATCTGGAGGAATGTGATTTGGTTGCTGTCTGCCTTGTAGGTTGGCCTGAACCCTCCCTCCTGCTGCGGTATGTCTGAGAACCAGACCTCCCTCTGCCCGGTGGCGAAGGCGACCTCCTCGGACGCCTCCGGCTTGGCCCTGATGCATGTGGCCGGGTGCGGAGTCGCCTCCATGTCGCAGTGCACCAGGATGGCGTCCTTGGGGTCGCCGGCGTTGGGGTCCACCCAGTACTGCGCACAGAGAAAGAGGGGGAGAAAAGTTGGTGAGAGCCAGAGCAGACTCGGCGGCAGTACAGGCAACAACAGCTACAGCAGCAGCAAGGGCAGCAACAACAACAGTGCCAGTGCTAACAACAGCAACAGAAGAACAGAAGTAACAAGATAAATCAATTTAACAACGGAAGAGTTAACAGAAACAGCAGTATCAAAGGAAACAAAAAATAACGACAGCAGATGCAACAGCAGCAACAGCAGCAAAAAAACAAAAGCTGCAGCAGCAGCTACAACAATAGCAACAGTAACAACAGCTACGGCTACAGTAGCAGCAGTAAGAGCTGCAACTGCAGCAGAAAAACCAGCACCTACCGTACAACAGCAGCAACAACAGCTATAGCAGTTACTGTAGCAACAGCAGCAGAAAAAACTGCAGCTACAGCAGCAGCAGCAACAACAGAAGCAGCAATAACATACAGCAGTAGCAATAACAGCAACAAAAACAACAGCAGTGATAAATCAACAGGAACAGAAAAAAACAGCAGTAACAAAAGCATTAACAGCAACAACAACAATAATAACAATAGCAGCAGCAGCAGAAGTGACAAAAACAACAACAGCAGCATCAACAACAACCTATGTTGCGTGCTATACAAAATGCCCTCACCTCTCCGCTCTCCTTCTCCGGGTAAGCCATTTTAAGGTCCTTACACGTCTTGGCGGGGCTCTTCTTGTCCCCGTCAGGCTTGGCAAAGTCCTCGAAGGTCGTCTTCAGCTTCCTGTAGGCCTGCAGCACCAATTGCCGCTGCTGCTCAGTTGTAAGGTCCGCCACGCGACCAGAAGCAGGCTGGTCGCTGCTAAGAGGATCCGGTCCCTATGCCAAGTAATTATTTTAAAAATAGTTGAATTATATTAAGTTTTTTCTCCTTTTATGGGACATGATCACCTTGGTGTTTCCCTGCCCGAGCATGGCTGCGAGGGCCGCCGCGTCGTATCCGGTGCTCTCCCCGGGAGGACCTGGAGGACCGGGGAGACCCCTCTCTCCCGGCGCACCCCTCTTGCCTTCCTCTCCAGACTGTCCCCGCGGACCCGGAGGACCGATGAGACCGGGTGTGCCAGAGTCTCCGTCCATTCCGGGTGGACCCCTTGGACCGGCCTCTCCTGGCTTACCCGGCGACCCGTCGCTTCCCCTCGGCCCCTTGTCTCCGGGTGGTCCGGTGGGCCCGGGCAGACCCTGCAGACCGATGAGACCGCGGTGGCCCTTTGTCCCCTTGGCGCCGTTCTTTCCGTCCTCCCCGGGCGGCCCCTGCAGACCCGGCGGCCCGGGCTTCCCGATCATTCCCGGCGGGCCCACCACGCCCCTCGGCCCGGGTTCGCCTCTCTCTCCCCGTTCGCCCGGTGTTCCCATCGGACCGGTTTTGCCAGGGGGGCCCTAGTAAAGAAACGGCCATGCATCTTTTCTTAAGCCGAAAAAAGAAATACTTTACATAGCGCTAAAGATATTAGAATTATAAGCATCTCTGCGGAGGATCAACAATGTGTGCAGGGACTTTCTTAACTTGGTCTATTAAAAACGACTAAATTAGGAACCGGGTTTTTTTTTTTAAAAAATCCATGTTTTTGGAGATGATGACATATTTTGTCCCGCCTACTTCGGAAGATCTTACAGCTCAGAATCGATCACTGAATTGGCAGCAAAGGTATTTTGGTAAGCAATAGTTTTGGAAAGACTTCTGTCTTATCATCGGCTTTCTAATTGAAAAGAAATGGTCAGATGGTTTATGGAAAATGGTCAACGGAGCGAAACGCGCGAAAGCAGTAAAGCACTACGATATATATCATGCCCCCCCCCCGTTCTGTTCGGTGAAATATTTCTTTGTTGCTATTCAAAAGCTCATGCGCAATCAACAAAGCCAAAAAAGTAGATATTGGACACTTACGGGCAAACCAGGTCCACCAGGAGGACCCATTGAACCAGCACTTCCAGGAGGCCCCTTGTCACCAGTCCTGCCAGCAATGCCAGGAGGACCAGGCTTGCCAGAGGGACCCTCTTCTCCCCTAGGACCACGAGGACCAGGGGGACCAGGGGGACCTCCCAATCCAGGAGGCCCAGATGGTCCCTCCTTACCAGGCTTTCCAGGATCTCCCCTCTCTCCCTGTGCCCCCATTGCACCCCTGCCACCAACAGGACCAGTTGGGCCAGGAAGCCCTGGAGAACCCCTGTCACCAGGTGGACCAGGAGGTCCAAGAGCACCTTCCCTTCCAGGTGGCCCATCAGCCCCAACTGATCCCTTCTGGCCCTCAGGTCCTGGCATACCAGGAGGTCCGGTCGATCCACGTCTTCCTTCAGGCCCTCTAGATCCTGCTGTTCCCTTGATTCCTGCAATTCCAGGTGCTCCAGGTGCTCCTTGTCTTCCAGGTTCACCCTAACCATGCGCATTATTTTTTGAAAAGCATCCATACAACAAAGTATGATTAAATATCAACTCACAGTCATTCCTGCCAGTCCAGGTCTTCCTGGAGGTCCCATCATACCAGACTCTCCTCTAGGACCTGATTCTCCCCTTGCACCCTTTGCTCCAGAGAGGCCAGTCAGTCCAGGGGGCCCAGGCTCACCGGGTCCTCCAGCAGGTCCAGGATTTCCTTGCATACCCTTTGATCCAGGAAGACCTCTACCACCCTTAACTCCAGATGGTCCTGGAATTCCAGGGGGGCCTGGGAAACCTTGCATGCCTTGAGGTCCAGGAGGACCCCTCTCTCCAATCATTCCAGTTGCCCCTGGCTCCCCTGCAGGTCCAGGCGCACCAGTATCTCCAGGACTTCCAGACTCTCCAGGTGGTCCATGAGGGCCTCTTATTCCTTGAAGACCCCTTTCTCCTTGCTTCCCTTGAGGTCCCTCAGGTCCAGGTCCACCAGGGCTTCCCCTACCACCTTTGGATCCAGCTGGACCAGGAACACCCCTCTTTCCCGGCAATCCAACTAGCCCTGGAGGACCCTTGTGACCCCTTGCACCCAATGGGCCGGGTTTGCCCTATATGGGGAAAAAGTAAGAATTACTATCAACATTTTCAACATACACTGGTATAATAATATGTCTTACAGGAGGACCATCAATGCCAGGAGGTCCAGGATCTCCTCTGTTTCCTTGTGGTCCAGGACCACCAATGGCCCCTCGCTCTCCAGGGAATCCCCTAGGTCCCTGCTTTCCCTGCTCTCCCATTAGACCTGGCTGCCCAGGAAGCCCAGCCTCGCCATCTTTCCCTGGCTGACCAGATTTTCCAGGAGCGCCAGGCATTCCTTGGAATCCCCTTGGACCACTGGGTCCTGGAGGTCCTCTTTCCCCAGAAGGACCTGATGGTCCAGGGGGTCCAGGGGGTCCATCAACTCCATCTTTGCCAGCATCTCCTCTGGGACCTGGCATTCCAGGAACACCAGGATTGCCTTCTTGACCAGGCTCTCCAAGAGGACCCTTGTCTCCAGGAGGACCCATTGGACCAGGAAGTCCTTGAAGACCTTGAGGTCCAACCTCTCCATTCTTTCCATCTGCTCCAGGTTCTCCTCTTGGTCCCCTCTTTCCAGGTTGGCCTCTTGGTCCAATCCTGCCAGGAGTTCCCCTCAAACCTTGAAGACCTTGTGCACCAGGCCTGCCAACATCACCAGTCTTTCCCTTTGGACCTGGAGGACCAGCCAATCCCCTGTCACCACCCTGACCCTTTGGCCCAGGGGGTCCATCAGCTCCAGGCATTCCCCTCCCACCAGGAGGTCCAGGCTCTCCATTTGGACCAGGAGGGCCAGCAGATCCCCTAATACCTCTTCTGCCCCTCCTACCAGCAGGACCAGTCGGCCCAGGAAGTCCCCTTGGACCCATCTGTCCCAGCTCTCCCTTCATTCCTTGTTCTCCTTTGGGGCCATCAAGTCCAGGCTCACCCTAAAATCGAGGGCAATACAATATTAATTTATCAGAAGATCTGAACAAACCAAGAGTTCTTACACCAAGTCCCTTTGGCCCTGGAGGTCCGGGGCTGCCATTGAGACCAGGACTTCCTCTTGGCCCTGGAAAGCCCTGAGGTCCAGCGGCACCTGGATGACCAGGACTTCCCTTCTCGCCATTCAATCCATCTTTTCCAGGAGGTCCCATCTTTCCCGGCTGCCCAGGCATGCCCGCCTTTCCAGCCTCGCCTAGATGGCAAATAAATGAGGAAGGATGTATGAAATATGAAAAAAACATTCTTTACTTTTTCACTTACCTCTAGGACCTTGAAGACCAGGGCTTCCTTTAGGTCCCACAGCTCCCATGTCACCCTTGGAACCAGGAGTTCCCGGGAATCCTGGAGGACCAGGCTTTCCAATGGCTCCAGGAGTGCCAGGAGGACCAGTGATGCCATCGATTCCCCTCAGACCTGGTGGGCCAGGAGGCCCCTCCCTGCCCCTCTCTCCCCTTGGTCCAGCAGGTCCCATTGGTCCTGGTGCTCCCATGGGACCAGAACTCCCTCCTTCTCCCTTCTCTCCAGGAGATCCTATGCTTCCTTTTGCTCCATCAAGCCCAGGGAACCCACGATGCCCCTTGGGACCAGGGAGTCCGGGCATCCCAGGAAGACCCCTCTTCCCGGGCGGTCCAGCAGGTCCTGTTGGTCCAGACTCGCCATCCTGACCGGGTTCCCCATCCTTGCCAGGTAGGCCAGGGAGACCCCTGGGTCCCATTTGACCAGGCGACCCAACTGAGCCGGGATCTCCAGCCTCTCCTTGGCCACCTTGGAATCCCTGAGGTCCAGGAGGACCTTGCATGCCTAGATAAATAGTAGGAAATTGGGATAACGAAAAAGAACAGAAGCTACAGCAACAGCAACAGCAACAGCAACAGCAGCAACAACAACAACTCTTACAAGAAAAATAGCAACAGGAGAACAATAATGCGAGGTGAGGATCACCGTCAATCACAAACAGAAGAAATCGCTAAAAATGTGATCGAAGAAAATTGGCAATGAAAACAGCAGCAGCAATAAATTTGGCAAAAACAGATGAACAAGCAGCAACAGACGGCAGTAGGAATGGCGGCGACTCTTAAAAAGTGGAGTAGCAACGAAAATAGGGCATAAGTATCAAAAGATAGCGGAAAAAAGCAACAGCAGCAACAATAATAACAACTCCAAAGAGCAGCAGCATCGAAATGACCAACTGCAACAGGAAAAAAATGGAGGAGCAGATAACAATTAGCAACAGAGGAGCTGTAAAAGCAGATGTTAAAAAAAGATACGATAGAAGCAACAACATAAGCAACAGCAAGCGCAAAGGCAACAACAGCATCAAGTACCGGTACATTAACGAAAAAAAGCAATATCAAGTGTGACAACAGCACCTATGGCTTAAAAGGCAAAACTTGTAGTACAAATGGTAGAGGGGAAAAGCAACAGAAAAATTACAAATTAGCGTACACGAACGAAAGCGCCGACTTTGAGAAAAAAAATCAAGGATGTTGTAGTAGTGTTGTATAGTATAATACCTGGCGCTCCCCTTGGCCCTACGGGTCCGACCTGCGCCTGCATGTAGGAGAATGGGTCCGGCGAGGGTCCCTTCTCTCCTCCCTGCGCCTGCTGGAGCTGGTTGATGAAGGGCTCCAGGTTGGGCTGCGGGCCGGGAGGGCCGGGGACGCCGGGGACGCCGGGGACGCCAGGTGTGCCCGGAGGACCCATGTCTCCGGGCCTCCCCGTCTCGCCCGGTCGCCCGGTCTCCCCCCGGTTCCCCGGGCGACCCTGCACGTCGATCTCCTGACGGGGCCGCTCGCTCTCGGGCTGCTCGTACACGTTCTCGTCCTAATTTGACGAATTAATTTCGAATTAATATTTGAATGGTTGTTTTTGGTAAAGCGTGATTTACTGGTCTTGTGTATCCGTATTCCGGACTCGGCGCCGCTGGGTATCCCCTCCTCCTGTCGTCGTCCTCCTCCGCGTATGGGTCTCCCCTTCGGTCGTCGTAGTCGTCGTAGGGGACCTCCTCGCGGCCGCTGTCCACACCGTATTCATCTTATAATCGAAGACAATTTTGTACTATTTTTCCACATGGAAATTGGTATCAATATCAAAATTTTACTGTAGTAGTCTCCTCCCTCGTAGTCGTCGTAGAACTGGTCCGACGGGTCCTGCGCGTCGGCCTCGGGGTCCGCGCCCGGGTCTGCCTCCGGGTCCGCCGCCGCGGCCGCCCGGGCCTCGGGCTTGGCCTCCGCCGCTCCAGCCAGGAGGAGGAGGGCGGCGGCGGCGGCCGCTGGCAGCAGCAGCAGCAACTTGGTGCGGGGAGCCATCTTGGGGAAGACGGCCGTGCTGAAAAAAATCAATTAATGGTCTATTGGTTTTTCTCCTTTTTTTGTAGACACGGAGTTTGGGGAAATTCTGAATTAGAGGTGGGAAAAAATACATTTGGTTATTACCTTCAAGGAACTGTAAAGATTGTTCCTTTCCCCGTAGCTGTGTCTGTCTAGCTACAGGTGTTCATGTGCCGACCGGTGTCGGCGGCGGCTTTCGCGGGGAGAGGGCCGCGGGACCATCTCACTCGCGGCGGCTGCGGCGGCTGCGGCGCGGCGGGCGGCGGTCCTCCTCCTCCTCCTCCTCCGTCCCAACCCACTGCTTGGATTGAAGTCGGGGGAAGAAGTGTTTCGATCTTACATTCGAACATGAAAGTTTTTCCGGAGGGAGGATGGGAAATAGGCGCATGTGGCTCCGGAGGTTTTTGCCTCAGGCAAGGACGGTTGACAAGGGGGAAACTTGTTTTCGCGACTCTGGGGCGCCTCTTTTCGGCTCTTCGGGTGGTGGGGCCGGATTCGCCAATGATTCTTTGTGCATTATGAAACTAATATTCCCTGTTTGAATGGAGGGACGAAATTAGAGCCGAAAAATTAAGTGTAGATTCAACAATATGTCGAATTTGGAAGTTGCTTCTGTTTGCGTACGTATGAACATCGGCCATGTATCAGAGAGAAGAAAAATCTTTTGCCACCCTCGCTACTTCTCCCTTGGGAGAGCTTCCTCCTCCTACGAGGGATCGAAAATGTGGGAAACTGTGTCACTTCCCCCGGTCCCATTTTTTCCCACAACTCCCCTCTCCCCTGAATTTTCGAAAATGCTTTTGTTCAGCACGGCTTTCTCCCAAATGCCATCGTTTTAAACTGCTATTTATTGGACCTGCCTTCTGCCGCGGGTGGCTACGTCGGTGGCGGCAGACGAAGGGGGTCTTGCTCCTCCGTCTCCGAGCCAAAGACTGAGCGATAAGAATTTCCTTTTGCCCTGCCCCAAAATATGTGTACATGCGACTTTTTTTCGTGGGGACTTGACCAAACCAGATGTCCTTTGACGGCCGCCTACGATATTCCCAGTTTTTTGCACAGTGCGGACAAGGCAAGGTCGGAAGATGAGTCCGCAGCACATCACATACCGGACCCAGCGCCGAATCGGAAGAAGAAGCTGGTCAAAAGTGCAAAGTGGTCAAGGGAACTTCGATTTAATCACAGAGATGAAAGGGAAAGGTGCAATATGCACGGCATCTAAGAGGACCAGTTGGCAATACGTCATTGTTCTCTAGTGCATTTTGACTTTTGACTGCCAACCTTCAAAAAGGCGAAATTTGAAATATCCAGCATTTGTGGCAAGAGGAGCCTTCATGATTTCCCGCTAAATAACAACACGTCTTTCTGGGTCAGAGACCGATATCTGCTTTTGCCTCGAAAGACAGAAAAAGAAAATAATTTGTGCTGCAATTCCGCTGGAAGCAATGAGAGATGGCGAAAAATGATGAGGCTGACCTCAAAAACTGAGGGAAGGCTGTTTTTCTCTCCCCAACCCAACCCTTTCCTGCCAACCCCTCCCAACCCAAGCTTTTTTGCGCTAAGCAAAATCTCAAGAAAGAAATATGTGGGGTAGAAAGGAGGGGAAGAGTCAAAAGTTATGATAGCCGCGTTTTCTTCTTCTCTTTCTCTCTTCAATCGGTCTTTCTCTCTGGGGGAGGACGCATGTTTATGTTGAACACATGTGGGCATGAAACATGAAGAGGAAAAGGGGAGAGGGAGAGGGGAGAATCAGAAAGAGGCGGAGAAACTTGACAGCCTCGAAACCGCGCCGCCGAAAAAAAAATTCTGCGCACAGAATGATAGATCCTGATTTAGATATCGAAGGACGCCGTCTCTCAATTCGTCCACAGAAATTGTATGGTAAAAAATCGTCTACGGCCTATGAGCCAGGGTGGCCAGGTGGGCTTTTTCAGCCCAAAATCACGATTTGGGCTTTTTTCGGGGTCCTTGCCACGGAATTTGGCTTTTTTGGGGCGGTTCTTGGATGTTGATAGAAAATTGTTGAAATTTTAAGTACATAACACAAATTTCAACATGTGGTTCAAATATTTTTGATTTTTTTGGACAACAGGAATCATAACAAACCA
>JAAUYB010043158.1_pt1 | contig 11443 bp, 16 predicted proteins | sample 7278071 | NCBI WGS metagenome assembly JAAUYB01 (sample SAMN14350121, study PRJNA611818) | marine sediment metagenome | isolation source: surface marine sediment (1.8m) | place: French Polynesia: Moorea | collected 2018-08 | reverse complement strand
GCTATTGAAACAGCAGATGGTTTTGATGCAAATATCTGGAAACAAGGTAAAAAAATTGGGAAAAAAAGTGTTTGGCAAAAAAAATTTTGGTCAAATGCAAGTCAAAACAGTAAAGTTCCGAACCGAAATTCTGATGCTTATTTGCCTAAATCAGTTAATAATACGTTAACTGTTGTTGATTGCTATGATGTCCCAAATTTTGAAAAAGAAACAATGAATAGTGCTATTAGTTTTGGAGCAAAAAATGATACAAATCTTATAATTCTGAATAATCGTACAAATATTTAAAACCAAACATGAACAAATCATTACAAAATATGATTGATCGTTACAAAAACGGTCTACTGGAGACGCGAAATTTACAAATTAGCAATGAAAAATTTTTAACTGAAGTTATATGCGATGAGCGTCTTTATTCATCTTCTTTTAAAAATTTAAGTTTAATAAACTTAAACTTTACTAACATAGATTTTGAGTCAAGTTTTTTTAAAGAATGCTTGTTTAAAAACTGTATCTTTGAAAGTACATCATTTCAAGATGCTGAGTTTGAAAATTGTAATCTGATAAATTGTCAAATAAAAAATTCCAATTTAACTAGAGTTGATTTTACAGAAACGACTTTCGACAAATGCTGTTTCGAAAAAGTTGAGAAAGGATGTTTAGTAAAAGGTTGGTTTGAATCATGTGACTTCCTTGCCACAAATTTCAAAGGTTTTGACGGAATGTCGTTAATTCAAACAGCTGTGGTGGATTCAAAATTTTCCAAATTCAACAAATCAATTGAGTTTAAAGGAGAGTTCTTTCTTATTGATATATTGCACTCTGGAAACGGAATAGATGAAATGTTTATAGAATAGGATTTTTCAATAAAAATTAGTAATTTTATAAAAATAAATCGAATTTTACAAAACTACTAATTTTTTATTATTTTCCTTTAAATACTACAATTCAAAAATGGGGAGGTCGTGGTAAGATGATGAAATATGCTCTCAGCGGCCGATTAAAGGCTCGAGAATGAAAATAAATTAAGTTTAGATAATATTGCCTAGGAAGTCACCTTAAATCGACGATTAGGGCCCTCTCTGAAGACATTTGTAGCTATACTATTTTCTAATTCTTGCCCCTACCTCCAATAAGTGTCGATTTAGGGTAAACCCTAGAAAGACTACCAGGGTCTCAGAGAGAGTTTTTATTTGAGAGTCGAACTCTCATTATCAGATTGATCAAAGTGATTCTCGAAATTAGAAAAATCCTTGATTTCAACCCATTCTTTCGATTCCCATACTTTTACATCCTGAACTATTCTATATGCTTAAATGTTGTTTCACTAAATTCACAGTTCCAAAAATCACTTGCTGCTAAATCACTTTGTAGAAATTCACAATTTTTGAACTTACAAACATTAATCGCTCTTCCCAAGAAGTCGATTTCTTCAAATTTGCAATCTACAAAGTTTATTAGAGACAAAGCGTTCCATTTAACGTACTGATTTAAAGCAGTCTCATTTAAAAACGTATGAATTTTTAAACGACTCTCTTCTTCCAAATTTTCAATCCTATTTTTATTTTCCATTTGACTCCTTATTTATTATTTATTATCATTTAAGAATTTTATTCCCTCCGAATTACCTGCTCCTTTGAGACAATACTCTTTGACAATTTCTTTTTCATGTGAGGGGACGTATGCCAGATCGATAATATGTAAAATATTTTCGCTACTTTCCGGACCTTGTTCTAATCCACAGAATCTTTCTTTTTGCTTCACAATACTTTCCCCCATATTATTTGCCATCTCTTGAAGAGTATACGGACTATTTTGTTTTCTCAAAATGTCACTACCCACGGAATGTTTGATATCCATATGAGTATATGGGGCAGGACCATCGAGTTTAAAATCTAGATCTACAGATTTACAAATTGGTTTTTCTATTCGTTGGAGATTTTCGACAATCCTTTCCATTTCTGACTGAAGAGCTGTTCTGGCTTCATTAACGGTTGTTTTATGAAAGACTTCTTTATTTGCTCTTGGATCTTTAGATAATTCTTTAAATTTTTCTTTGTCATAATTTTTTGTGTCGAATCTTTGAGAAAGGGGTGGAGAATTAAACTTTTGTTAATATTTTGTATATTCTGAACTGAGACGCCTAGACATTGTTTCCATGAATGGAGAAGATCCACCTAGATTTTGATTTCCATTAAATTGCTCTTCGTTAATTTTGACAGTATTTCGTTATTGATCGGACGTGAGCCATATTGTCGCTGAGGAGTAAAACCCTGTACAAATTATTACCACCTTCAGTTTTTCCGGCGTTTATTTTTTTGAAGTCTCTTATTGTGTCTGGTCCAGGACCTGATTTTCCTAGATTGAATTAATTCTAGAAGTCTCAATTACTCGAACAATTAACGTTTTAAGTTCATTTGAAAATGAAGAATAAGATTGAATTGGTTCTCCAAATATAAGATTGTGCCACCAAATACTAGAAATTAGTACTGAATATGAAACAGCTTGTTTTCGATGGTTACCAGACATTTCTGGGGTTAATTGATCCCCCTATGTTTTTTTTGTCATGTGAAATTTTTCTCCTTTATTTTGGTTATTTTCGGACTGTAAAAAAGTGTCCGTTACACAGACTGTTTTTTACAGTATATAAATTTCTATGAATTTCTAAATCCCTTGATTTCAAAGGATAAAAGGTTAAGAAATTGATTATTCTAAAAAAATTTAATCAATTTCGTATATAGTCTTACCCCATAGTAATTTTAAACACACTAAGGATAACTAAAATAGTTAAGCATTTAAATAGAGAGTTTTTCATAAAGAACAAAACTTTCTGAAATATTATTTATATTTAATTCTTCTACAGAATGATGATATCCATCAGAAATTATTTTATAATTAAGTTCGATTAGATGGTGTTCTTCGAAAAGTTTTACTAATTGAATAAAAGTTCTTTTCATATTGGTAATACGTGGATTGGAAATATCATAAAAAGCTAGGAACTCGTTTATAAAAAATTTCTTTTCGATAGGAACAGAACCGTAATTTTTCAAAACTTCAAAAGTAACATCAAATTCATCTTTAGATATTTTGCGTCTAAATAAATCTGGTAAAATAACGGATATTTGTAATGGAATCAATATTCAACTGACCAAATCGTGGCCATTCAACATTTAAGTTTTTTAGATTTAATAAGATTAACCTTCGGTATACCAACTAACCTTTGAAATTTAGTATTGCTAAACGACTTTAAAAAGGTTCCATTTTGAAGTTCCTCGAAAAACAGTCTTACTTTTTTTAACTTATAATAACTAGTGTATTTTACGTTAGAATTTTGAAACTTTAAAAAATGGTCTATCCGAAAATGAACCATTCGATAAGGATTATCACCCAAGAAGTCAATTTTAAAATCCAATTGTTGAGCGTAACTCAAAAATTGTAATAACATTACAAACTTTTTTGGATCTTTTGATAAGTATGAACTTTTCGATTCAAGGTAATCCATATTTAAAAAGTATTGAGGAATATGAGATTTTCGAATTGGTCGTAATTTAATCACTAACCAATCCATATAAGAATATTTAAAAGGCAGGAGTTTCACAAAAGAGTCCAAAGGTGTTTTATCGACAATTTCGGAGCGCTTAGCGGCAATTTCATCGAGTATGCTTGTAACAGTTTTGTTTTCATTTTTAAATTGATTAATGTGATCACGTCTAAAATCAGAACCAAAATGCTCTGAAAAAGCTTTTCAATAAATTGGTTCTATCATCAACATCGAAGCCATACGAACATCTAAATCTTTTTGTTCTGGTGACTTTTTATGTGATTTTTTATTTGGTTTTATTTTTAAACTTCTGACATACAAATTAAATATTCTTCTATAACCTTTGAATTTTGAATTAATTTCGATTTGATAAAATAATTCTTCTTGAAAAGTTTTATCATTAATTTTATGTTCTTTAAATGTTCTCATAAAACGCTCCACAACCGCATTATCCTTCGGTTTATTGGGTCTTGACATGCTGGGTAATATAAATCCCTCTTGTTGCTGTACAAACTTATTATAAGCCTCACTAGTGAATTGACTACCCCTATCGGTATGAATAATTAATTCTCTTCTTGGTTTAATTGGTAGTCGTGTTTCAATTGCTTGATTTAATTTTTGAATAATGTCATAACTTGTAAATGTCTTTGTTCTAAATAATGACACAACGATTTTATTTGTAAAAACGTCAACGCAAATAAAAACATAAATTTTTCTTCCTTTTATTAATTCAAAACTTGTAAAATCTGCCGCCCAAGCTACGTTAGGTTTAGCAATGTAATTCTGATTTGCGAGTATATTTTCATAATAATACTTGTGTGTATTTCTAAATTTAAATTTTCATTCAATATAGAGCCTCTCAGAGGCTTCTCAGACGGTTTTTATTTAATACTAAACCATTTTATTCTTAAGTTTTAACGAGCAAATACTAGTATAACATTTTCTAGGTTTTTTAACGTCGTTGTCTCGACAAAAAACTAAAAAAAATAATTTTTTGTGTTGTTGCTTCTCAAATCAAAATATGTTAACAACAACACAAAATTACTTATAGTTCTTTTTTTTCGAAGTATTCCGCTAATTCTTGAAAATGCTCAGCATTTTCCTCACCCCACTGCTGCATGTCTCTAAGAACGTCTTGAAGCTTTAGGTCACTTGGCACACCCAGGGTACCTTGCATATTTAGAGGTACATCAGGAAGATTACTTATTTTCAAACCTTTACTGGTCACTCGATCGACGCATTCTGACATAATGCAGAACGGAAGTCCTATTACTATCTTAGCACCTTGAATAGTTTTTCTGGGTACCCCTGGAGGTAGAGTATGCTCGACAATGTGTAGTGCGACAAACGCGGGCATAGATATCCCGAAATATAAGTCCATAGACAACGGTAGCTGTGCTAGTGGGTTTAGAGTTTTTTGAATGCTAATCTGTTGCAATGTTTTAAACATAGGTAATGAGCCTATAACAAAAGAACATTTTTGTTTCAGGTTTTTTATAAGAGTTCGTTTATTTATTTCTCTTTTAAAAACTTCACTTTCCAAATCAATGTCAGCTTCACCCAAATTCTTATTTCTAAGAGCTTCGTCCAGTATCGCTTTTGTAACATCTGGGTTAGTGTATCCTGCATCTTTTAACTCATCTGGTATTGTTCCTACTACTGCACTAGACGATTTTAAAATTCCACCCTCCGAAGTACGTTTTAAAAAATTATATCCTTGACGAATAAAAAGTTTCGTATTTGTTCGATATTTTCTCATAGAAAGTATAAATAATTATATAAATTGAATTTCTTACCCTACAAAAAAATACATCACCCTAACTAAATTCACTTAGATTATTTTATTGATTTATGGAGCTTAGGTGATATTTTTTGAATTCCTTACCATATTGTAGTATGGTAGAATAATGTGTTGTTAAGATAATATATTGATATAATATTATAGAAATATAATTAAATCAATAGTATAATTTATTAATTAATGTTGTGCAAATCTTAAAAATATGTTATAATAAATATTATAAAACTAATTAATCTTGTGTATCGATTTTATTTAATAAGCTATGAATTTCTGTCTTGTTTAGTGCGCACCTCTTGTATGCCATTGTTGATTTAATATCTCTGTGTCCAATAATATCTACAGCATTCTGTGCGGATGTCTTTTGTAAAAGTTTAGAAATCATGTTGACTCTAAAACTATGAGATTTAATGTTGTATGGTATTTGATAAATTTGACATGTATGTTTTAAGTCTTTATTTATCATTTCAATTAAATATTTTTTATGTACTGGGTTATTTTTTCCAAATAAATATTTGTATTTATATTTCACAAAAATAACACTAAGTTGATTTTTTAGTTCTTTTAATTCTTGCACGGCTAGATTTGAAATTACATGTATGTGGGGTTCTTTTTGCTTAAAATGAACAACACTGAATTGTGAAGTTTTGATCGCATCGTGAATATCTTTTTCTTAGAATAATCGTATTTCATTAACTCGAAGGCCTGTATAAAATAAAATTGTGTACGCAATTATTAGCTGAGCACATTTTAAATCTTGTTTATACTTAGATTGACTTCCAGCAGCTGCTCTGAATATATCAAATAATTCTGTGTTAACTGGGTCGCGTAATGGGAGAATGAAACGTTCTTTTTTCTTTTGGGGTAATAAAAGATTAATTTTTTCATCCATAGATTCGAGCATATCTTGTATTGGTAGAATTGCTTCTTCAACATACTCACGAGTAAGTTCAGGATTGCTTTGTATTAGGCTATATATTGCTTTTAGACGGTCATCGATGACTTGGAAGGCTAAGTTATCATCGTAAGTATCAGTTTGTTAGAATTAATTAATATTATACATGACATTCAACAAAATTGCAAGAAATATTCTAAGAAGTTTGAAAGAAAAAAAATTAATCAAAAAAATTGACAGGTTGAAGAAATGGAAGTAAAATAGAAATAAATTTATTAAAAATTTTCCTGCCCTCTTCTCATCTAAGGGGTGGTAAGATTAAAATGTCTTCGGAGAGGGCGTTTTTAAGTCCCTGAAGGCCACTTGATAGCTTGAGTAGGGTGATAATACCTTTTGCTAAAATCAAGTCAAAAATAGACCTACTGATTAGTTAATAGTTTATAAATCGTTAGGTCTATTGGTTAAATGAGAGAAATGGTTTTATTCTTCTTGGAGTTTGAATAGCAAGATTTGGGCATAATCTTTTAATTCTTTTTCATCAGACATAGCAATCTCAGGATCTGGACTATAACTGTCGCAAGAACCATAAATGCGTGCAAGTAGTTTACCTAGTTCAAGTCGACTAGATTTTAAAAAATTTGCCAATTCTAACGATTCCTTTATTTTCATTTGACCCAGTTTTTCACCGATTCCTTCATAGATAGCCATAAAAGAATATGAAAAGTCATCCGCAGTAATTTGATCAGCCAGAAAATCCTTTGCTAGTTCGATATATTCTTGTTTTTCCGAGTAATGAAGATTGTCTTCAATTCTCACCAGAAATTTTAATAGGGCATCAAACGCTTCAGGATCTTCCTTGTCCAAATATTTGTTGTTTCTTTTTAACTCATTTGAGTATTTTAACAGTTTGAAAAAGTTTTGTTGGTCGTTCATATGTAAATAGTTTAATAATTAATCGAGTATTTTTAATTCACGTAAGAACTCTAATTGTCTCTCACTAATTGGTTGAGCTTTTATAATTTGACCGGCAAATTTACCTTCAGTATGTATACCAATAACGCGATTAGTGTCTTTGCAATGGTAAACTCGTCCCTGAATACCGCGAATACTTACGTCAGTATAAACATCGCTTTTTGTATTTGATAAAATACTCTTGATTTCCTCACGAACTTTCGTTTTATTCTCGTTGTTAAGTCGAGTTCGAGTCTGTTCAAATTTTGTTGGCTTTTGATTCGGATTACGTGGTAAAGGATCATCAACACCGAACTTATGACCATGCTTAGACGTTAGATGATTTTCCGACTTATCAGTCAGTTTAGCTTCAAATCCATCATAAGCTGTTAAGTTTGTCGATGAATCTGAATTACGTTGACCTGATAGAATTGTTATAAACCGAGGTCCACCTACGCACCCTGGATTCTGTGGATCTGGCGTAGGTTGAGGTGTAAATCTACCGAACAATCCATCTCGATTTCGACCTGGCCGTGCAGGGAACTTAGGTTCAACTGTAAAGGCTTTAGCAAAAATACTTCCGCTCGATTTACTACTAGTTGGTTTATTACTTGTTTGCCGTCTTTGCTGTCTAGTAAAATTTGTTTTAGCAGCACCTTTTGCTTTTGAGCCAGGGCTGAACTTGCTTGGTCCACTAGAAGTATTATCAGAACCCCCAGAAGGGATTTTAAGAGCTGTATAAGCGCCCTGAGTGCATTTCAGAACTTGTTCTGGTTGTGATGAACCTTCTTGATTCAAATCAGCAATCATCGATGATTCTTGGTCCAAAGTCCTAGAGATTTCAGTTTTAGAGTTTCCTCCATTTTGAAAAGTTTTTGAATTGGATGAATGTAGTTTACCAAATAATAAACGAAGAATTAACATGGCAGACGCAAATAGTTTTCGTTTTCTACCACGAGGTTTCATATTATTTTGATTACCTTTCGGTTTTTTGAAGATCATATTTGTTTTCCTTTTTCTAAATACATTACATAAAATAACTCTTTAGTCGATTTTATTATCCAATACTCAAAATTCGATTTTGACGCTCCTGATCGCCCATCTGACTGACGTAACTGGAAGTTGCATTTAAGCTCCGATGACCAATCGTTTGGCGAACAAATTCGACATCTTTGGTATCTTTCCACAATTGAGAAATATAACCAATTCGAAAACTATGGCTGGTTATGTTTGGTTTTAAGGGAAGACGTTTTGAGACAGCACGCATCACCTTATTGACATCCATTGTAATGGTTTGTCGTCCAATGGGTTGATTTGGCTTTCGATCTGAGGTAAAAACATAGGAGTCTTTATCTTTCATCAGAAACAAAAACTCAAAATCTCTTTTCCGAGCCTTGACTAGTTTTTTGCCTTCCGCAGTCAAAAAGGCTTTGTGATTGGCAGGACCTCTTTTCAATCGATCGATCGAAATCCAACCTTCTTCTACCAAAGTTTCTAGTTATCCTACCTTCAATTATAAAAGTTCACCGATCCGAATTCCGGTCACTGTCAGAATACAAATCGCAATTCGTGTTCGTGTTGCCATATAAGTTGGACCTTCACTTTCTTTGATTAGCAGATTGTAGATTTCAGAATTTATCGGATCACGTTTTGGGAGACCTTTTCGCTTGGCCCATTTTTCTCGGCGTGCAGCTTTCTCTTCTCGTTCTTTCTTAATTGCATTTAATTCGGATACCACAATCTCTAATTGCTCGTTTAATCCCTTATTGAGTTCCAACAATTCTTGGTTCCGGAGTGCTAATCCAATAAAGCCTTTCTGCAAATCATCTCGAATAGCTTTTAGGTAGTTCCCATGATTAGTCTGCCCTTCTACTAAAATATCTAACTTTGATTCAACTTCTGATTCTGTAATTAATTGATTATTTTCTTTCTTAATTTTTTGTAGTTTGTTCGTCATAAAATTTTCTCCTTTATTTTTTTTGGTGGAAAGTAAACTTCACATAAGACCACACATTAAGATAAAAATTAGAAAGTTACATTTAGTCCAGCAGGTGGATCGATTGTAACTTTCTATTTTACTCTATTATTTTGGTGTTTAAAGGGGTCAATTAAGGCTCTACCCAGAAAAGCCAAACACTAAAATTTAAGATTTCAATAAAATTTGACCCTGGTTAGTTTAACCCGGGTCAAATTATTTTGAAAAATGAATTTTTACCGGGTTCTAAATTATTTAAAATAGGGTTCTAAATGATTAAAAAATAATTATTTATTACTGGGTTTTATATTTGCTTCAATGGATCTCGAATATTAATATTTTCATAAAAATAAATAAATTTAGCTTGAGTAATATTAATAGGTTTGATCTGATGGAGATACTTGATGGAATTATCCTTTTGAACAATCTGGAATTTGGGTTGTAGAAATTTGTTTTGAATTTCTTGGTCAATAGATTCAATCAAGATTCTTTTAACAGTGGTTTTTTTAAGATTAGAAACTTTTTCAAATGGTTTCATAAACTCTTCAGTATCAAGTTTTTTTTTAATATTTGTTTAACCAAGAATTTGTATAAGTTGAGTTTTGACTTCAAAGTGTTGAGTGTTTTTCCAGTGAAGAAAATAATAGTCAAACTGAAAAGGAAAGTTGTAGTCATAAAATTGGTTTGCAACTAACAAAGTAACATTCTATATATTTCCTTTTTTTTGGATGCTGAAATAAGGAATCAGAACTACACTCGTAAATTGAGAATTATCATTCAAAATCAAATTATCATCCAGAGTTGTTTGAAATGTTTTTAATTGAAATTGGTGTAGATCTTGAAATTGTTTAAAAATTTCTACCATCCTATTTCGTTGTCGATGGTTTTTTTCATTGCCTCTGACGTAACGTATAAAATCAATAAGACGAAAAGTAACTTCATAAAAAGTTTGCTGCTGATCATTTATTTGAAATTTTTGTTGCTTCTTGCCATGTTTCTGAATATAGGATAAAGTACGAAGATAATTAAAGATAAGCTCTTTATTGGCAGTTAACTCCTGTTTAAAATAAGTAGTAATAAATCCGTTGAGATTTGGTTTCTGAGAGAACTTTCTGTACCAATAAAGCAACCAATCGGTATAAGGACTATTTAAAGTGACCTAGCGAAATGAATAAGAATAATATTCTTTAATCAACTCATGCTCAAACTATTGTATAGAATTATCCATGAAAAGTTCTTTTAATAATATGGATGGTTTGAATTCAAATTCAAATTTCAATCCTTTAAAATTATGATCTGTATCAATCTGATAAACCCTATAATATCTTGGATTTCCTCTTTGCCCAACCCTTAAAACTAAACCTGTTTCTTCATACTCCCAACTAGCTTTGCGACGTTTATCTTTAGTGATGACTCTGCGTCGAGAAAGTTCCATGAAATCTTCTATGGATTGGTTTGTATCTGTAACCTTAGATTCGCGTAAAGAATTAATATCAATTCGAGCAAAAGTTAATTTTGTAAGATCAAAAATATTTCGATCCAATTGGTTGTTTTTAATTTGATTATAAAAGTACTCGGCATTATCGCCGGTAAAATTAACTTTTGTGCCCTCCCAGAAACTCTTTACTTTTGGATTGTAATCATAGTGGACAAAATTAACTTCATGTGAATTTTTGTCACTCGAAAAAAAAGTTTCTTTTTGGTCTAGTTGTTCTCTTTTAAAGGTTGCATTAAAACCAAAAGATTCAAACAAGTACAAAGCTACTTTTCGGAGGTAATCTTTCTGAATGAAACCAGGAATATTGAAAGAAAAGTAATCAATAGTTAATTTTTGAGATTGAAGATTAAGTTGTTTCATTTTTCCTTGATTGATGATAGTGATATTTCGATTTTTATTCTCCTAAATTTTTATATATGTCAGTAACTGATAGAAGAGAGTAAAAAATGTGAAGAAAATTGTTGCTCAAATTCTTCAAAACGATTTCCCACTAACAAAAGGTGATACTCTTGAAAAAATTTTCCTTTCATTTCATGTTCGAATTTTAAATAGTTTTTTCCTTGGTATGTCCAAAAATAATTATTACTTCTTCGATTTCCAATCTTTAAGATAAAATCTTTAGAATTTTTTTCAAGACTAACATTTCTATCTCTTTGACAATTCTCGAGAAATTCTCTGGCCGAGATTTTATCCTCTCTTTTGTTATTTTGAGAAAAGTAGAGATCAACCCGACTAAGAATTGCTATAAAAAAAATTTCACCATATTTTTTGAGTTTTCTAATGGG
>JAAUYB010173303.1_pt1 | contig 11447 bp, 9 predicted proteins | sample 7278071 | NCBI WGS metagenome assembly JAAUYB01 (sample SAMN14350121, study PRJNA611818) | marine sediment metagenome | isolation source: surface marine sediment (1.8m) | place: French Polynesia: Moorea | collected 2018-08 | reverse complement strand
GTCTTGATTCTGGCACTCGACCAAAGGAGCAGCTGCCGATGACGAACAGGCACGCCCACAGCCTGGACCTAGAGGAGTACCCCACTTTAGAGAAGCACCATCATCACCACCATCACAAGAGGAAGTCCAAGAGCAGCCGCCGCAAGGATGTCGAAAGAAAAGCCTCTTCGACGGCGGACTCTGGCATTTCCGAGGCCACGACGGCGTCCTCCTCCGTCACCATGTCTGAGGACTCCGAACAGAGGCGGAGGGAGAGGACGGAGAGGAAGGCGAGGAGGGCGGCGGAGGCGAAGGCGACAAAGGAGGGAGAGGAAGATGAGGACCGCAGGAGGGAGAGGAGGGAGGAGAGGAGGAGGAGGGAGAGGCTGAAGGAGATCCCCGAGGACGCGGCCCCTGCTCCGGCGCTGGAGGACAAGGAAGGGGAGAGAAAGAAGACGAGGAGGGAGGAGAAAAAATCCAGAGAGAAAACTCATGGAGGCTTTGATGCAAATCAGGAGGGAACGGAGAAGAAGCGAGACCGGGAGCGCAAAAAGAAAGTTATGACTGCGGAATTAGCATGATATATACGGTATATATTGTCTAATGCAATAAAATACATTGTACCGGAACCCAATATATTTTAAAAAAGAAATTGATATCGTCAAATTAACGGACGACAAGTAAATGTTGACTTTGAATCCTCTGACATAAGTCTTTTCCCATCTTTCTCACTTCATTTTTCCCTTGGCTTCCATTCTTTTCATCTCCACGTCTTGGGCGTCATCTGTGAGGAAGCAGGCGACCGGGCCGGCAAAGGTGAACACGAGGGAGAACGTGACGGACCTGACGTAGGGCTTCAGCTTGTAGGCGAGGTTGATGTTGCGCACGGTCAACTCGGCCACTTGGTCGCCGCCGCCCCAGCTCATCACCACGTTCTTGTTCTCGTCCAGCCTCCCGGGGTACCTGAAGGCGTTGTTGAAGTTCTTGCCGTTCTTGGCGGAGGAGAGCTTGGGCCTGCCGTCCTCCCAGTGCTGGCTCAGGTAGAAGAGGAACCTGGGCGGAGGAGGCTGCTCGGACTCTGACTGCAGCTTCTCGAAGCGCTTCAGTTCGGAGATGCAGCCACGCAATAGCTCAAAGGTGTCGCTTGGGGTGCTCTTGTTAAGGTCAGGCCAGAACAGGAGCAGGTAGAAGAAGTAGGGCTCCGCGAACTTGGCCTCGTCCGACACGAGCCTCTTGCAAAAGTCTTTCACTCTTTCCTCGGAGAGGGTGCAGTTGCGACTCATCTGGTGGAAGTCGAAGGCGAACTTGATGTTCATGTACGATATCTTGTCGCGCGTGCTCATGGGCAGCTTGGCCTCCGCGCTGACTGTCGCCATGGTCGTCGCGATTTTTTGAAGGTCTGAAATCTTGGTGTCAACATTCCTGATCCTAAGCCTGCTCAGCCAGCCGAACGTGTTGGCGACTCCCACGGCCAGGAAGAGCCTAAGTATGTTCATCTTCTGCTCGGGGTCGATGTTCTTCCTCTCCAGCTGCTGCCTCCACACCGGGTTCTTGCTTCCGAAAATGCTGTTCACCTCGTCGATGTAGTGTTCCAGATTCTCCAGCAACTCGATCTGGTCACGATCGTAGCTCAGCGTGTCCACGTACGTCATTTTCCTGGTCAGGAGGTACAAACACTCCTTTGTATTTTCGTAGAGGCCAGACACGAAGTTGAGGTGGTCCTTCCACGACCTCAGGACTTCCGTGTAATTCTCGGCCCAGACAAAAGGGGTGACTTCACCCACTAGCACGCGCATGAAAGAATTCCTGCCTTCGGTTTCTTTCAGCTCCTCCGTCTCTAGAAGGTGCTTGATGACCATCAGGTTTGAGTCGATGACCCCAAAGAGACCATAGTTGTTGCGAGGAAGGTACACTTCATCCTCCTGGATTCTCTTGTTGTTTTCCTTGTCCGATTCTGTGAGTCTCTTAATAGCCTCGTTGTACAGTTTCTGCAATTGCGAAAGTAAGAAATGGCGTAAATGTAAAAAAATAAGTAGGACATAGATATACCTGTGCTTTCCAGAAAGAGTCGCAGGCTGTCTTTCCTGTGATCAAAACGTCTTCCATCTGATGCAACTGGAATTGGCCATGCTTCTTCTGGGTTCTTGTTAGATTTCTGGAAGAATCGAAAAATATACCGGTATTGAAATTATATGTAAAGCCAAAAGATAGAAATTACTCACTGCAGCATTCGTTTGTAGACCTGGCCTGTAGTGTCGACCACAGTAAACCTCTCTGGAGAATGTTCCGAAGCCTTAACAGCCCACTTGAGGGCCTCCTGCAGAGAGTCCCAGTCGTCGACGTCCCAGTAGTGGAGTCTGGCGAGGCTCTGAGCCAAGATAGACTTGTGCACCTCCTGGGCCTCAACTTCAACGAGCATGTTGTACGCTGCCTGCAGAACCTCGGCTGCCTTCTCTTTGCTCTCCTCGTCCAAGATCTCGTGAATCAGGGGAGAAAATCTTGTCTTCCTTGGTACCTTTGACCACATCACAGGGGAGGATTTGGCGGACCTGGCCGCTCTGGAGCTTGCTGCTGGCCTTCTCTTGGTGAGCAAGTCTACCAGGATTCCGTGAATGTCATCTTGGAGAAATCGCTCCTTCGTCAGGGTCTTTTCTGATATAAGCCTTTTGACAGTCATTGATAAGTCAGTGCCCCTGCTCAGTTCAGTGAAGAGTTGAAACGCCACAGGGACGTGGTTTATCTCTTTATACTTGCAGCTAGGCGACTTGTAGTAGGATCTTGTTGTTTCTCTCGTGAAATAAACTAGTTGAGGGCAAAAGGATCTGAACTTCTTTGTGACGTCGCCGAGATCTTTTTTTCGAATTTGGCTAACCTTGGAGAGACCTTTGAATGCCACCAATTCGCAGTGTTTTCTTGGCAAGCCCACATTTCCAAAGAACTTGAGGACAGAAAGGAACAATAAAAGAGTTTGCTGATCTGGGTACATTCTGCCCATGTCCAACAAGATTCCTTGAACTACTCTCTTGACGTATTCTGAATTGGTATTGAAGTCCTCGGCAACGATGACAAAGGAGAGCATGTCCTTTATGTCAACATCAACTTCCAAGGTTTTCAGGCGAGCTTGGAACAAAGTCTTTTCTTCGGGCGACAAACTTTGTTCAAGAATGTGCTTTTTCTCTTGCACTTTAGTCCCTCTTTCGAAGTCCGATGAGTTTTTTCTCAGCTCCGTCTCGAACGAGCTGTAGAGGCACACCACCACCACAACAGCCCTCCTGAAAGTTATGCGCCGCCTCTCGCACTCAGCCTGGAGCAAAGATGTCAGTATGTTAGCAAGTTGTGGTATGCAGTTGTCAAAGAGAACAACAACTGTAGGACAGCTGAGCTCTAAGTGGTTTCCCCTGGCGACGTCTGCTTTTTCTTGGTAGCTTCGGAAATTGAGAATTAGCTTCGCATAGGTTGCCAGTCTGTCTCTGTCGATCTCTCCTCTTTGGTAGCAGTTCTTGCCGTCGATTTCCATGCATTTTCTTGTCTTCCTCAGTGACCAGAGTACATGTCTTCCCACGGTCGTGGCTCCAGAGCCGGGCTGGTGTATCACTGCAACCCTACCTATCGGCTTTGTTTTGCTCAATTCGGCTTCACGAATGTCATCTAGAACCCTGTCCACCAGTTGTCTCTTGACAAGACCCTGAGGAATTCGGGCTTCTTTGGGCAGAGGCACAGAACTGGGCTCGGAGAGGTAGAACACGGGCCACTCGGGCTCAGCTCCGCACAGAAAGTCTTCGATGAAGGTGTGTGCCTTGAGCCAAAACTCCTTTGCAGCAAAACTGTCGGCTTCCAGCACGTACTGACATTCATTGCCGACGAGAATGTTGATTCCATGACCCCGGAAGTATTCAAGATCCTTCTCTTCTATGACAAGGTTTCCACCCCCGCTGCCAGGAATAGTTTTTCCACAGAAAACTTTTTTTTCCGTCTTGACTTTCATGAAATTTGACAAATGATTCCAATCACAGAGGAAGGCCTTTTCAGCCCATCTGGAATCAACTCTCTGCATCTGACCAGAAATGTCAGTGATGGTGGCAATGTCTTCGAACAGGCACACTATCATCCCCACTTGTACCTGCCAGAATGCCTTGAGGACTTCGGAAATTTCTGCTTGGCACTCTGCCTCATCCACGAGGGACACCACCACCACTCTTTCCACGTGCTCCATGTAGCTCTCATTGAATGCCGCATGAATCAGTTTTGACAGAGTTGAAAAAACCGTCTGATACCAGGCCTCAAATCCATCCTTGGAAGGAGCGCAGGAAATGTGGACAGTTTTGTGCCCAATCATCAGACTGTCAAGTGAGTCTCGCTTCCCCCAACTTTGGTGCAGCTCCTCCCCCGTCACAGCAGTGATCTCTCTTGTTCTTCCTTGTTGATATAGGTGGCAAAGATCCGTTACGGGTGAGAAGTCTCCGTCTTTCTTGCCGAGGTCCAACATCAAGAACCAGTCGAAGTTTGAAATCCAGGAGAACCGTTTTTCAAGTTTGTTGAGGTGACTGCACACCAGGACATACTTGCAGTTCTCGTTGGGGAAGCCGCTGGACCTGCCAAGGCTCAAATGGACGTCCAGGCGGCTCTCCATTGTGTTCTTGCCTGCCTTGAGCTCTGCCTCGAATATGTCTCTGCGGACGGCCGCTGCAGCCACTTTGTCGCCTAGCTCCTTAAGGTTCTTGTACAACATGTTCTCCGTTCCCTCTCGAAAGTAAAAGAGCCTCTCGGTTTTGCCTTTGTTGTCGGGGGCACTGTCCAAGAAGAAGCTCATTTCTTGACAAAGGTCGGCGAGGGGCTGCACCTCCAGCTCGACCACGAAGTGGTCCGCTTGCTTGACGTCATCGCTGTCCTGTAGAGAACATGAAGACAGGAATATAAATTTTTTTGTACAAGGTGGCCTTTTTAGACAAGAACACAATATAAATCTCATTTGGATGGGGAAATGAGTTAGTCAAAAGAAAATGATAAGATCACAATGTAGATTGTGTTGCTTGTCTTTTGTTTCTTTATTGTGCAATTAGCTAACAATGTACATTACTGCGCTAGTACATTATAACCGCGAGAGTGATCTTACATAAGATTTACACAATCTATGCACCTAATCAGCAATAAATGAGTATCCTACCTATTATGACTTAGTCTAATGACTTGCGCATGTCAGTTTATGACGGTGTTAAGATTGCCTCGTTGGAGGCAACCAGTTGCGTTATTTCCCTTTGAATTTGATTAATCCTTTTTGCCATAGGAGTCCCCTATCAATCTCTTTTTGTATCCTGGCCCTGTGACCATTTGGGGCTGGGCAGAGGTTCCATAAGTGCCATGGATCTTCTACCGCTTCACCGCAGAGGTCACAGGAAGTATCATGAATGTCATTCCAGTGCCTCAGGTGTCTTTTGAACAAACCATGTCCAGTGATTATTTGAACCAGGTTCATCAGATCCTTTTGGTTCATTTTTGACACAACTTGATTTTCCATGACTTGTGGAACAAAGAGTCGTGATATGTGGTATTTTGTCTCATCTAGTGTTTCCCACCAGACTTGCCACTGTGATAGGTAGTTGCTATGTATCAACTGTTTAATTTCCCTGTATGTAAGAGGGAAATGTGGATATGTGGTTTGTATCTTTGTAGCTTCTTTGGCTCCCTTCCTGGCCAGGGTATCCACATATTCATTGCCTGTCTGATCACTGTGTCCTTTGACCCAGTTTATTGTGAGTGAGAATGACTTTGATAAGTCTCTCATTAGCTCCATTGTTTCAAACGTTTGATACTCTTCTGCAGTAAAGCCATTCAATTTGTTTACTGCACTTAATGAATCACTGTAAAGTCTAGTGATTCTGTTGCGATCTCCATTGTCTTTAAGCCAACTAAGGGCTTCCCTAATGGCCATTATTTCTGCTAGATACACTGAAATTCCCTTAGTGCAGAGACTATCCTCTGCTAGAATATAGTCCCCGTCACAGGCACACCAGGCATAACCAACGTTATCTTGTTCTTTTGAGGCGTCTGTTTACAGAACCAATGGATGGTCGAATGAGCCATTCAAAATTTGCAGTGCTGCTGTTTCGCTCCACATATTAATTAAGAACTTGACTTGCCTGGGCAAGTCTGCTGAAATGGATTCGTTCTCTAATTTATTCCACTTTGCTATATGTCCTGTTACCTTGGACATCTTACCAATGCAGTCCCAGTTCCTTGGGGCCGCATTCTTCGTACGTAGGTAGGCACAAAGGCCCATTTCCTTACAGTGCAATGCTAGGGGTAGCCAGCCCATTAATACCTCCATCCCCGCTGTGGGGGTAGATCTTAGAGGTCTCAGTATGGAAAGTAGAGCGAGACGCTGTACTTTCTGTAGCTTCAACTTGTCAAGTTCTTTGATGTCATGTGCCCATACTTTAAATCCATAAGTCAGTTTTGGCCTGACAATTGCCTTGAAAGCCCACTCCATTTTATCTGGTGTGAGTCCCCACCTGCTGCTTACAATGTTTTTGCTTTTAAGCAGAAGGAACTTACATTTGTTCGTACGTTCCGTTATGTGCCTCGTCCATGAGAGGCTTTTATGCATTTCAACTCCTAAGTACTTGAAGGAGTCAGAGTAGGTTAGCTCCGTGTCATCTAACGCAGAGTAGGTAGATTCTTCAACCTCCTTCTTCTTGTGAATAGGATGGTTTTTGTCTTAGTCGGAATGAAGGTTAAACCATTTTGGTTGCCCCAATCAATTACTTTGTCCAGTGCCGGTTGCAGTAGCTCCCACAAAGATGGAGGGTCTGTCCCTTCTGTGTATAGCAGAATGTCATCTGCGTAACCTAGGACTTCTACCGAGTCTCCCTGGAATTGAGTGAGGAAGCTGTCAATGATCAGGTTCCACACCAGTGGAGATAGAACACCGCCTTGTTGACTTCCCCTGGCTGGTTGGACGGTTGCAGTGTATCCTTGTACCTTCGCCTTGACGCCTTGACAATGTACGGTTTTTGAGTAGATTGACATACCAGCGTATAATATTGCTTGGTATGCCTTTCCTCTCCATGCATGTTTGAGCTGAGTCAAATTTAATACAGTCAAACGCTCCAGAGCAGTCCAGGGATTGTGTTGCTTGTATGACCTGTTCCAAAGCTGGAAATTTGCCCCATAAATTTGATTCTAGAACCAATGCTTTTGACGAAAAAGTAATTATTCTTCCGTCGAGCCGTGCTTACCATGCCCACAACTGGTATAAACTTTAGGGATTGCTGTATGCATTGTTGAGCGACCCTTCTCTCCACCCGTGACGATTTGAACCTCCGCGGTGCTGATCCAGTGAAGTTATCGTCCAGGATGGCCTGTGGGGAAAATAACAATAGCAATTTGCATGCAATGCATAAAACGTAATTTCGGGGACGAAAATGTTTTGCTCTGGCGTATTACTGGAATAGGACATCGGGTTTTTTTTGCCAAAAGAACAACACGATCATACAAATCACCTGGAGCGTATCTCTGTCGTTTGCCGTCAACTTCAGTCCCACGACCTCTCCATGTGACATTCCCCGTCCGTCTTTCTTGTCTGCGACGCCCAAGGCGATTACACCATTGAGCCGGGCGTTGAGACACCCAACCAGGAACCTTCCCCACTTCTTCACGAGGGCGGCCTGGTGCCTCGCTCTGGCATCGCTGTCGCCCGAAAGGTCCGGGGCCCCTTGGCCGTAGAAGTGGTCAAAAACCTTGTACTCCCTGGCAGGGTCGTGGAGAGACGGACTCGAACTCTCCTGCGGCAAGACGCGGCCGCGAACGTAGAAGATGTCCCCGACAGAGGTAAGGAAGCTTCTAGGTTGTTGTTGTTGCTGCTGCTGCTGCCGCCGCTTCTGCTGCTGCTTCAACTTGACCTTCGTCTTGCCGTCATCGTTCGAGATTTGAATACCTTAGGAAAAAAACGAGAATGGCGGTGGCTCTTCGCACTCAGATAAAACTTTTACGGTTTCAAGTTGTTCACCTGCTGCTGTTTCTCCTTTCCGCGAATTAGGGGACGGCGTCGAAGGGTGTCCTGTTGCTTCACTTGAGGTGCCAAAAATGGTCTCCTTCAGCTTGAGCAGCATTCTGATGCTGACTGGGCTGAGCTCCTCCACCCCGTCCTCCTCCTTAAGCGCCACATAGTCGCTCTTCACGAATTTCTTCAGGGCGTTCCCGTCCAACCCCGCCTCAAAGAGGGCGAGGGCGAGCGGCTCCCCTGCCATCCCCGACTTGGTCAGGAGGTCCCTGAGGCCGGCGGCGTCGAGGCCCGCCGCCTCCTCGGCGGTGGGGAAATCTGAATGTTTGAGGGAGGGGAAATGAAGAATGAAAGTGAGATTGTGGCTAAATAGTAGCCCTCGTACCTGTCCCGTCCATATTCTCGTTCCTTGCGTAGTTTTGAAACTACGATCCCTTTGGCGGCTTGCGCCTAGCAATGCGAGACGTGGCTAGACATGGTGTCCCTAGTTCTTGTACTCATAGAGCTAAGAAAAATAATTCGTAAATTCGAGAATCTTGTTTTTTTAATTTCTTTGCTTCAAAAACGTTCGTTTCTGACTCACTGTCTTGTAAGCTTGGCTTCCTTTGCTAACGTTCGCCTGGGCAGACGCGCTCTTGGTGCTGTTGGCTGAAGAGAGCTGAAAGCAGCCCGATTGGGGCAACAAAAGTGAAACGGCGTCGCCCTCTCGCCTTTCCTCTTTCCTCCCTCTTCCTTTCCCAACTGAACAGTTCTCCCCCTCTTGGGTAGCATAGCAACAAAGCAATACAGAACAATGGGGGTCGGATGGCAAAGAGGGCGCGCGTTCCCAGCCGATATGACTGTTGGGACCAGCACTGCAGGCGCAGGCATGACCGCAAATCCGCAATAATGTTCGAGAAAAGCAATTGAGAAACTGGCGCATAGATAAACCTTCAATGTAGGCATATGCGATCCGACTGAATCAAGTAAGTTCGCCGAAGAAAACAGGTTTGTCGATCAAGGGACGTAAAATACAAGTAAATGCAAACATGGAGAAATTCTCTTCTTTTGCATGTTTTCGCGGAATGGGGCGAAAAATCGGCGGTAATTCTCACTGTTTGTTTGTTCTATTTCGCTGAAACAGAACGACGACAACGTGTAACGTTTACAACGTGTAATTCTCCGACGTCTATTTAATTTATCAGGGAACTCAAACAATACAAATGGAGTTTGTGAAAAAACACGCAAGCCTGACTTGCTGACCAAGTATATTAGGGGGGAAAATATCACTAGAACAGAGACGCTGGCAAACTACATAATAAACTTTCGATTCATGTTTGCAGCAGCTGGTCGCTCCGCGGGATACCAAGTTGCAAAATTTCCATACTTTTATCGATTGCGATTTCCTGGAAAGGTCTGTGTGCAGTGAATTTCCTGCTACTAATTTTAGGCGAAGTTGAGACGTTGAGACAACTTTCAGCTAGTTGTTTTCAGCAACCACAATTTTGGAGCTTTAGAGCCAATGGCTTCACTAATACTGTAGAGAGACTCCAGTCTATTTAATTTCTCAGAGAACTCAAACAATACGAATTGAGTTTGTGAAATAGCGTGCAATCGTGCGCTTGGATAATGTTGAGTTCAAAGTCAGAAAGCACCGCAGTTTGTTTGCATGCGTTTCATTCTGTGCTCACTCAATCAAGGCGTCCCATTTAGTAAGAAAGCTGTAGGCCTAACAGAGCAGAGAGGAGGAAACTTTTCGCGCATAGGTCTTTCACCGTTTTCTGCTACAACTAAATCGATCGAAAATGTTTTTTCCCTCCTTTCTTTCTTTCTACGCCACACTTCCTTGCCACGCTCTTGACCGCTCTACATTGCAAGGGGAAATCAAACTCTTCTTCATATTTTGACCGCCATGGACCCAATCGACTTCCCGCTCCTCATCCTCCTCCTCCTCCTCCTCCCTCCTGTAAACGGCAAGTTGAGGTCATTCTCCCGCTTCTTCAAGAACCTGAACAGGCAAAGCAGCTCGGAAGAAGGCACCGGCAGCGGCGAAGGAAAGTGATCTTTCGATGGTTGCGTTGAAGGAGTCCGAATTTTATTGTTTTTCTCTCTGGATACTTCACTTTTTTTACCCAAGATGGACAAGAATGAAAGAAAGCATTTCCCATACGTTCGTATTTGCAGATTTAGAATGGTGGGAAATCGTCTTAGCTGTCATCGGTTTCATCGCCATTGTTCTCGTGATTCTATTTCTGGCTTGCTACTGGTTTGTCGATTGCCTGAGGTGCTTGGAATCGCCGAGGAAAGGGCGAACCCGACGCCGACTTCCCCGACGAACTAAGAACCCCCGCAAAGAGGATCACGGCGCCAAAGATGAAGGTGGTGCACACTAAGTTGGCATCCCATAAATGAAGAAACAAAGTGCTTTTACTGAAGGTGACAATAATACTTTTTCATGGCCAGATCTCTTGTGCGTCCTGTGCGAGGGACCACACTGGCTGTTGGAGACGAGGAAGGGGCGGAGGGACACAGGTTGCAATGCCTGAGTGCCAACCGGGCCCGCCTGGAAGAATTCCCTCAGTCCGACAGAGTAAGGTGCCGGTGGTGCGGGAAGAAGCTGAGGAGGTTCCCCAAAGTGAAATCAAAGGCAAGGAGACTTCAAGTCTAGTCTGGTTTCACTTCTCCTCGTGTTTTTTTGTTCGTCAGAGTTGCAGTGCAGTTGCATTCAAATTGCAATATTTTTAGTGTTTTTAAAGATTTTTGCAGGGGGAAAGGTTCTTTTCTCTTTTCAAATGTTAAAACTGCACGATTGCACAGCTTCTATCGAAACTTAGTGCAGCCTTCCCGCAGTTCGTGTGCAGCGGGGGCCGGACCCAAGGCGGGTGCGAGAAGGGGGAGCCTCTCTCTGGCGGGGTCGTCGCCAGGTTCGGGTGCTTCGGGTGCGGATACGACCTCTGCTCGGGGTGCCACGCGAAGAGGGCCAAGAGGAAGGGTGGTGGACGGGTGAAAAAATACGGAAAGGACGACGGAAAAGCATCCTCTACGAGAAACAAAGTTGCTCTCTCCGTGACCACAGACGCTTGGTGCTGAACTGTACCCATAGGTGCTCAAGTTGGTCATCCCGGATTTTGAGGGCTAGGGAAGGGGGCTAGTAAGTAAAGTTTGTACGCTACTACAGTACAATGTGATCCGGAGGCAGGTGGGGGTCTTTATAGACCCCCTACTTGAGCACGTATGACTGTGTCAGTGTTGACAAAAAAGATGGCATATTTCAAATTTGTATCCTTGACAAACTTGTTGTCAGCATGACCAGAACCTCAAAATTTTTGTGCAAAAGAAAAGTACAAAAATAATGATTAAAAAGTAATTTATTTTCATTTCCAGCTATAGTGTTTTTGAAACCAAAGTCATTCTCCGCATAATTTCATGTCGTTTTCCAGTGTCCACTTGTCCTGGCTCCAAAATACTAAACTAAGATCCTGGAAAAAAG
>JAAUYB010046073.1_pt1 | contig 11447 bp, 8 predicted proteins | sample 7278071 | NCBI WGS metagenome assembly JAAUYB01 (sample SAMN14350121, study PRJNA611818) | marine sediment metagenome | isolation source: surface marine sediment (1.8m) | place: French Polynesia: Moorea | collected 2018-08 | reverse complement strand
CTATTTTCAACTAGCTTCGCTTTTATGAGGGAGAGAGCATGGATTTCTTTGTCAGAGGCGCAGGGGTGATAGGACTTTCCTGTCCGCTCATCCGAGAGCCACTGTGCCTTTGCCTTGTCCTCGTCCCGTACGCAAGAGAACCTGTGCTCTCCCACGTTCAGGCGAGAACTGGTCCTTCTCTTCCAATCAAGGCGAGCGTGCGCTCCTTAATGGAAGAAAAGACTGGCTTCAAATCACTCTCTCTGCCTCTTTCAGCTACTGTCTTGTCAAGAGAGCATGAGACAGTGCGGAACGGCGCGTGCTCGTCTCCTTTTGTGGTTAAGCGTGCTCGTGAGAGCGACACGAGACCTCTTAAAGAGCGAGACGTCCTTGACGGCGAATGGCGGAGCCAAATGCGGTCTATTCAGCACTGTCTTGGAATGCAAGGAGTCTGCCTTTTAGCGCCCTTTGAAGGTCGCCTAATTAGCATACTGCGTTCCTGGATTGTGGGGGCGACAAATTAAGTCTGCTCCCTCAAGAGTTCTAGAACGTCTAGCTGTCTCTTGAAATTAACACAATCCGCTCCATTGCAAGAGAGATAGGTGAAATTCATCTGGTCAACAATTATGAGATGTTGGAATGCGTTTTCATCATGTTATGCATTTTGAGCCTAAATTGAGCAGGGAGTCGTGGGACAACGAGTCGTCTGCCTCTAATTTAGCTCGTTGAGGGCGCCATCTGTGGTTAGCAGTGGGGCTAGGCGAAAGGGGATTTCTTGCTTAAGATAATAAGTCGACGGTGGGCTGCAAAGCCGCCTTGCTGTTTCCTCAAACTGGAAGAAGCAGACCGTCAGTTCTTATTGTCAGAAAGTCGAGGTAAAACATTTTCTTACTTATGCACCTCCTGGGTAGAGGTCGTACTAAAAGTTAAGTTTCCTCGCGCTCTTAACTAGGAGCTCCTCTCAACTCTTGTTGGAAGTTCTCTCTTGGTTAGAGCCAAGAAATGCCTCGAGGGGGAAATCAATTATCCACCTCCCTTTCGTCGTTCCTCATTGGGGGAGTTGAAATCTCCCTGGCAGTGGTCTCCAATAGGGGGAAGCGTCTCTTCCGCCTGTTTTATGACCCTAAAACTGCTGTTTTGTCGCATCTGCTGCCCTCTGTGAAGGGGAGCTTTGACAAATTGGTAGATAAGAGCTAGGGATCTCCAGCAGAGAACATTCTCTCCGCGATATCCGTAGATCAAATCCTCTTCTTCAGTTTCTGTTCTGGTGGTTAGCCATTCCTAAGTCGGAAGGGGGGAGGCGAGGATTCCTCCGCTGTTCCGCTGCGCCAGCACTGTCAGCAAGAGAGTGCTCTCCTGGATCTTATTTCATAGATCAACGCAGGGTAGCAGAAAGTGAAGCTGGTAGGGGCGGCTACGCCTTCATCCCCCAGAAAGAGTAGTTATATGGGGCCATCATGCCGAAAGGGCGTTACTCAGATGACGGAATGCTGCAGCTTCTTTTAGTCGCGCTTTCTGCCGCTGGTCCCTTCTCAATCTTCATTGAGTTTTTTCTAGTCTCTCTGCAGGCCCAAAGGGTCTTTTCCATTTTGCGGGGCGAGGAGCAGCGTAAGCTAACTCTTCGCCCTCTTAAGAAAGGGCTTCCCTACTTACAAAGGAAGCGACGTGGCCGCTCACTGCGGCTTCGTCAACAGGGCGCGGAAGCAAACCTTCCGCTGCCTCGCATTCCTTTTATGAGGAGCGCTTTCCAAAAGGAAAAGGCAACTTTCGCATATGGCATAGCGGCGTGGCATGCTACAAATTTCTCCCCCTCCCTTTTGCTTCGGCGAGGTCTGGGAAGACCTTCCAGCCCTAAACAATTGGGATAGGAAAACTTGGGCATACCTTTTCTTCCTGTCTGGAGCCAATCTGCTCTTCGTAGCCTACCGTCACGCCCTCTCTCTACGAGAGAAAATTGGGTGGAGGGTGGCTTCGCTTTTCCTCTTCTTGTCAGCAAAAGGGAGGAGATCACTCTCCCGCCATATGGTGAATCAAGCAAGTGGAACAGAAAGGAAGATGCTGCTGAGTTTTCCTCCGCCGCTTTGTGCTTCTATCTTCCGCCTTCCGCTGTCCAAAGGAGAGGGAGAAGGGGGGAGGGAAGAGAGCACTAAAGCGGTTTGCCTGCGGCTGTTAACGAGCGGCAGCAAATTTGAGGATTCAGCGTTCTCTCCAAATTGAGAGGTGTTTTCTTGAAGAGGGAACTGATATGCACGGCAGCTGCATTCAGAGCGCTCTTTGGCTGTTCTGGCAGCCTGTGGGAGGTGCGTCATCTCTAAATTTCCACAAATGGAGTCTCAGCTTTCAGCTAGTAATTCTCCTCTGGGAATTGCCAGCTTATTCGGCCGGATAAAGCGAGAGTCACAGCTTGTTTAGAGAGAGACACGCTCCTTGCCTTTTCTGATCGCCCATCAGAAAAGCCGGTATTCGATGGAGGAAGACTGCGGCCCGATCAGCCCAGGTTTTAAACTGACTATCTATGGCGCGGTCTTTTCCGTTTTGTTGCATTCTTGCACTGAGCTAGCAATAGCTGAGTTGAAATTCGAGCTCTCCTTCTTCACCTCGTCGGAGGAGGAAGCAGGCTGCGCCAGCATGCTCCGTCGTAGGAAGAGGAAGAAGTGGCAGTTGCCTGCCAATGTCCGCATGACAGAGAGCGAATATACAAGAAGCATGGGGTTTTGTGGAAGGTGAGAAGTGAGGCTGTGGTTGGGATGTGGTTGCTGTGGTGTGCAGAACGTGTTTTGGCGCCACGTGCGCCGAGGAGCGGCCCTCCTCTTTGGTGTTGCTGCGCGGGGTGAGAAAAGAAGCAAGTTCTTTTCTTCTTCCACTTCCTCCCCACTGTACACAGTGTGGGCTGTGGGAGAGAAGTGAGGTCGACTTTAGTTTTAGCGGTCAAGCAAGGGGGGAACTGCCTCTGGTTAGTGCCACCCTGTTAGAGATGATTAGTCTCTGTCTTCCCACTGCACTGGGAGTCGCTGCGAAGGGGTTGAGGCGGTAGGAAACCGTAACCCTGCGTAGCGTCGACCTGTAGCCGGCTTTAAACTACTTGTTGTGGTTCTCATGGCTCTATCTGAGGAAGGGGGAGTTTAAATGGCATCTTCTACCTCCTCCGCCCACTCAGGTTCATCGAGCACTTCTTCCAAGGGGTCAGGCTGTCGCCTGACGTCCATTTCTTTGTCGTACTCTTCGACATCTCGAAGGACGACAATGTTGCCGATATCTCGTTCTACCAGTCCAGCGGCCGTTCGGATTCTCACCAGGCGGCTGTGACCGTCGATACCGGTTTTGAGAGCTTCAATTCTCCCAAGTGGCCAATCCTGTCTCTTCCTAACTGGTACCTTGCAGATAACAAGGTCACCGACCTGCGGCTCCTTTTGAGCGCGTACCTGCCCCTTCAGTTCCAGAAGAGAGTCGATGTACTGGCTCTTAAAGGAGTCCCAGAACACCTTAAGTACTCTCTGCTTCTGGGCCCAGTATGAGGCTGTGGACTTGGTCTGACCTTCTTCTAGCTCTCCCAGTGGGAGAAGAGACAGATTATGACCGTAGATCAGGTGATGAGGCGTGATCACCTCGCCGTCGTCAACACTGCCGCGGGGGAGCTGAACTAGCGGTCTAGAGTTGATCACTTGCTTAACCTCCTTTAATAAGGTGGTGAGCTGGACTCTGTCTAGCAGAGTTTTGTCCAGCTCCTTGAGCAGGATCTCCTTGACGCTTTTGACAGCTCTTTCAATTACCCCGTTTGTTGACGGCTGGTAGCGTGCGCTCCAGCTCCAATAAATGCCTTCAGCTTTCCTTTTCGAGCGAGCTCGAATGTTCACTGTCTTGCCTTTATTGAGCTGGTCGAAAAGAGTGGCCATCTTCTTGTGGCTTGGAAAGTTGTCAAGTCTGACAGAGCGCGCCTTTCCGTATTCCGCGAAATGGCGCCTCATGGCTTGTACAAAGCTCTCTGCATCATTAGACTCGAGCAACTCCAAGTTTATACCACGAGTGGTCATGCAAGAGATAACCAGCACCCAAACCTTTTCCGGCTTCTTTCTCTTGTCCTCGGAGGCAATGAAGATATGTCCCAATCCGTCAATTGCCACATGAGAAAAGGGTGGCTGATTTACAGCCAGCCTCTGAGCGGGTAAAGGAGGCACAATTTGTGTGGGTGCGCGGCCTGACACTTTTCTGCAGGGGATGCACGTCTTCTTCACCTGGTTGATGAGGCGTCTTGCCCTCAACAACCACCACCTCTTCCTCATTTGAGCATGGACAGAGTCCGTCGTCGCGTGATCACCGTCTTCATGAATGAAGCGGATCACTCTCGGGACGATGTCGCCATCGTCGGCTATCACAATCGGCCTGTTGTATTCAGGGATGGTGAAGCCAGCGGAGGCGCTTTTACTCATGTCTTTATGGTCCAGAGGAAGAAGTGCCAGCCGGCCTCGGGCTCTAATCAGTCCGTCCTCCCAGACTGGGTTGAGCGTAGCGAGGCGGCTCGTGGCGCTGACAGGTTTTCCTTTGCTCAGGGCCTTGATCTCGTCGGGGAAGAGCTTGCCTTGCACGTACTTCATCAGCTCATCTGCCGCCGCCACCATGTCACCGTACGTGATGAGAGGTGGGTGGAACATGGCAGAGAGCGAGAGGCCTTTTGCTGCTCTCTTCCACCTGACGATTATCCTCAACACCTTCCTGATGTCGCTGTACCTGTCCACCAGCATCTGGACTGGATGGAGGAGGGTCGCGCTCCGAAGAGTCGCCCCTACAAACAGCGCGCCCTCCGGCGGCTCCCTGAACTCCTTAGCCGCTTCTGCCGTTGGTTGGTAGAATTTGGGCTGTTTTGGGAGGCTGTCGGTGTAGGCGAAGGCAGGACCTTCAAGCCATTCTTTATGGGCGAGTATCTCGGGTGGAGAATGTGGCCGTGTTAGCAGGTCTGCCGGGTTTTCCAAACCGGGCACGTGGTACCAGTCTTGGGGGGAGGTAAATTTATGGATGGCTTTTACAGCGTTGTGCACAAAAGTCTTCCATTGGTGCGGCTCGCCTTTAATCCAGCATAGCGCAACAGTGCTGTCGCCAAACAGCTTACAAGGGAAGTCTTCTGGCAAGTCCATAAATTCCTTGAGGTTGTAAACCAAGGTGGCAAGGAACTTGGCTGCCAGCAACTCACACCTCGGAAGGGAGTAGCCGTTAACTTTGTTCACTTTGCCCCTCGCCGTCAAGAACCGGCACTGGACCGAACCATTTGGGAATTTTACGCGGAGGTAAGTCACGCAACCAAAAGCAAAGGGCGAGGCGTCGGCGAAGCCGTAGATCTCCTTGCTCTCGGCCGCGGCGTCGAGCGAGATCCATCTGGGGAGACGAATCTCCCTGGCTTTCTCATGGCCTTTCTTCCACTCATCAACTTGCTTCTGCAAGTGAGGAGGCAGCTTTTCGTCCCAAAGCGCTTTAGTGGCCTTTTCGATGCCTCTGTCCGCTGACAGCTTTTCGTGGTACGACCAGATCTCTTTGATCAGGATGTTCCCGCCGGTCTTCCACGGCAGGAGGATCCCCAAGGGGTCGTAGATGGAGCCAACCGCTTTGGCTACCGTCCGCTTGGTGTCGTACCCCTTCTTGAAGGAGAAGGATTTCTCGAAGTCCCGGCCAACATAGATTTCGTCCTCGTCCACAGACCAGTCGACGCCCAGCACTTTCATGCTCCCTTTTCTATCAATGCCACGTGGGAACAAAAGCTGGTCATCGGGGAAGTGGTTCAGGACGGCGTCATCTGAGGCTACTAGTTTGGCCAGCCTGAAGCTCGCTTCAGAAAAGATGGACATGAGTTGATCGAGGTCTCGTCGAGCCTCCTTTACAGTAGGCTCCGAGAGCACGATGTCGTCTACCCAAATCGACTTCTTTATCTTCTCCACAAGTTCCTTGTCCTTGCCCAGATGCCTGTCCAACAACTTGAACAGGCACGTGGAACTTATCCACGGCGAGGCCGCCGATCCGAAGATTAGGGACGTGAACTTGTACTTAACTACCTCGCCAACCCTGTTGAACCAGAGGAACCTGAACTTGTTCTGGTCGTCGGGATGCATTTTGACAGTGAGGAAACATTCGCTCACGTCTGCTCCAACTGCAACCTTGTTCATCCTGAACCTGGTGAGGATCTGCACCAAATTTGCATCTGGTACAGGTCCGACAACCATGGACTTGTTCAGTGAGTTCCCATTCCGGTCCTTGGCGCTGCAGTCGAAGACGATACGAATTTTGTTCGTCTTCCCTTCTGCCGTCAACTTCATCACGCCGTGATGAGGGAGGTAGAAGATCTGCGCGGCCTTCTCGTCTGCTGCTGAAACCTTCTGGGCATGATTCTTGTCCAGATATTTCTGCATGGCCTCGTTGTACAGCTGCTTCTTACCCTTCTGGTGAGAAAGTGTAGAACTTAGGCTTTTCAGACGATTTAGGGCTGCATGGTAATTGTCCACCAAGGGAGGAAGATCTGGGTCAAACGGCAATTTGACTTGGAATCTCTTTTCCTCTTCGAGGTACTCGAGATGTTCCTCCAGATAGTCGACGGCGAATTCCTCCCTCACCGTGAGTTGCTTCTCAAACTTGGGTTCCGTGATTCCCACGTACTCCAAGTCGAGCATTTCTCTCAACAGTGCTTCCAGAGGGGGCTCTGACCGCAGCCTAACAGCGGGTGGTGGTCGAGCTCTCGGAACTAGCAGCGGGGGAGCTTTCAGCTCTGCCGCGTCGTCGGCATCCTCTTTCTTGTGGGTGAGTGTCCCTACTGCTGCGGTTTCCCGCGCGGTGGGGGACGTGGTTGGGACGGCACCTTGGATGATCAGTCCAAAGTGACTTGGGGTGCCAACCGGGCCTCTTTCTCCGTGCCGAGCTGTCCTGACCGGATCTCCCGTCCAGATCTGGTTGAGATAGTCCTGCCCGAGGACCATGTCGACAGTCTTCAGCTCCCACATTGGCCAATCTTCTGCTGGTGCTTTCCCGAGAGCATCCAGTTCAGGGTAGTCGACCAATGGGTTACAGGCTGGGAAAGAGATCTTCTTAGTCAACATGTGGAGGACGAGCAAGCGGGCGGAGAGGCTATAGTCAGGCAGGCCTGCCCGACTATGCAGCTCGACCGTTGCTTCGTGGGTTGTTGCCAAAGAAGGACCTCCTCCGAGAGGATCGACCGCACGTTGTGTGGGATCGAGACGAAGGCCAAGTTCGTCGGCGACAGCACGGCGACACATTGAAACTTGAGCTCCTCCGTCGACGAGAACCCGAACCCGCCGCCGCCGTCGGCTATGAGCAGGGTTCACCGCCACCGCGATGAAGGTAGGGAGGATCCCGTGCCATCCCTCTTCATCTTCCTCTGACTCGCTGCTGTGGCTCTGGCTACCACCAGCACGACGAGTGCCTCTTCCAGCGCCAGCCAGGAGGGGAGAGAGAGTTTTTAGGCTGTCTTCCGTCTCCTTCTGGGCCGGGGGTGGTGAGCTGCTGCCTAAAGAAGCGCTGCTCTTTGGTGATCGGTTGCCCACCTCCTCGTTAGGAGGGGGCTTGATGCCGACCCTGACCTCGACGGTGAGGTCCGGGCCGGCAACATCCTATTTCTGGGCGGGGTGCAGCAAAGTGTGGTGAGAAGTGCTGCCGCACCTCTGACCGTTCACCTTGACCCTGCACTCCTGCTTGGCCTTGCAGTCCTTCGCAAAATGCTTAGGGCTGAAGCACACAAAGCAGAGCTTCAGCTCGCCCACGGTCTCCCTCCGGTCGGCGTTGGTCATCTTCTTCAGGGATTCACACTGGGGAAGGTTGTGATCTCCCTTGCAAATGAGGCATGCGCGCGTCTTCGCACCAGAGCCACCTCCGGCGCTAGAAGGGGAAGAGCCAGATTTCTTGCCCTTCTTCTTCTTGCCTCCCCCATTGCCACCCCCCGTCGAGGGCGGCGGGGACTTGCCTTTCTTTGAGCCGTCGCTCAAAGTGCCAGCGAAGCCGGCCATTGACCCGCCTTTTCCGGAGTTCTTGGCTTGGTTGTTGTTGCCAGAACTGCTCTTCTTGCCGAAGGGGGGCTTCTTGCCGCCCGAAGAGGAGTCCTTCTGGTACTTGATCCCGCGAAGCTGGACTTCTTCCTGGATGATCTCCGCTGCCGCGTCGAGAAATTCTCGGACAGTATTCGCTCGCCGTCCAAGGCGCGTCAACATGTCCTTTCTCAACTGGTAGGGGTAGATCTTCTCCATCAGAGGGAGCAAGGTCCCATGCTGGTGGGCCAGGTCGCCGTCCACTTCGAGAAGACGTCTGTACTTGTTGTCCACTTCGTCGTGGAACTTCCTCAGCTCGAGGGGCTGCCCGTCCTGCCGGAAGCTGGTGCGGGACAGGTCCTCAAGAAGCTGATTCTTGATGGTGCGCTCGTCACCGAAGTGGCCGTCGAGGATGGCCCAGGCTCTCGCGTACGAGGCGTCGGCGATCGGAAGGCTCTTCACTGCGGTGAGAGGCTCCTTCTCCAGGTGGTCCAGCAGGTAGTGGAACCTCTGGGCGTCGGTCAAGCCCATTCTGCCGTAGGTAGTACGGTAGTGGTTCTTGAAGGAGAAGTAATCGGCTTGTTTGTCGCCGTTGAACTTCTTCACTTCAACCGACTTCGGCTTGAAGTTCTTCCCAGCTTGTTCCATGTCCCTCTGGACTCCCTGAAGTTGGGTTTTCAAGACCTTCACCTCCATGCCGAGGTCCTTGGACCTGGCGAAGGTGTCGTCAATGATACCCTTGCGGGCCGTGTTGTCCGCGACAGGGAGGTTGGCCTTGGCCAGTTCGGCCAGCGCCTGCCTCTCTGCCTTGGCGGCGTCCCTGGACTCCTGTTCTGCGTTCTCCACCTGGTAGACCAGCTGGCCTAGCAGCGTGTCGAACTGCACCGTCCCGTGCTCAGCAGCCTGAAGGTTGGCAAGCGTGTCGCCTGCCGCGCCCACTCTCGCTTCCAAAGTGGCTGTAAGCTGCTCTCCAGTCACAATGAGGTGGGCAAGGAGTTGCTCCGCCTCAGCCGCCTTGTCGGCGGCAGCGTCGACTGCAGCTTGCCATCTAATTCTGCGAGGGTGGTCGTTGGCAAGTGGCGCTCCGTCTGCCCCAACAGGCGGAGTGTTGAGAAGAGCCTGCATTGCTGCAGCTCCTGCTCCCACTCCTGCCATGATAAATGGCGCTGGAGCTGGGCCTGGTTGGGGAGGAGGGTCGTCCGCGTCGTCTCCGTCGTCGACGTCGTCCTCAGGAGGGGCTGCGTCTAAGAACTCAGCTCCTTCCTCGTTTTGGAGGTCGTCTTCTTCCTCAGCAACTTCCTCTTCGAGCAGCCCTCCAAGCTCTCCTTCCACTTCGTGGAGGTTGAGCTCGAGGTCGTCAGCCGCGCCTTCGGCGCCGGCGACGTCGTCTACTTCGACGTGCTCGAAGGTACTGCTGTCAGAACTCTCGTCGTCGTCAGGAGCTGCTGCTGCTGCTGCGCCGGGGGAGTGACGATGTTGGAGAAGGCGGTCAAGATCGTCGGCCTGATACTCCGGAGCCCCTTGACTCCGGGTGTGTCGTCTGGACATAAGCTCTGAGGGAGAACAAAATTCTAAATTTGAACAACATCCAAAACAGAGAGTTTTCCAAATTCTCCATTCTCTGGAGACAGAGGGGGAAAGTGGGGGGCAGGGTAGCTAATCCTCCCCCTTTCTGGAGTTCTACTCCATATTCCGTTCTCTGGGAAAATTCTGCAGCATGTTTTGGTAGTTGCCGTTCTCCCTTTCCGTCTCCGCTCCTCCATCCGTTCCCCCTTTTACGGCCGCGCCATAAAAGTGGTGGGATGCCTTGAGGAGGGGAGAGGAAAACTTCTATAGAGAGGGAAGCTTATTCCAAGTTCAAGGGGGAGTACTACCAGCTGGCACTAGGAGAGGAGCAACAATTTGCGTCACCTCCCCCCTTCTCTGGTCAGGAGAAGAAGCTGGGAGCGCGCGTACGCGCTCTTTTCCTCCGCCTCTCTCTCTCAGGAGTACTAAGGGAGAGCGCGTGCTCTGCCTTTTCCTGCTGACTCCAGTCTGCTAAACATCATGCTGAGTTTGCGAGTGGACCTGAGAGGAATGACCTGCGTAACCATGTTGAGCACGTGTCAAAAGAGAGAGCAGTGTGTAGCCTATAAATCACAGCCTATACGCCTTTATGAGGGGTGACTAAAGGGGGAGAGAGGAAATTAGGATTGCCCACATACTTAGGAAAGCCGAAGATTTATTTTCTGTCCTCCTTTTAGTGACGTACGACATAATTGGCCGAAAGGGTGGGGTTTTCTAGGGTACAACTTCTGGTGCTTCGACTAATTACTACATTTTAGGACTACAGACTTCTTGAGGTAGTTCTTCATTTAGCCCTTCTGAGGCCAGGTCGGCCGGCCGGTGCCGGCGCCCTGGTCTTCTTCCTGGTTCCTGCCGGAACGATGGGCTTGTAGATCTTCTTCTTGGTGCCCGTCCGCTGAGGCGACCTTGATGTGGAGGAAGAGGAGGCAGAGCCCTTCCTGGCTGCCTGAGCAAAGCTCTGGCGCCTGGTCGGCTTGCCGTAGTCATCAAGTTGATAACTGTTCCCGTCCTTCACTCGTCGTCCTTCAGTAGGGCGTTCACCTCCTCGGGGCTGTAGGTTGTCTTCTCCTCTGGCTCCTCCCTTCCCCCGGCTGCCTCGGGCACGACCTCCTCGGCTAGGAGGGCAGAAGGTGATTCCACCGTCCTGTCCGACCTGTGCTTGGAGACCTCCAGCACCGGTGGCGAGGTGTCGTATCCTGGGAGCCCTGCATCGCGTCTTGCCCGAGAATGGGTCCAAGAGTCGCTGTTGCAGTCCTTTGAGGAGGAAGTTGTGCTTGGTGGGCTCGGGCGAGATGTTGGTTCCGGCTGCGACGACGAGAGGGAAGTAGTACTCTTCCCCTCTGGGATAGCCAACTTGTCCCCAGTCGAAGCTGTGTCCATAGGTACGGATTCCTCTCCCTTCGAGTCCTTTTCGGACGTCGAATTTGCGGTGGGAGGGGAAACGTTCCTCGGAGCCGGAGCCGTCTCCTGAGGCGGTGTAGAGGTCTGCTGAGATGCAGAGGAAGTCTCCTTGGCCGCCGTGCTCGAGCCACCTGGTGCACATTTCCCACTGGGCGTGGTGGATGAAGAGTCTGATGAAGGCACCTGCCCGGAGGGATCTTCTGTCGAACTCTGAAGTTCTGAAGAGGAAGGCTCTCCGTCCTTCGTACGCGCCGTAGACTCGTCTGCCGTCCTCTGTTCCGATGCTCCGGAGTCCCCTGATCTCGACGAACTGGAGGGGGATCTCTGGGTTCTCGGTGAGGAGGGAAGCCGTTCCTTCGAAGTCGGCGGAGGGGAGGATGCAGGAGGGGGTGTGCGTGTATTCTTCAACTTCTTGCGACTGCGGGAGCCGCTTCCCCTCGATCCACGCCTCCTGCCGCGCTTCCGCGTTGCGGAAGACGTAGTAGG
>JAAUYB010037007.1_pt1 | contig 11448 bp, 8 predicted proteins | sample 7278071 | NCBI WGS metagenome assembly JAAUYB01 (sample SAMN14350121, study PRJNA611818) | marine sediment metagenome | isolation source: surface marine sediment (1.8m) | place: French Polynesia: Moorea | collected 2018-08 | reverse complement strand
GGGCAAAGTCCTCCCCTGTGACACTCACAGGGGAGCCCCAAAAATGTTCGAGGGGGGGGCAAAAAATTTCTTACGGCCGCCGAAGGCGGCCGAATTTTTGTTTTTATGCTGGAAAAAATGTAAAAAAGTGGGTTTTTATATATCTCAGGGGGACATTTTTTAAAAAAATTCTCTGGCCGCCTTCGGCGGCTGTTTTTTTTGGTGGGAGGCCAAAATTTTTAACCGGGGGGGGTCAATAGAGGTCCCGGACCGGGGGTGGGTGGGATTTTGGCCCGAACCGGGGGGGGGGGGGTACTCACAGGTTATCACAGGGGGGTGAGCATGTATGATCATTACCCCCTTTGTTACTTTTTCCCTTCATCACTTTAAATCCAATGTTTTAAGAGGTGGGCTTCCCCGCGGCAGAAAAAGGATTAAACAACATCTCATTTCACCAGTTTGGCCTGGTTTGCTATAAAACAAGACCCCACAATGTTTAAAATGTGTCGATGGGTCGAAATAATAAGCGTGAGGAAGAAAGTCTTCTTTGGCGGTTCATGCCAAAGGATTCGTGCCAATGTTCCTTTAGGAGCTTTCCCCTACGCGTCCTCTTAAAACTGTAAGCAAAAGTGCCTATCTAGCGCTGTCGGGGAAAAAAGAAGATTGTGACAACAAATTGACTGTCTTCCACAACGAATATCCAAATATTTCCAAAATAAACAGAAACTGAGCAAGTAAAATTGTTGAGAAACGCTGTGAGCGTCCTCTATGAACGAGGTTTCCCCCCCACTCCGTCCTTTCTTGGCCTCGATTTTTTCCCCTCAGGGCGAACCTCTCCCCCCCACCCCCTCGCTACGTTGTTCGCCCTCCGTCGTCTCAGGCCGGCTACACTTCCTCCCATTATCGGTGTTCACTCAAGCATGCAAGGAAGCAGGGGAAAGAAAGAGTGGAGGGAGGAAAGATCGCCTGAGAAAAAGGAGAGGGGAAAATGGCCCGTGCTATTCCCACACGAAAATACGGTCCTATTGAAGGAAAAGGCTCTCTAATACTAAAGGTCTCTCTCTCATTCGGCCATTTTCTTGCAATATTCCCTTGAGCTTTGCGTGTTCTCCCCATTCAAAAATGATTTTTCCTTCCCCCAGTATACCGAACATTTGGTAGTAAGGTACAATAACTTGAGAACCTCACACGGAGAAACATGTCTTTCCACCCCTGGCTAAATAACCCTACTGTATTCTTCTTCAAGAGAGAGAGAGGGGCATTGTGAGCGACGAAAAAATGCCAGGCAAAAAGGAGGGGGGAAGAAATGTTTGCTTTCTCGCCGCGGGGCAGCGGCAGCGTCCTCCCTACTCCAAATAGCATCGGTCGGATTTCAGTCTCGACTTTTTCCTTTCCCTGGAAAAACGGAGGAAAGTTTCCCTTTCTTGTTCTCAACTACAGTACTCAAGTCATGCTAGGTTTTTCCAGTCAACCAACAGACGACGAGAAACTGTCTGGCTTTCAATAAGGTTTATCCAAAGAACAAAGAGTACCCAATGATAGCTAGGAAAAGCAAAACACCATTCATGATTTCCAATTTGTTACACTTTGTCGTGTGATTCCATGGAAACCTACGTCGCCGCCACATTCTGGGCAGTCGCAACAGTTTGACCGGCGGCAGCAACAATTGCCTCTTGTTCCGCCGTCCCTTGCACGGGACTTTCCTCAACCGCTTCTTCCTCGGTGATGGCCCTGGCACGCCTCAGCTTGGCCTTGAACCCGTAGACGTGCTTCATCTCCCTGGACTGGAACTCCTCGTACTGCAGGAGGTCGTCGCCGTACGTGGCGATGAAGTCGATGAGCACCCCGTTGGTCCACCCGAAGCCGAGCTGCACCTCGTACTCCCCTCCCCCTCCGGCCTCGCCCCGGACCACCGGGTTGTACTTCTCGAAGATCATGCAAGCCTGCCCCCGCCTGCACGAGGTCATAGTCACCAGCGTGTAGTTCCTGGCGATCCTGAAGGCCAGCCTCTGGGCGTGGATGTTGCCAGTCTTGTTGAGGCCGGAGACGATCATATGCTGCGAGGGCGGCCACACGTTCCAATCCCACTGCTGGCTCGTGTGGTACAGGCTCGCAGGGATGCCGCCCTCGTGGGAGGTGACCCCGGTCCTCAGCAGGTACAGCACGGCGCACTTGCCCACCTTCTTTCTCTGGTGCTCCGGGTACGCCTCCGCCCACAGGGGGACGAGGTTGGAGGCGTAGAAGAACCTCCTCCGGCAGTGGTTCAGCATGTCCCAGTCGAACCACATCTTCTCGTGCGGATCCCACAGCAGCTCGGATATGGTGCGCAGCACGTTCTTGGCCTTCTTTCCGTACATGGCGCACTTGTCCTCTTGCCCCAGCTGGCTGTGGAACTCCTCCATCAGTCTGTAGTTTTTGTACATGAGGGCGTTTAGGTCGACGGGGACGATGTAAGAGGTCTTGGCGTCCGACAGCTTCCCCGCGTTTCCCTTGTGCTCGTCGATGAACCACCTGCTGGAGAAGTCCCACCCGGACTCGGCCGCCGCCTTCATGTGAAGGTAGAACTCCTCCCTCCCCGCTTCGTCCTCAAAGAGCTCCTCGGCGACCTCAACGTCCTCCGCGTAAGACTCGGGGCGAGGTCCGCGGCAGTCCGCAAAGTACCTATAGACGTAGTACTCCTTGCCGCCGTGAGCGTACTTTAGGCATCTGTTCTTCTCATAAAAGTCCAGCTCTTTCTCCATCAGGTCCATGTGGTTCTCCAGGAACATCATGTCTTCGGTGGCCTCCACGTACTTTGACATCATGCTCGTGAGGTAGGGCGGCTGGGAGCGGCGGGTGTAGTACTTCCTGGTGCCGTTGGGGATGTAGCCGAACTCGCTGACCTGGAAGAAGAAGTTCTCCATGATGCCTTTGACTGTATCGTACATGCCGGAAAGGAGGAGTCCGCGGACGATCCAGTACGTGTCCCAATAGTAGATCTCCCGGAACCTCCCTCCCGGCATGATGAAGCCGTGCGGGAGGAACACCTTGGAGTACTTGTCCGGGTTGGCCTTGAGGTCCTCGCTGCACTTGCGGCTCAGCATTTTCCACAGCTTGTTCACCTCCAGGCCGACGTGGCGAAGAGGAGTCTCCGTGATACCGCGGAGGAACTGAGGGGTCTCCTTCCAGTCGGTGGGCTTCCAGACGTCGAACTCCTGCTCGTGGTGGAGGGAGAAGTTCTCCTTGACGAAGGCCTCGAGCTCCTCCTTTGACGGGCTCTCCGAGAGGGACTTGAAGTTTGAGATCACCAGCTCTTCCGAGTGAAGCAGTTTGAGGTCGACGAAGGCCTTGCTATCGCTGAACAGGCGCGCCCTCTGCACAGTGTCTATCAATTTCCCCGCCCCCCAGATTTCAGAGTCGCAGGGAGGTTTATCGGGCACCGAATCCAGAATAGAGGCCATGACGCGTGTCCGAAAAAAAATCTGTCACAAACTAACGTAAATTTCCTTTTTTTTCGCAAAAGAAAATGAATGAACTACAAAAGCAATTGCTTGCATTTGCCGATTGGGTAACCCTGTATGGTTTATACCTGCAGATCTACCTAGCCAGACGCCCGAAAGTTAGATCTGCGGCGAAATGATATAGTATGGTTTTTACCCGCAGATCTAACTAGCAGGACACCCAAAAGTTAGATCTGCGGCGAAAGGATATAGGTAACCGTGTTTCAATGCCTCATATAAATTCCCAAAACGTCAGTTTTCATAAAAAATAATTGTCACAGAAATACCAAGTTGAGAAATAAAAGTGCTCAAGAAAAGATGTGTGTTTGAAAATTAATTGAATTGCAGGATCCTTTCTTCAAGTGGATTGCCGTGGCCCAAGATCTCTGGATACCCAAAGATGCCAGGAAAAGTGTCAAAGCCAAGAAAACAGCACTTGGACCACTTCATCTCACAACAACAGGCACTAAAGGATATGGCAAGTCTGGACTCAAGTTATGGCTACTGTCATGGAGAGCAAATGATGTACACGTGTTGTGTACTGGTGCATTTAAACTTTCGTTCTTACATGAGCCCGTATTGAATTCAAACTCGCAGAAATACCATCGTTCTGTACAGTAAGCATTGCTGCTCCCAGCAGCAGTAGCTCAAATGCTGCTGATAAGAGATAATAACAATACAGTGTGTCTACAGGCATCACCATAAATCCATTCCGACAAGGAGGAAAAATGCAGCAAATTTTTGCCTTTGTTTTAAAACTACTCCTGTGATGTTATAAAAAATAAGATTTTAATCATCTCAATTTCAATATAATAATTTTTATTTTGTGCTTTAAAACCACTATTTTTAATTTGTACCTTAAAAAGTAAACTTTGCCATCCTTTGCAATGATTTTTTGACATCAATATTTAATATTTAGTAATTACTAACTGGGTGCGGGCCGCTTCGCGGCTCTATAAACCCGTTGGCTGACCAACCCGTTGACTGGCCTCGCTCCGCTCACGCGGCCCATTGGAAAGTTTCCTAATTTCCCCCAAAAAAATATTTTGTTTAAAAAGTATCCAAATTCCTCCTCCCCCCCAAAAAAAAACCGCAAAAAATTGTGCAAAAGGTGCCATAAGGGGAAAGTTTGGATTTTTTTTGAGTTTTTCCAACATTATATCCTAATAAACCAAAAAAGTATTTCGAGGTTACTTTCATGTTTGCGGCCCTATAAACCCGTTATATGGCCAGCCCATTGACTGGCCTCACTCCACTGGGCCCATTGAGAAGTACGCAAATTCCCCCCCCCCCCAAAAAAAAAAGATTTGTAATTTGAATATTTCTCTTTCCTGTTGAACCGTTGACTGGCCATGCTCCGCTTGGCCTATTGAACAAGTATCCAATTTTCCAAAAACTATATTAAAATATTTAGATTTTAATTTGAAAAGTTAGGAATGGTGCGCCTGCGCCTATTTCATTTTCAAATAGGTGGGTGCGTTCTGTTTCGCGGCGATTAATAACCCGTTGGCTGGCCAGCCCTTTGACTGGTGTTGCTTCGCTCGGAGTGGGGCTCCTGGGTCCTATGGGGAAAGCTTGGATTTTTGAGTTTTTCCAAAATTATACCTCCCCCCGGGGAGAGTCAACCAAAAAAATATTTTGAGGTTACCCACAGGGCCCATGCCAAATTTGGGTGAGATCCATCCAGTAGTTTGGGCTCCAAATCCGAACAACCAAACAGACAGACAGACAGACAGGCCTGTCACATATATATTATTGATATATATTATAGATATCTTGATGTACCCCTAGCCACACCTCTCTAGGTGTTCAATATAATACAACACAGTTTTTACACCTGCTACTAACAGAGGAGTAGTTCTGCAACTGAGGTTTACTTTTACCCTAAGTCGGAATGGACTTGTGATGACCGTGCTAGGTTGTCTATCTGTAAAAATAAATGCATTAGCACTCACCCATGATAAGATCCGCTGCCGCCTTTTTCACCTCCTCCGACCCCAGCTTGGCCTTTGCCTCCACCAGGCACTTGAGGCTGGACAGGAGGGCGGTGAATATGTTGATCTGAATGGCCTCCCCGGTCGAGGCCGACTTGGAGGACTTGTTGCCCTGCGCCTGCTTGATGTGCTCGGAGAAGTGCTGCAGCATCTGGAGGCGGTGCTTGAGCGCCACCCGCGGGAAGATGAGGCCGAAGACGGAGATGGAACGGTCAACGACGGACACACCCAGCGGGAGGGGACCAGGGACCGGGGAACAAAGCGAGCCTGAAAAAAAAAAAGAGATTTTTAAAAAATAATCTCGGTAAATATGAATCTGGCGTGTACGCCTGTATGTAAGGCTGATGTCCACAATTTTCTCCCAAGTTATTGGAGATAGACGATCATGGACCATGCAAACTATATACCAATAAACCAAAGTGTCAAAATTTAAATTTAAATTTCAAATAATTTTTTTTTAACATTATGTGGGAAATCACATGTTTTTTCATGAATTTGTATCAAAAAGGATCTAGGTTAATAAAAAAGGAAAAGAGAAGCGTGGGAGGTACATTTTTTCAAATTTGATTTTTTTGATATTCACAAACGGGAAAGAGAGGTGCAAGAAGGCATATTTGTTCAAATTTGAATTTCTGGATATTCAGAAGCGGGAAAGAGAGGTATAAGAATGCATATTTTTTCAAATTTGATTTTTTTTGTATTTAGAAGCGGGAAAGAAAAGTGTGGGAAGGTATAATTCTAAATTTTGATTTTTTTAAATATTCAGAAGCTTGAAAGAGAAGTGTGGGAAGGCATAATTTTAATATTTAAATGTTAAAAGATAAAAGGGAAATACTATTGTGGGGAGTCCTTTTCTAATTAGTACTAGCTGGGTGCTGGCCGCTATGCGGGCCTATAAACCCGTTGGTTGACCAACCCGTTGAATGGCTTCGCTCCGATTGGCCCATTAAAAAGTAACAAATTTTTCCAAAAAAAAGTATTCAAAAATTTGCTCAAAAGGTGCCATAAAAGGATTCCTCCCTCCGTCCTGGGCCATATGGGGAAAGTTTTTTTTTCTCCAAAATAATATCCCCCCGGGGAGGGTCTACCCAAAAATTTATTTTGAGGTTACCCACAGGGTCCAGGGAGAGGTCCATGCCACATTTGGTTGGAATCCATCCAGTAGTTTGGGCTCCAAATCCGAACAAACAAACAAACAAAGAGGGCTCTTTTATATAACGACTAGCTGGGTGCGGGCCTTCAAACCTGTTTGCTGACCAGCCCGTTGCCTGGCCTTGCTCTGCTCTGCCCATTGAAAAGTATAGAAATTTTATTGCGCAAAAGGATTCCGCCCTCCGTCCTGGGAGGTATGGGGAAAGTTTGGATTTTAATTTAAATTCCAACTGTTTTGCCTCCTCTCACCTAGATTTCCCAATTTAAAAGATTTCCAACTCTTTTAATTCAATTTCTAATTATTTTGCCTCCCCACACCTTGATTCCCAATTTCATTGATTTCCAACCCTTTTAATTCAATTTCTAATTATTTTGCCTCCCATCACCTTGATTTCCAAATTTCTTTGATTTCCAACTCTTTTAATATTTAAATTATTTTCATCGGTAGCGTGATAACTCGCCGAAAGTCACAAGAACGAACTCAAAAAGCTGCCATGTTGCCCCCATTTCAATGACAACTTACCTCAACAAACTGCCATGAAGTCCCCTAATTTTTTTCTTCAAAAGACATTTTGCCCCCTTACCTGTCTCAATAAAAGACAATAGTTCGAATTTTCTTTCTCACTTTTGGACAAGAGGACGAAAAAGAAAAATAGATTCAGACACAAGGTCGAAAAAGAAGAGGTGGGGGAAGCCTCGGGGAAGCCTCTAGAAAGGCCAGGGAAGGGGGGGATTGCATTCTTGCAAAAAGTAAGGAAAAATAGGATATCTTAAAATAATTTCATTTTAATCTGAAATCTCAAGGCGGAGACACAATTTTTTAGCAAAAATGAAAGGAAACCAAAATCTTCAGCTCAGCAAAGCTCACATAGTCCTCCCCTAAAATTTCGTCCAGTTGTCAGAAACTGAAATGCAATTTCGACCTTTTTACAGAATAAAAATTCGTACAATTGTCTGTCACTGTTTCGTCCCTTTGTCCCTTCTTGCAAAAAGTTAAATTCGGTAAGTTGTCTGTTGATATGTGGAGGCCAGTTGGCTTTCGGCGAGATATCATCCTACCTTTTCATCACAGCAATAAGGAAAAGTTTTTTTCTAATTTTTCCAAAATTATACCCCCCCTGGGGGGTCACCAACAAAAAAGTTTTTGGAGAACCTCCGCAGGGTCAATGGGGAGGTCCATGCCAATTTTGGTGGAGATCCATCCAGTAGTTTGGGCTCCAAATGGGAGATGAGCATATGAACCGGACTTTGCCTTGGCAGCTTGGACACTTTTCATGGCTTTGTTTCATTACCATGGGTCTTTGGCCACCAGCAAATCATCCGTTGAATGGAGACCGCACTTGTGCTAATTTTTGTAAAACCTCCATTTGTCCCTAATTTCATTCCCCAATTCTTTTTCCGTCTTTTTAATTTTTAAAAAGTCAGATTACTAAGGGAAAGGACATTTAGGGTCAGTTTGAAAATTCGAAATTTACAATGGGAGGGTGCTGCTCCGGCGGAAAATCAGAAAAGAGGTCTGGAAGATCGTGGTCGTCGCCCGTTCCAGCCTCGAAAGGACTCAGGGTGGAGTCGTCGTCCCACAGGTCCCACAAGCGTAAGATGTTTGAAAAGGCCGGCTTTAAGTACGAGGGATCGCAGGAGCCCGTCTTCCAGAGGTCCGTGGACGTCCCTGTCAGCCACGCCGTTTCCAAGGCCAAGGCTCGCGTGAAGGACAAGGCCTCCGACGCCGCCTCGGTGGTGAGCCACGCCATTTCCAAGGCAAAGACAAGGAAGGACTCGGCCACCGCCAAGGTCAAGGGGGAATCCGCCGGAGTTGCCAACATTTCGCAGACAGGAGAAGAAGAGTGCAAGAAAAGCGGCTCCGTCGACGACGACGGAGGGAGCCGGCCTCTCAGCCATGCCGTCTCAAAGGCCAAGGTGCGCCGGGTGCATGACTCCAAGGGGAAGCCAGTCAAAGAGGAGGAGGAAGGGGAAGGTGACAAGGACACGAAGGGAACGCACGGGCTGGCGGCGCTCAAGACCCACGTGGATCTGGACAAGCCCGTGAGCAAGCCCCTGTCCTTCGGGGTCCAGCTCAAAAAGAGCGCCAGCAGCGGAGGGGAGATGGACTCTGGAGGAGGGACTCTGGACCTGAAGGTAAAGTCTGGCCCCGCCAAGGTTGCCAGCAGCAAAAGGGACTCCGAAGACGATCCAAAACTTGATTCGAGTAAAAATTTCGTTACTGCGAGATCCGCCACAGCACCCTTGACAACCTTGAAAAGTAGCACAATCAGGGCCACGGGACCGTCTGTCTCCTTTGGCGGTTTGGAGATAACAAGACAGCGACAGAGCGGAGGAGGCGTCGACCCAATGGCCAGCAGCATTGCGGACAAGGCCAACAAAGCAGGAACCTACTGCGCGTTGGCCTGTACCGAGTTTGTCAAGGGAGCTGGGGCGGTGGTTAGGAGAAGTGTCAAAGAGTGTACCAAAGCACAAGGAGAAGGGGTCAAAGTATCGGTAGTAGAAACCGACTCAAAATTGCCAAACGAGGTGGTTACAGAGTGCACCAAGAGTATTTCCTCCCTGTTTGAGAGCCCTTCGCAAAGTCCCCCGAAAGAAAACCCAGAGTCTACCATAAAAGAAACGAGTGTAGCCATTGAAACGGGCGAAAACAACGTGTCTGCATCGGTGACCGAAGAAAACCAGGCCAGGGCCACTCCAACAGCATCCGCCTCAATTTCTCGGAAAGAAATAATTGTTGACAAGGAACCCGTCATTGAAGTCCCCTGTTGGCCGGTAGATAATTTCTCGGTGGAGAAAGGCGACGAGCTGATATACGAAATGACTAACCCCTGCGCGGTTGCGGCCACGGAGGTGCTAAACACTGGAGACGCCCTGGTTGCCAGTGCCGCTAGCGCATGCCTGGGCGTGACGGAATCTCCTCTGTTTGACTGCGGTGGCGTCCCCTCTCCTTCCAAGAGGTCCACCAAGCCGCAAAAAAAATCGAGGAGAACCAAGATTCCAGGCCAACGATTAAAGAAGTCAGCAAGAGAAGACCCCATAAACAAGGCCATGACGCAGGTTCCAAAACCTGTCGGAAGGTTTGACGTCAACAAGAATACCATTACCCTTTGGGATGACATAAAGCACCTCACAAAAGACTGCATCTGACTGCACAAATGTACCTAACGTGCAAACACCCCCTAAATATCCCTTGGAATGGAATAAATGCTTTCGTTTCGTGGACTGTTTATTTCTCTCACCAGTGGTCAACGGCTGGAACAGGCTGCACGGATCGTGCTCCAGTGCCCCCGACCCAGAGGCGCTGTTGGCAAGGAGCTGGTCTTCGATGCCCGACTCTTCGGCGTCCTGGAATTGGGAACGGAGAGGAGGGGTCTCAACAGATATACACTTTGGCAATGGCAGCCGTACCTGAAATTTCGTCCCCAAAATAACCGAGTCGTCCGCGTGGCAGAAGGAGCGCAGGAGTGAGGTAGAGGTGTTGCTCTGGCCGTCGGCAAGGGTGAATTCAGCCACCTAAAACAGAAGACGAAAATCATTTATCGACATACCTGCCCGACGAGTTTTGGTCTCTGAAAGTGATTTGTTGAACACTTAACAAAATTAAAAAAACAGAGCTGCCAGATCCCCGGAATGATGCGTTAAGCGTGACGTTCTGCTCTGTTACAAAACATTTTCAGAGACAATTACAGAGACCTGGTTTTGGGGAATCGTGTAAAAATTTTGACTTTTGCAATAAGTCTGTAATCACTCTGTAAACCAATTGTACAAACACTGATTCTATTCTGACTTTTTCTTGTTTTATTTTTGTTGTTGTTAAGTTTTACCTCTCTGTACCATGTTTGAAGTCTGACAGTGCATTATAATTTGCAACAACTCTGTGAATGCTCTGTACAATGTATCCGGATGCCACTTTAAATTAACTCTGTAATGTTTCTGAACCCGTTTTGGTTCCTGAATGGGATTAAAACTGTAACGGCATTTGCAGGAATTCTGTTACATCTCTGTACAAACTCAGAGCAAGTGACTTTGTAGCATCTCTGTTATAGCTCTGAACAAACAATGAGTAAACTCTGTTTTTTTTGGATTACTTGTGACCAGAGAGATAAAGATAGTTGAATTGGGAGATCCACCCCAAACTATAGTGGGCTCTACATAAAGTTACTTTGAATTGGGATATAGTTTTGTAGCAATTTGAAGTCTCCATAGAGAAAAATGAATTTTTATAGTTTGAAATTTGTCCCAACAACTTTATCAGCCACATATTTGATTGATTCCATATAGAAATAGTCATAAAAGCCAAAACTTAAACACCCCATTTTCATACCCGATGGTGGCGCCATCTCTTATTAGGAAAATCATTGTGTGGTCTTCAAAATTTACAGAGCTAAAACAGAATTACACATTTCCAGAGCTGGTGCAAAACAGACTACAGTTTGAATTAAGCCATGATGCCAAGGTGCCACTGACAAGTAACAGAGTTCACACAGATTTGTCACAATCCAGTTTTACTTATCCTGTACAATGTATTGTACAAGCCATTTACAGAGTTTTTGCAGATTTAAACGTATCCAGAGATGCTACAAAATTGACTACAGTTTGGTTTAAGACACAATACTAAGATGCCACTGACAGTTCACAGAGTTTACATAGACTTTTAAAAAACCACTCTTACAGATCCTATACAATGTGTTGTGCAGAGATGGTACAGTTTCAATGCCAATTATTTTCAGAACTTAAAGAACCAGACATCATATGGTTTTTTTACAGAGTTTGCACAGAGACGGTACAAAACAGGTCTCACACAAACTAGTAACTCACAGAGATGGTACTAAAATTGAAAG
>JAAUYB010161371.1_pt1 | contig 11451 bp, 7 predicted proteins | sample 7278071 | NCBI WGS metagenome assembly JAAUYB01 (sample SAMN14350121, study PRJNA611818) | marine sediment metagenome | isolation source: surface marine sediment (1.8m) | place: French Polynesia: Moorea | collected 2018-08 | reverse complement strand
GTGTCCGGTAGCATCGCCGATGGTCAGGACGGGGTCGCCGCCGTTGACTTCCACATCGTAATAGTCGCCGCCCACCTCAGTCGCGGTTTTCATCACGGTGCTGACGGTAAAACCCGGCAACCGGGGCATGGTTTGGGGCAGAAGGGAGAGCTGCAGGTTCCGCGCCGCCTCCAGTTCTTGGGTGGTGCGTTCGTTCTCGCCTTCCAGACGAGCTTGTTCTACTTCTTGAGCAACCACCTTCCGGTTCAGGCTTTCAATTTCTTCCAAGCGCAAGATCAGGTCTTGATTGGTTTTGGCGAAATGCCGCGAGAGGAACAGCGACATGGCCAGCATCAGGGGGAGGCCGGAATAAAACAGTACGGGGAATTCGAAGAAACCGGCGATGGGCTCGATAGGCAGGTTGAACACTGCCAACTGGTAGAGGAATGCGGCCATGGCGGGCAGGGCGCCCACGACCAGGACACCCCCTCCGCTGACGGCAACCCTGACCTTGCCGCGTTTGACCAGGTAGAGCACACGCAAAACCTCGCCGAAGGCAACGAGCACAACACTGCCCTGAACCTCGAAAACCAGGAAGGGTTGCAGGAAACCCCAGGTGGACAAGGCCAAAAAGAAAGCGGCAATATAGGGCGTGGTGCGCGCCCGACCAACCGTGAGGACATGAGCCAGGGACATGCAAGCGAACATATTCAGAGCCAGAAGCGGGGTGGCCAGGCGCTGTAGGGTCATCCACCAGCCGAAATCATGGGTGACGAAGATGTCGAAAAACAACATGCACAAAAGGCCGCTGGTCAAGGTCATGCCGGCATAGTGCAGGTTGGGTTTGAAGGCGCGATAACCCAAGTAAAGCAACAGGTGAATCAAGGTAAACGAGAAACAAACGGCCATGAACAGATTGCGATGAAAGCTGATGGTCAGGGCAAAGCGCTGATGATCGATAAGATCATTCACGGGTTCGACCTGTACCAGGGAAAGGGTCATGGGTAGAAGTGCTGCAGCCGGATGATCGGAACCCAACCCCTTGAAATGAATCGCCAACAAATGTTGTCGATCATCGGCGGGTAAGGGAAGGAGATAGTGGGAAAACCCGGTCACGGTGAGTACCTGGTTGCCGATCAGGTGACCGTTTACTCGCGCCAGGGGTTCCAGCCGACGGCCGTCCAGAAAGAACTCCGCTTCCGCCGGGATACCGAGGCGCAGACCGCGCGGGGTACCTGCCGGTAAGGCATACCGCAGACGAAACCAACCCTCGGGGGGTAGTTCATCGAGGAGCTGATTCAACGGGGCGAGTGACCAGGAATCGTCTTGAAAATCCGGTTGAGCCCAGCGAGGATCGTGCCCGGGACTGAAACGAGCATTCTGTCCAAAAGGATCCGGCACGGCACCGGCGATCATCAACAGCAAGAGGGGTATCTGCCACATGGGCATAAGTATACCCTCTTTACGCCCAAAGTCATCTGGAGAAAGGACACCGAACAGCGCATGCCGGCAGATATTCAAATTAATCGCGCCAGTACTGTCGAAAATCGCAGGTTGGGGGCATTCAAACTTTTGGACAAGGAACGGGCGCGGGCTGACGAGGAAAACGGGTGCGGGCTGAAATGGAACGTAAGCGAGCGGAACAAACCGAGGCAGAATCGGCCGCTTTGAAAGCGCGTCTGAAAGAATGATGCAGGGCGTTCGTTGTCCTCCGGTGGCTCAAGTCCTTGCCGAAACAATCGTTTGCCCAAGCAAAACCGTGTTTTTTCCGTGCAATTTCAGGTTGTGTTTGTTATGGTAGGCACAGTTAGCGGTGTATTCATCGATGTGCGGCCGGGATATTTCCGTGCAGGGAAACCGTGCTGTACCTTTCCTGTTTAAGAGGTTGATTAGGGCCGATTCCATTCATTGCATTTAGATGACGGATATGAATACAAAGGGTCGCGCTTTGAAGAATATGATGAAAATAGTATGGTTGGTCGGGCTGATCATTTCGGCCGGTCAGAGTTTCGCCCAAACCAAGAAACCGGTGCGTGTTAAGCTGGACGATACCGGCACCGCTGTGCTGAGCGCCAGATTGGGCCCTTATCTGGATGTTCGCGTCGATAAACCCGATCAACTGGTCAACGCCTGTAAAATCTACACGGGTCAGTTTCGAAAGAAGGGTTTTACCTACGCCAAATTCAAGATCACCAAGGTCAACAGCACGCGCGCCCGCGTGCCCTACCTGGTTTTGTCCCAGGCATTCAAGCGCGTGTTTCTGAAAACATTGTGGCCGAAGGACAAGCTGGTCGGCAAGAACTGGCATCACAAAGTCATCTATAATCATGAGACCTTGTGGACCGTAGCGCAAATGTACACGGGTTTCGGCAACAATTATAAAAAGATCCAGCGACACAACGGCATGCGTGGTCACAGCCTGAGGAAGGGCATGTTGATCAAGATCCCCGAAGCCATGCTCATGGAACTCATTCGGGTCCAGCCCGACCTGTCCTTGCCCAAACCGCCCGATCCCGAATTTGCCGTACAGACCCAAACCGACGAAACCGTGACCGTCGACGAGGCTCAAGAAGACGTACCCGTGGTAACCGAACCCGGTGAAAACACCCGGTTGCCGCCCAAGCCGAAACCCAGACCCAAGCCCCGCAAGGAGCCTTCCAAGGAAGTCAAGGCCCAACTGGTCAAACTGAACGCCCTGCGCAAACAACTGCGCTGGGGTAGCGACAGCCAGGGCCGTTACGCGGAATACCACTTGAAGGAAGGCGAGGCGATTTATTCGGCGGTCGTGATGCGCTTCTGCGGCCTGGTGGTTGCCTCCCATGTCTTCGAGGTTGCCGATAAGATCGTTGCGCGCAACCGCATTGCCGATGTGCGTGACATGGCTATCGGGCAGGCCATCCGCATCCCGTACGAACATCTGGAAAATGAATTCAAGGCCCCGAATGATCCCGACTACCTGGCTTTTCTCAACAACATGGAAGACGTCGGTCGGGTAAGCACCAGTCTATTGGCCAACAACCTTGAAGGTGTCTACCTCATTTTGGATGCCGGTCACGGCGGGCGCGATCCCGGCGCCGATCGGCAAAAAGTATGGGAAGACGATTACGTTTACGACATCGTCTGCCGGGTCAAAGAGCGGGTGGAAACCGAAACCGCGGCTACCGTTTACACCACGATCATGGACCCGTCGGTGAAATATAAGGTGCAGAACGTGACTCGGTTCCGCCGCGACAAGGACGAAATACTGCTGACCACGCCGCGTTACCGGCTGACCTCGGCCGGCGCCACCCGCGACGGTGTGAACCTGCGCTGGATGCTGGCCAACAACCGCTATTATCAACTCCGCAAACGGGGGGTTAAATCACAGAACGTGATCTTTGCCAGCTTCCACGCGGATGCACTACACCCCAGCCTGCGCGGCAGCATGATCTACATTCCGGACGGTCGGGCGAAACCCGAATCGGTCAATGTGCCCAACGGCCGTCTGCGTAAATACGAGGAACGCATCGGTAACAACTTCAACTTCTCGCGTCCCATGCTGCGAGAGGCCCAGGCGCGCAGTATGGCCTTCGCCGGGAACCTGATCCGTGAATCCAGGAATCACGGCATCCTGGTGCATAGCCAGAAGCCGGTCCGCTCGTTGATCTACAAAAACCCCCGCCACCCGTTCGTCCCCGCGGTTCTACGCTATAACCGGGTCCCCACCCGGCTGCTGGTCGAGGTCTGCAACCTCAACAACCCCAAGGATCGGGAACTTCTCAAGAAACCCGAGTTCCGCCAACAAGTCGCCGATGCCTTCACCATGGCGGTCTACCGAACCTACGGCGTCAAGACGCGCAAGGCCGTGTCCTCGCTGTCCAACTCGGCGCCCGCCGGAGGCGACCGCTAGCTTTTACTGATGAACGCGCCGTTCTCTGCTAAGATATCCCGGCCTGCCGGGGTGGTTTTCAGAACAAGATAAGGATGGAAAGGCTATGGCCCATTTCAAAGCGGACCGGGGAACCCGATTAACTTGCAAAGGCTGGGTGCAGGAAGCAGCCTACCGCATGATCAACAACAACCTGGACAGCGAGGTGGCCGAAGAACCGGACAAGTTGATCGTTTACGGCGGGCGCGGCAAGGCCGCCCGCAATATGGCCTGCTACGAGGCCATCGTCCGCGAGTTGAAGCAGTTGGAAGACGACGAAACCCTGCTGGTTCAATCCGGCAAACCGGTGGCGGTTTTCAAGTCGCACGCCGATGCGCCCCGCGTTCTGATCAGCAACTCCATGCTGGTTCCCAACTGGGCCAACTGGGAAGTCTTTGACGATTTGGAGCGGAAGGGCCTTATGATGTACGGCCAGATGACCGCGGGCAGTTGGATCTACATCGGTACTCAGGGCATTCTTCAGGGCACCTATGAAACCTTTGTCGAGGCAGGTCGTCAACACTACGGCGGCGACCTTGCCGGACGTGTCATCCTGACAGCCGGATTAGGCGGCATGGGCGGTGCGCAGCCCCTGGCGGCTACGATGGCCGGCGCTGCTTGTCTCGCGATCGAGGTCGATCCGGCGCGGATCGAAAAACGCATGCATACCCGTTACCTGGACGAATGGTACGACAACCTGAACGACGCGGTGGCGCGGATCGAAAAGGCGCGCCGGGCCAAAGAAGCGGTTTCGGTAGGTGTGCTGGGCAACGCGGCCGATTTGCTGCCGCAACTGCTGGATCGCGGTTTTCAGGCCGATATGGTAACCGACCAGACCTCGGCCCACGACGAGTTAAACGGTTACGTACCCAACCGCTACACGCTTGAAGAGGCCCTGGCTTTGCGCGAAAGCGACCCCGACACCTACAAGCGCGAAGCCGTTCGCGCCATGGGCGAGCATGTTCAAGCCATGTTGGGCTTTCAGGCGAAAGGTGTGCCCACCTTCGATTACGGCAACAACATTCGCGCTCAGGCCGTTCGCGCCGGTGTGGAAAACGCTTTCGATTTCAAAGGCTTCGTACCCTTGTACATCCGCCCCCTGTTTTGCAAGGGTAGCGGGCCCTTCCGCTGGGTAGCCCTTTCCGGCGACCCGGAGGACATCTACACCACCGATCGAGCGCTGATGGAATTGTTCCCCGATCACGCGCCGCTGCATCGGTGGCTGGAAGGGGCGCGTGAGAAGATCCAGTTCCAGGGCTTGCCCTCGCGTATCTGTTGGCTGGAATACGGCGATCGCGAAAAGGCCGGGCTCATGTTCAACGACTTGGTGCGTACCGGCAAGGTGAAGGCGCCCATCGTTATCGGTCGCGATCATTTGGATTCCGGCTCGGTCGCCTCGCCCAACCGCGAAACGGAAGGCATGAAGGACGGCTCCGACGCGGTTGCCGACTGGCCGATTCTGAACGCCTTGATCAATACGGCTAACGGGGCGAGTTGGGTAAGCGTACACCACGGCGGCGGCGTGGGCCTGGGTTATTCCATCCATGCCGGCATGGTCATCGTGGCTGACGGCTCGGAAGCGGCCGCAAGGCGTCTGGGTCGCGTACTGACCTCGGATCCCGGTATGGGTGTGGCGCGCCACGTGGATGCCGGTTACGAAATTGCCCGAGAGACCGCCGGTAATAAGGGGGTCAAGATCCCCATGTTCGATCGATGAGATTTGTTCGGCCCGGGTCGTGACCCGGGTCCCTATTCAATTTGGAGGCTTGACGTGGAATTCCATAGCGAAGTGCGCTGGAAACGAAAGAAACCCAAGACCCACCTGACCTGGAAGGGTAAAACGGTCATCATCATCCTGCTGGCGGCGGGTCTGTTCAGCCTCCTACAAGATTCCTCTTCCCAAAAACCACAAGAGCCGAATATTGCGCAGAGGGAAGCCTTTGAAGAAATGCCCGTGGTGGAAGAAGCGCCCCCGGTACAGGCCGCATCCATGGCGCCCGCGCCGGAAGCCGTGGAAGAACTGACCTGGCATGAAGGCAATTTCGCCTCGCGTCAACCCTTCGGCAAGCGCTTGCAAAAGCTGGGTCTGAACGGCAACCAGGTCCATAACCTGGTGCAGGCGTTGACACCTGTTTATGACTTCCGCAAGGCGCATCCCAACCACCGTTGGAAAATGAGCCTCCAGGGCAAGTCGCCGCGGCAGTTCACCTTGCAAGTGTCACCGTTCGAGATCTACGACGTATTTAACCTGAATACCACGCCCGAACTGGTGCGGCGGGAGATCGAGACCACCACCGACCGCGTGGTGGTGCGCGGTGAGATCGAAGACAGCCTCTACCGCGCCCTGTCCCATGTGGAAAGAGGTCCGGCGCTGGTAGCCAAACTGGCCGGGGTGTTTGCCTGGGATATCGATTTCTACCAGGACCCGCGTCGGGGCGATACCTTCGAGATGTTGATCGAGAAGCGCTACATCGTTACCGAGGACGGCCCCCAATTTGTCGATTACGGCGATGTCATGGCCGCCCGTTACATCGGCGCGCGCGATACTTACGAAGCCTTCCGTTTCAAGCCTTCCAAGGGCAAGACTGCCTATTTTGACGCCCGGGGCAAAAGCCTGGTGCGCGACGTGCTGCGCTCTCCGCTGAAGATTACCCGTGTTACCTCGTCCTTCAAGCGCCGTCGCTTTCATCCGGTGCTCAAACGCTACAAACCGCACAACGGCGTGGATTACGGCGCTCCCAAGGGAACGCCCGTCATGGCCGTGGCCTCGGGGAAGGTGGTTCGCGCCGGACGTTGGGGCGGCGCGGGCATTGCCGTGGTGATCAAGCACAATCGCGGCATGGAAACCCAGTACTTTCATTTATCCGGCATCGCCAAGGGCGTTCGGCGCGGCGTGCGGGTGAAACAAGGCCGGGTGATCGGCTACGTGGGCAGCACGGGCCTGGTAACGGCGACGCACCTGCACTTCGGAATGAAGAAAAACGGCAAATACGTCAATCCCCTTTCCCAGAAGTTCGAGCCCGGGGCGCCCATCCCCAAGGTCGACCGGGAAGCCTTCAATGCTCACAAGGCTTCTTTCCAGGCGGCTCTGGCGCCCGTTGTGGAACGAAAGACCTTTACGCCGGTAGTCCGCATGCAGTCACCCTTGGAAACCAACTGGGAAAGCTACGGTCCGCGTGTCCGTTAGACAACTCCGCGCTAATAGTTCTTCGAGCGCTTGTTTTTCCATTCCAATTCACCCTGATCAACACAACCGCTGATCTCCTTGTAGAGACGTTTCAGCTCTTTGCCCGCCCTGGTCAACCGCATGCGGGTTTGGGAACTCACCTTACCTCTTCTCCGCTCGCTGGTATAGGCGCTACGTGCGCTTTGATACTCGGCCTTGGTCGAATCGATTTGCCGGCGTAGTTGGTCGCAACGGTTGGTATTATTGCTGCTGCCGATGCTGCCCGAGTCGCCGGAAGACGTGGCGCCGCCGCCGGTTTGTTCAAGGATCATCATGCCGCCTTCCTTGACCTCACCCGCATTCACCTTCAGGACGTACTTGTCGAATTCGCTGAGCTGGTCGTCCAGGCTCTTTCCCTTTTTGGACGGTATCTTTTTGCGCGCTTCGGCCAGGGCCTTTGTTTTCTTCAAGTCGACCAGCTTTTCGGGGAGCTTGAACAGGTCGCCCTTGGCATCGTGGAAGAGCACGTAACCGTCTTTCACCTGATAGCCGTCACTGTAGATCAGGGTTTTGCCGTTTTTCAGCACCAGTTTCCCCGTGTCTCCCATGGTCAGTAAGGCAAAAAGTAAAACGATCATCAGTGTTGCTCCTCACGGCAGCAATTGGGCAGAAGTGCGGATGCGCTGTCAGCGCCTCATTGCCATTCTACCTTTCCGGATCTAATGCATCGCTGGAGTTTTTTGTAAAGATCCTGGATGATTTTCCTATTCCGCTCCAGTTTTTCGCGGGTAATACTGTCGCGATTCCCTTTATTGTAGGCTTCACGCGCGTTGAGGTAAGAGGCTCTGGCGTTGTTGTATCGATCGGCCAGTTGGTGACAGGGGTCGGTTCGATCGCCGTAGTTTCGGTAAGACTTGCGACTGCCCTCCACCGACCGCTCTAGATACATCATACTGCCCTCTTCCACCTCGCCGGAATTGATACGGAGGACGTACTTCTCGAAATCGCTCAGGTTTTGATCATCGATTTTTTCTTCGTCCGGCGCCGCCTGCTTGACGGAATCGGCCAGAGCTTTGGTCTTTTTCAGGTCAACCAATTTCTCGGGTAGTTTGAAAAGGTCACCGGCCTTGTCGTGAAAGAGCACGTAGCCGTCTTTTACCTGGTAACCGTCACTATAGTTTAGGGTTTTACCATTTTTCAATATCAGTTTCCCGCTGTCTCCCCATGCGAGTAAAATAAAAATGAATGCAACCATAGAACCCCTACTGCCCGCGGGCACCGATCGAACCTGTTTCCATCTCACCATCATACTGGTGGAGACCTCATAAACGAAAGCGTAATTCCGTCAAGAAAGGGGTCATCGGCGGCGCATTTTGACTGGAAAGGGCTCTATGTAAAGGCATAACGGTGTAATTTCAGGTTTTTTTTAACGTTTGTGTAAAAGAAAAATATTTCTGACCCGAAATTTCGAGTTTTTACGCTTTACTTAGGTGAGACAGTACTTCATAGCTGTCCTCCGTGGATGAAAGCAGTTTGCCCGGTCGGCTTCAAGTTGGCCGGGCTTTTTTATTTTTCGACACCGAGAGGGCAAGAAGCAGCGTGCGGTTCGATCCGGGGACTGAGACCATTAGACGAAATTTTTTTGTTGTAGTGAGCATAGGACACACAGAAATGGGAAAAAAGAGTGTGTTTTTCTTTTCTCATTACGCCCCCGGACCGGACAGGTTTACAAGGTGTTTCATAGCAAAAGGCCACTAGGCTGTTGCAGGACGCGTCCATGCGTGTATAATCTGCTAGCGAATAAAAATGCCGAGGGATCTAATGAGCGTCGCGTACTTTATTACCACCGAAGATGAGGTTGATTTCGATACCTTTGTCAACGGCAAGGCCATAGCCCGCGCCGGTCTGGATTTGGACCGTGTTTGTCGCCGTTTGGGGATCCAGGAGATTGCCGATTTCTATCGGCAGGAAGTAGAAGACCTCGGCGAGGATGTCGAGGGTCTGGACGCCGACGATGAAGAGGAAACCTCCTGGTTCGAAGCGGAAGAGGGTTTGAATTGGGCTCTGGCGCTGCTGGACCACCTGGAAGAGAACCCGGGCGAGTTGGAACAAAGCGACTCGGTCATCGAAGATCTGAAGGAATACGTCGAGGTGCTCGGCCAACTGGAGGCCGATGGTGTGCGTTGGCGGCTGGAAATGGATCTTTAACCGAACCGCGGGGATTGCCTCGAACCGATCGCAGGCCGCATCACCAATGGGTAAAAACTTTGTTGTCATCTTTTGTCGGGGCCCGTCCGTATGTTATACAAAGACAGGGACGCGCGCGGTACATCCCAACCAACGGGTCAGGTAAGCTGAATGGACGTCAAGTTTCTGTTGAACATGCTCTTGGAGCGCCATGTCATCGATGACAAGGAGCGCGACTATCTGCTGAGTGAAGAGAGCAAGGTTCGGCGTCAATTATTCCGGACCAAGCGCGAGGAATATGCCGGGCCCTTCGCCAACGCCCAGAGCATTCATCCCATCGATGTGGTGCTCAACTTCCCGTTGTTCAAGGAGAACGAGAGCCGCAAGCTCAGCGACGATGCGCTCTCGCAATATATCGCCGACAAGAAGCAGGTACCCTTCGTTCATCTGGACCCGCTGAAGATCAATTCCGATTTGTTGTCCCGCTATATCTCGCGGCCTTTTGCCCGTAAATACCTGGTCGTGCCGCTGAAAGAAGAGGACGGCGTGCTGACCTGCGCCATGACCGACCCCTTCGACTTGGAGTTGCTGTTCAACCTGAAACGCAACACCGGGATGGAGATTTCCCCGGTCGTGGCCCCCAAGGTCGAGATTGTCCGCATTCTCACTGAATATTACGGATTCCGCGCCTCGGTCCAGAAAGCCGAGAAGGATCTGGACCCCATCCGTAACCTGGGTAACCTGGAACAACTGGTCAAGCTGAAGAGCGAACGCGAGTTGGAAGCCTCCGACTCGCATGTCATCAAGGCCGTGGAATACCTACTGGTCTACGCTTACGACCAGGGGTCCAGCGATATCCACGTGGAGCCCAAGCGCGATTACTCGCTGATTCGCTTTCGCATCGACGGCGTGTTGCACGATATCCAGAACATGTCCACCAAGGTGCACGCCGCCGTGGTCAGCCGCATCAAGTTACTGGGCCGCATGGATATCGCCGAACGCCGACGCCCCCAGGACGGCCGGCTCAAGACCCGTTTGAAAGATAAAGAGGTGGAACTGCGCTGTTCCGTGTTGCCGGTGGCCTTCGGCGAAAAGCTGGTCATTCGCATCTTCGACCCCGAGGTGGTGATGCGCGATATGAAGGACCTGGGCTTTCGCGACAAGGAGTTCAGCAGCATTGAAACCATGATTCGCCAACCCCACGGCATCATGCTGGTCACCGGGCCGACCGGCTCCGGCAAGACCACCACGCTTTACTCCGCGCTCAGCCGCATCGCCACTCGCGAGAAGAACATCACCACCATCGAGGACCCGATCGAGATGGTGAACGAAAACTTCAATCAGGTCGCGGTCAATCCCCTGTTGGATCTCAGCTTTGCCGGAGCCTTGCGAACCATCCTGCGTCAGGACCCGGATATCATTATGCTGGGAGAGATTCGCGACCCGGAAACGACCACTTATACATTGCAGGCCGCTCTGACCGGCCACCTGGTTTTGTCTACCCTGCACACCAACGATTCGGCCGGTTCCGTGGCCCGCCTGCTGGACCTGGGCGGCGAGCCCTTCCTGATCGCGTCCACCCTGTTGGGGGTTCTGGCGCAACGGTTGGTGCGCAAGGTGTGCAAGAACTGTGAATCCGATGCCGTTTTGACCCAGGCCCAGTTGCGCGTCCTCAACATTCGCACCAAGTCCGGCCGTCCGCTGAAGGTCAAGAAGGGAAAGGGGTGCCACGTCTGCCGCTATACCGGGCTCAAGGGTCGTACCGGCGTATTCGAGTTGATGGAAGTAGACGAAACCTTGCGTAAGCTGATCGCCGCCGGCGAAGACAGCATCACCATCAAGAAGGCCATGCGCCAAAAGGGAATGGAAACCCTCATGGAATGCGGCATTCGCAAAATCATGGAGGGACAGACCACCTTCGATGAAGTCGTCCGGGTCTGTATGGGGTAACTATGAAGATTGCAGAAAACAAATGGCTGAAAACAGGTCTCAAGGCAGCCGCGATTACTTTGGTGGTCGGCGGGCTGCTGGGGGCCGGCTTCGGTTGGTTCGTACTTTGGCAGGGTGAGCGTTTCGAGGATCTTCAATCCCTGGAAGACTATAAGCCCAAGCTCTACACTCGCGTCTATGATCGCCGCGGCGTGTTGCTGGACATTATTTCCTCCGAAAAGCGCATCATCCTCAGCTACAAAGACATCCCCAAACACTTTGT
>JAAUYB010186173.1_pt1 | contig 11452 bp, 10 predicted proteins | sample 7278071 | NCBI WGS metagenome assembly JAAUYB01 (sample SAMN14350121, study PRJNA611818) | marine sediment metagenome | isolation source: surface marine sediment (1.8m) | place: French Polynesia: Moorea | collected 2018-08 | reverse complement strand
TTTTGACCTCATACCCTGATAAACCCTTTCCTGTATCCAAATATGTTTGATTCATCAAATTAAGGCAATAATTCCAAAGCCAACGGCAATTACCAAAGCTTTGCTCTAGGTGTTGCTGTTGTTCTTTGTTGGGATATAACCTTAATTTAACTGCCTTTAACATCTTTAAGAGTGAACGGCGTTTACTATAAAGTATCTTAGCACAAAGCAACTGGTTTGTGTCAAATACCCTGTCAGCAATTCATCTGACGCTGATTTGGGTGAGTCCCTTTTACGGGTCAAATTCAGCGTCGGGCTTCTTGCGGCGGACAGCTAAAAAATAGACTAACACTCACCCTTTGTACGATGCAAAGTGACTTGTTGTAACTCAGTTAAACTAGAAACACCGGCACAAAAAGCAGTAATTTTCAGGGTTTCTAAAAGGATTGAGAACTTATCATAAACTGCTTGAGATTGATGAGTTGCCGAATCTAATAAAGGGGCTGCACTCCCCACTAAGGTCGCTCCCAAGGCGATCGCTTTAGCTGCATCAATACCGTTGCGAATACCCCCACTAGCAAACACAGGTAACTCCGGCACAGCCTTACGTACCTGCATCAAGGATATAGCTGTAGGAATACCCCAACCAGCGAAACAATGAGCAATTTGACGACGACGGGGATCGTGTTGTCGGTATGCTTCCACTTCACTCCAACTGGTGCCTCCAGCCCCAGCCACATCGATCGCAGACATCCCACAATCAGCCAAACGACGAGCAACTTTACCACTGATGCCGTTGCCTACTTCTTTGGCGATGATGGGGACATCTAACCGAGTTGCCAACGTTGCTATCTTATCATAGAGTCCTTTCCAATTGCGATCGCCTTCTGCTTGAACGGCTTCTTGTAGGGGGTTGAGGTGGAGAATTAAAGCGTCAGCCTCGATCATATCCACTGCTTTTTTGGCTTCATCGATACCGTAACCATAATTGAGTTGTACCGCACCTAGATTAGCGAATAAGAGGATATCCGGAGCAACTTGTCGTATCTTATAGGTTTTGCCTAAGTTAGGCTGTTCAATGGCTGCCCGTTGGGACCCGACTCCCATAGCAACACCCAAAGCTTGGGCTGCTTCTGCTAAATTAAGGTTGATAGTGTGGGCTGAGTCTGTGCCGCCGGTCATGCTACTGATAAGGAGGGGGGCCTGTAGGGTTTTGCCCCATAGTTGTAGGCTTAAGTCAACCTCATTAAGATCCACATCGGGAAGGGCATCATGTTCGATGATAAATTGTTCAAACCCTGTGGTGATCCCTTTCCCTGTTACATCTTCTTCTAAAACAATGTTGATGTGATCGGCTTTTCTATTTTCGATTAAGGTAGGGGGGATAAGGGAAGATTTATTAATAGGGTGAGACATGATTGAAAGGATAATTTGTTGTTTTTTTAGCTTATCTTAGCAAAAAAGAGAAATTAGGGAGATTGTTAAAATATCTCATGGTTTACAAAAGAATATTTACGGTTTATATAAGCTTTTTTATTATAATTAGGTGGACAAACCATTAAAAATAGATTATTGGGGTTTTCTTCTAAGTTTGCCCACTTTACTATTATTTGACTTCTACAACAATCTCATTTTCTCCTTGATAGTTTACATCTTTAACACTGGCTATTAAATTCCAGGTTCCAGCCATATCAAAGTTGGTTTTAACTTTAAATTGTCCAGGGTTTTCTGTGGGTTCAATTTCGACTTTGGAAATCATGGGATCTTCCCCTTCCATGGGCATTGTGGAACTAACTTCGATGTTTTCCACGGCGACAGTTTCCCCAGAGGCGTTATCTTTTACTTCTAAAATTAATTCTGCATCTCCCATCACGATGTCCTCTTCTGGACTTACTAAAGCCACCATAACCGTGTTTTCTTCTGTTGCAGCTATTTCGGTTTGAGGTTCATTTTCCGACAGGGTTTGAGTATCCGTAGAAGGGGAACTACAAGCAACTGCTAATAAACTAAGCGGTAAAATTAAGGTGATAATTTTTTTCATGTTTTCTCCTTTTATTGTACAAAAAAGACAAGTGGTTTATATCGTCCATATTTCTAGCATAGATAGGATAATAATTCAATGCTTTTATCTTTTCTTAAAGATTGCTGATTAACAATTAGTAGATAATTAGCCTCAAAAACTTAATATTCTAAGGCTAATTCTCTTTGAGTTTCATTCACTAACTGTTCAAATTTATTTAATGTTTTGATATATTTTTCAGGGGCAATCGCGCTAATATTCATATGACCGGCATCCTCAACTAAGAGAAGTTTTTTAGGTACTTTAGCGGTTTGAAATAGGGTTTCACTCATGGTGTAAGGAACAGTGAGATCGCTGGTTCCATGAATCAATAACAAAGGAACTTTTAATAAAGATAATTTAGCCAAAGAATCGAAGCGTTGATGTACCAATAATTGACTCGGAAATAGTTTATAAAAGAACCCTGAATGATCGGTCATATCTATCATTGACGTAAAGGTATTTTCGGCAATCACACCGGCTGCATGAGGTTTACGAACCCCTAAATCAATCGCAACGGCCCCACCTAAAGAATGACCATAAATAAAGATATTTTGCGGTTTAATTTGACGTTCTTCGGTTAAATAATCCCAAGCAACTTGAGAATCACGATAGATTTCTGATTCTGTAGGAAATTGACCTTGACTGCGGCCATAACCTCGATAATCAATAATAAAAACAGAATAACCCTGCTCATAAAAGGTCTGAACCGTGCTTAAGTTATAGCTAATATTGCCACCAATACCATGTAAGTACAATAAAACTTTGTCTGGATAGGAATTAGGGTTAATCCACCAACCGTGGACTTGTTCGATTTTGCCTTGAGGAGTCATCACCGATAACCAAACATCTTCGTAAGACATTCCCAGATCACTCGGGAGGGTTTGTATGGCGGAAGACGGCTTAAAAATGAGTCGATTTTGACCCAAAATCAAAGCCGCACAAATGGATAGATAGGCGATCATTCCCACCCCTACACCGTTTAGTAATCCTTTCAACAAAAGATTAATCATCATTCAGGAATCATCCTCAAGTTTTGCATTTTAATGTAACAGTAAAATTGTTAAGGATGCTACCTTGACACTGGGAAGGCATTGAACAATTATTACTATTATCATCTTTCCTACTTTAACGGAGGTAACTGATTATGCCAATCTGTGGACTGTTCATAGGCATAGGCTACTTGAAACAGTTTGCCTTCTTCGAGGACATTACCGATTAATTGTAGGCCAATGGGCAGGTTTTGGTCATCGAACCCACAGGGAATACTCATCCCAGGTAAACCGGCTAAATTGACGGGAATGGTCATTAAATCAGACAGGTACATACTCAAGGGGTCGGATGTCTTTTCCCCTGCTTTAAAGGCGGTCGTCGGAGAAGTCGGACAGACTAACACATCCACCTGCTCAAACCCTGCGTCAAAATCTTGTTTAATTAAGGTGCGAACCTTTTGGGCTTTGAGATAATAAGCGTCATAGTAACCAGCCGATAGGGTATAGGTCCCGATCATAATCCGTCGTTTCACCTCGTTACCGAACCCAGTCGCGCGGGTTTTGGTGTACATATCGATGAGGGTATCTGCCTCTTCACGGATGCCGTATTTAACTGCATCGTAACGGGCTAAATTAGAAGAAGCTTCCGAGGGGGCGATGATGTAGTATGCCGGTAAACCGTAACGGAAACGGGGACAGGAAATATTAACCACCTTGGCCCCTAGGGTTTTGAGATGAGCGATCGCTGCTTGGACGGTTTTGGCTACGACCGGATCTAAGCCTTCCCCGAAGGTTTCGTCAATCACGCCGACGGTTAACCCTTCTAAAGAGGGTTTGAGAAACTGGGTATAGTCTGGGATGGGGGTGTTGATGCTGGTGGAATCTTTGGCATCGTACCCTGCGATCGCCCCTAAGAGGATAGCTGCGTCTTCCACGTTGCGGGCAAACGGTCCAATTTGATCCAAGGAAGAGGCATAAGCCACCAACCCAAAGCGAGACACTAGCCCATAAGTGGGTTTTAGCCCCACCACGCCACATAAAGAAGCCGGTTGACGGATCGAACCCCCGGTGTCGGAACCTAAAGCCACAACGCATTCTGAGGCGGCCACTGCTGCGGCTGATCCCCCGGACGATCCCCCTGGAACCCTGGAAAGATCCCAAGGGTTGGCGGTGACTTGATAACCGGAGTTTTCGGTGGAACTTCCCATGGCAAACTCGTCGAGGTTGGTTTTGCCCACCATGACAGCCCCTGCGTCTTTTAATTTTTGGGTAACGGTGGATTCGTAGGGAGGAACAAAATTGGCTAAAATCTTTGATCCACAGGTGGTTTGAATGCCTGTGGTACACATATTATCTTTAATACCGATGGGGATACCGGCTAAAAGGCCAATTTCTTCGTTATTGGCGATTTTTTCGTCGACTTTTTGGGCGGTTTCCAGGGCGTGATCGGCGGTAACTTGGAGGAAACTTTTAACTTTTGCATCGACTGCGTTGATTCTTTCTAAGGCTTCTGTGGTAATTTCAACAGCAGATCGTTCTTTATTGACTAATTGTTGATGGAGTTCGCGGATAGATGTCATAGTCTACTCTAATCAGTGAAGGGAGGGGATAGGTTACACGCCCACCATTTAAAGATAGTACCATTTTGACGCATGATAATTAAAGATAGAGTAAAAGAATGAAAACAGATACTATCTTTTATCGTCTCTTTCAATCTTTTCCCTCTATTTTCTTTGAATTGATTGAAGTTCCTGCAAGGGAAGTAAACAACTATTGTTTTGATTCGGTAGAGGTTAAGCAATTGTCCTTCCGTATTGATGGGGTATTTTTACCGCAAGAAAATAATCGTAATACACCGATTTACTTTTGTGAGGTACAGTTTCAAAAAGACGATAATTTTTATGGTCGTTTTTTTGCAGAAATTTTCTTATATTTGAGTAAAGCTAAATTGACCAATGATTGGCGTGGTGTAATCATTTATCCTAACCGTCGAGTGGAAACCGATAACATCCAACGCTATCAAGATATGTTAACTTCTGGTAGGGTGACTCGCCTTTATCTCGATGAGTTAGGAAACCTTAATCAAACCTCAATCGGACTGGCAACGGTACAGTTAATTACTTTACCTGAAGCAGAAGCCATTGACGCTACCCGTCAACTGATTCAACGAGTTAGAAATGAGTTGACACCAGACCAAAAGCCTCAAGAACTTTTACAATGAATAGAGACGGTTCTTGTCTATAAGTTACCCCGTTTAAGTCGTAGGGAGGTAGAAGTCATGTTTAGTTTAGACGAATTAAAGCAAACTCGGTATTTTCAGGCTGTTCTTGAAGAAGGCCGTCAAGAAGGTCGTCAAGAAGGTCGTCAAGAGGGAATACTTGAGAATAAACTAGAAACTGTCCCTCGTTTATTAGCATTGGGGTTAACGGTTGAACAGGTGGCCAAAGCTTTACAGTTAGATGTTGAACAGGTTAGAAATATACAAAAAAAGGAAGGGGTTTAATTCTTCTTGGCTTTACCTAATTGACGTTTAAAACCTGTTCCAAAAGCGATCGCAGTTCCTGTTCCAAGAATGGTTAAGGGTTCAGGTACCGGCTTAACTACCGCAGCTAAGTCCATCGGCCCTGCATTGTAACGAGGATAAATATTATTAAATAAAGCAGTTTGTGTACTGGTTGTTAAATTAATACGACGAATATCGTCTGAATAATTGCTTTCTGCTACAAAGGCAATATCCTCACCAGTATTATCAGAAAATGCTATCCCACCAAAAGCATTATTAATTCCTGCTGTACTACAAGAAAGAATTTGGGAAGAAGACACTTCTGCTGTATTAATGTTAAATGATCTTATGCCACCACAACTATCAGCCAACCAAAAAGAATTATCTGGTGCAACAGCTATATCATGAAAACCAGAAATGTTATAGGGGGAACCATTTAATATTAATTGTTTAGCTTCAACACTCAATATATCGAAAATATAATTATTTGTCTGTAAACGCAATGTATAACTTAAAAATTGACCTAAAAGCTTTTTTTGTATTCTTTCTTGGTAAGGATCAACGGTGGTTGACCCCTACAATATAAGGACGATTAAGAACTCATCAACGCTTTAAAAACATCGACATATTTAGCTGCTGGACCTTTCCAGGAAACGTCGTTGCCCATGCAAGCGAGACGCATTTGTTCAAACTTGGGAGTACCATATTCTGCTAAGGCTTTTTTCATGCCAATAATCATGGCCTCAACCCCTTGTGCCACCATCTCTTCAGACACCGCCACCCCTGGCATTTTTGGCATAGGAATCTTATCCATTAAGAAACCAAATTGAGGGGGAACCGTATCCACCAGGCCACCCACAGGGGCAACTACAGGAATCGTACCATACATCATACTGTACAATTGATTCAGACCGCAGGGTTCAAAGCGGGAAGGCATCAAACAGTAGTCAGCACCGGCGGTGATAAAATGGGCTAATTCAGGGTCAAACTTAGCCACCCCTTTTGCAAACGGGTATTTGTCGGCGATCGCTTCTAGTTGCTCTTCTAACTTGGGTGAACCGATGCCGAGAACAACCACTTGACAGTTGAGTTTAGCTAACTGGGGCATAGCTGCGATGATCACGTCGGCCCCTTTTTGGTTTTCTAAGCGACCGATGAAACCAAAAATCGGAATATTGGGGTCTGTTTTTAACCCGCACTCGATTTGTAAAGCTGTTTTACAGGCTTTCTTCCTACTGGCCATGGTTTCGGCATCGTAGTGAACGGGGATGTATTTATCTGTTTTGGGGTTCCAAGTTTCCACCTTGGTTCCGTTGGTAATACCGGTTAATTTGACGGCCCTAGCCACGTCGTCCAGTTCGACCCCACCGGCAGCATCGGCGGTGACTTCTCTGGCAAAGTTGGGGGAAACGGTCAAGGCTTTGTCACAGTGTAAAAAGCCGGCCTTCAACCAGTTAAGCATCACCATCGGGTCTGAGGCAATAATGGGTTTAGTGGTAGTTTCATCCAAGGGAGGAGGGGCAAACTGGGTGGTAAACGAGAGGTCTTGCAGATACTTGTCGGGCAGGTTTAAAGCTTCAAATTTTGACAGGGGAAAACGGCCTTGAAACGCGATATTATGGAGCAACATCACCGTTTTGGCGTTTAGGAAGGTACCATAACTTTTGTAGTATTCTTTTAAGTACAAGGGCAAAAGGGCGGTATGCCAGTCGTTGCAGACAAAGATGGTATTTTCTCCCATGGGGCCTTTACGGCCATGAGGACCCATGGGAACGAGCAAAGGAACTTCGATCGCTGCTTGGGATAGCATGGCAAACCGTTCTGAGTTATCGGTGTAATCGACGGCATCTCTGGGCCCGTACAATTTTTTGTTGACTAGGGGAGTTTTGGATAGGTAGACGTGATGATCGACCCAAATATGGTCTACGCCTTTTTTATAGGAGTGAAAATAACGAACCTTGGTGCTTTCTTTCCCATATTTGACTGGGTGCAGAATTTCGGTATCCCAAGCGTCCTTATATTGGTCAAACCGGGGTGCAACAGTACAGACTGCATGACCCATTTTTGCCAATTCTTCCGGTAACCCTTCCGTTACATCACCTAAACCACCGGTTTTTGAATATGGCGCAACTTCCGTAGAGACAAAGCAAATGTTTAACATCGTGGTGTGAGAAGTCTTAAAAGATGAATAATGAGTAAGCGTATAAGAAAAAAACTGTAACCAATTATACCATTGTTATTCCCGATTAATCCCCGTTTGCACCAGCCATAACCCCGCATAAATACCTTGTGCTTCTAATAGCTGTTCGTGGGTTCCTTGTTCGACGATTTTTCCCTCTTCCATGACGTAAATACAGTCTGAATGACGAATGGTGGACAGGCGATGGGCAATGGCAATGGTGGTTCTGTGGGCGGTAATTTTTTCGAGGGAACGGGCGATGGCGGCTTCGGTTTCGTTGTCTACGGCTGAGGTGGCTTCGTCTAAAATTATAATTGGTGGATCTTTCAATATTGCTCTAGCAATGGCGATTCTTTGTCGTTGTCCCCCGGATAATTTTTGTCCCCTTTCTCCGACAATGGTATGGTAACCTTGATACAATTTTTCGATAAATTCATGGGCTTCTGCTATCTTAGCTGCTTGGATAATTTCGGCATCAGTAGCGTTAGGATTTCCATAGGCAATATTATCTTTAACGGTTCCATGAAAGAGAAAGACATCTTGACTGACTAGGCCGATAGCTTTCCGTAAATCTCCTAAAAAGATATCCTGAATATTGATGTCATCTATGGTAATTTTTCCGTGATCAATTTCGTATAATCGTAATAATAGTTTCACTAAGGTACTTTTTCCTGAACCGGTAGAACCTACCACCCCAATGCGATGACTGGCTGGAATAGTTAAGGATAAGTTTTTGATAATCGGATGACCGGCTTGATAAGCAAAAGTAACGTTTTCTAGGGTAATTTTTCCTTGTACGGTTTCTGTGGGTAAGGCAACCGTTCCAGAATGAATAGTTAGGGGAGTATCTAATAAGTTCATCACCCGATTGGTAGAAGCAGTTGACCGTTGATAAAGGTCTAAAGTTTGCCCTAATCTAGTTAATGGCCATAGTAACCGTTGGGTCATAAACACTAAAACACTATAGGTTCCTACGGCTAATTTACCTTCAACGGCTTCCATGCCACCGTATAATAAAATAGCTGTAAACCCTGCTAAAATAACCAACCGAATGAGGGGAACAAAGGCTGCACTAAAAGCGATCGCTTTTTGATTACTCTTTCGATAGGCTTGACTTTCCTGCCGTAATCTTTCTAATTCATAGGCTTCGGTGGTAAAACTTTTAATAGTGGTAATTCCGCTTAAGTTATTGGATAATCGACTATTTAATAACCCAACTTTTTCCCTAACATCGGCATAACGAGGGGCTAATAATTTTTGAAAGGTAATAGAACCCCATAAAATAAAAGGAATGGGCAACATGGCCATCCAGGCGGTTCCTGGGGTAATAATAAAAAAGGCTGCTCCAATAATAACAACCGTGGTCACTACCTGTAAGATTTCATTGGCTCCCACATCTAAAAAACGCTCTAATTGATTAATATCATCGTTCAAAATAGATAATAAGAGTCCTGTATTTCTCTCTTCAAAATACGACAGTTCTAACTCTTGTAAATGTTCATAAGCGTCTAATCTTAAATTATGTTGAATATTTTGGGCTAAATTACGCCATAATCTCTCATAAGTATATTGAAATAATGACTCGAAACCCCAAACAATAATGGATAAAAATGTTAAGATTAATAATTGAAGAAAAACATCTTGAAAGCCTAATTTGGCAATCAAGGAACCCTGTTGTTTGACCACGACATCTACAGCAGCACCAATTAATACGGGTGGTGCTAAATCAAAAATTTTGTTAATAATAGAACAGGTAACTGCTTGCCAAATAAGAGTTCGATAGGCTTGTCCATATTCAAACAGCCGTTGCATGGGATGTTGATTTATTTTTCTTTTGTTCATTATCTTCACACCTAATAAACATCATCTCACTCTGAGTTTCCTAGGGAGGAAACTCGTTTTTTACTCAAGTTACGTAACCAAAATCCTCCCATAACAGCAATGGTTAATGAGACAAATCCAGTAATAGATTGTAGCAGTAAAAAGCCACCAATGGCGAACATACTACCAAACATAACTAAAATAGCTGCTACCACTTTTAAGATATCATTCTTTAAGCTTTGTGCTGGCTTTAAACCTGTTTTATATTGTTGATATTGCCAACCTAAACCACCAGGACGAACCCGACTATAAAAATTTAACAATGTTTCTTCATCTTCGGGAGGGGTTAAATACATAACTGTTATCCATACCAACGCTGTCATTACAGAAATTCCTAACAAACGCCAACCAAAGTCAGGAAAAATGTTATTAATCTCAGGATTAATCGTAGTCACTAATCCAATCATAAATCCTGCAATCATTGCTGATAACTCGGCTGCTGCATTAATTCGCCACCAAAACCAACGTAAAATTAACACCAGTCCCGGACCGGTACCAATGGCAATCACTAAACGAAAGACAGTGCGAACATCTGTGGCATAAAATGCAGCAACTGACCCCAAAATTGTAACTAAAATCGAGGCAACTCTCACCGCATTGGTTAACTCTTGTTCTGAAGCACGAGGGCGTAAAAAACGACGGTATAAATCGTTAGTTAAATAGGATGCACCCCAGTTAATTGATGTGGAAATGGTACTCATAAAAGCAGCAATTAAAGAAGCCACCACTAACCCTAAAACCACCGAAGGTAAATAGGTTAACATCAAAGTTGGATAAGCCAGTTCAGCATCTTCTAAATTGGGTAATAAAACCATGGCTGCTAATGCGGTAACAATCCAAGGCCAAGTTCTCACAATATAGTGGAGAATGTTAAAAAACCAAGTCGCTTTTTCTGCTTCTTTCGTTGCTTCCGTTTCCGTTTTTCCCCTAACTGCTAACAATCTTTGAACAAATTCACCACCCCCATCACTACGACGAAAAGACCACCATTGCACAAAAAGATAGGCCGAAAATGTGGTCGCTGTAATGCCAGCAGCATCATTCCAAGTAAAACTTAAACCCCCATTGTGACTAATCGGAATAAACGATAAAACATCAAAATTAGTAATTTCTTGAACATTGGGGATTAATTGGTGCATTCCTCCTGCATCATTGACGGCAATAATAGCCACTAATGTCGCCCCAAATAGCCCTAAGAAAAATTGAAAAAAGTCTGTAACCACTACACCCCAAAGACCCGAAGCTGCGGTATAAATCAGAACAAATACACTTAAAGCAATGACCGTCCAGAGTTTAGTCGCTTCTCCAGGGTCAAATCCCAAACTTTGCCATAACTGCAAGGCATCCACCACCTTAACCATGGCCAACATGGCGTAACCGATGCCGATACAATTGATAGGAACCGCAAACAAAAAGGCTTTACTTGCCCTCAAAATGGCTGCTGTAGCCCCGCCATAGCGCAATTCTGTTAATTCAGCGTCCGTGACCATTTCTGACCGTCTCCACAACCCGGAAAAGACGTAAATAAGAACAATATGGGCAATGCCAAAACTCCACCATTCCCAGTTTCCGGCAATGCCTCGAGAAGCGACTACACCACAAATATACAAGGGAGTGTCGATGGAAAAGGTGGTCGCAGCCATACTCGTCCCTGCTAACCACCAAGGTAGATTTCTTTGGGCTAGTATTTTGTCTACAAGACTGTTAGGTTCTTTGGGTGGTTGATCATGTATATCATCTTTGTCATCTTTAGTTTCTTTATGAGACAACAATAACCCCAAGGCCATCGTCGCAAAGAGATATATTAAGACAATAATCCAATCTATAAGCTGCATAGTGTAAATTTAGGTTATTTTATT
>JAAUYB010058039.1_pt1 | contig 11460 bp, 6 predicted proteins | sample 7278071 | NCBI WGS metagenome assembly JAAUYB01 (sample SAMN14350121, study PRJNA611818) | marine sediment metagenome | isolation source: surface marine sediment (1.8m) | place: French Polynesia: Moorea | collected 2018-08 | reverse complement strand
TGCGTGATTTTGATGGTGAGACGTATTTTAAATCGGAATCCGATGGCATTCTTTTTGGAGGTTTCGAAGCAGTTTCCAAACCCTGGGGGATGAAAGGAATTCCGAAAAAATTCATGTACACAGAGCTTCAGGAAGATTGGGATCAATTTCAACCGTTCATGGATTGTGCCTTGACACGCTTTCCGGCCATGGAGACTGCCCAGATTCGCCATCTGTCGGTGGTGCCCGAAAGCTTTACGCCCGATACGGCTTTTATGATCGGCGAGGCACCGGGAGTTAAGAATTTTTTTGTGGGCTGCGGTATGAATTCGGTGGGTATTCAAAGTGCCGGCGGTGTGGGCCGCGCCCTCTCCTATTGGATCGTTCAGGGGCATCCGGAAGAACAATTGTGGCCCGTTGATATTCGGCGTTATTTTCCGTGGCAGCAAAACGCCCGTTATTTGCATGACCGCATTGTCGAGGCCGTCGGGGTGCTTTATCATCATCACTATCCAAACCGGCAGCGTACCTCGGCCCGTCCGGTGATCTGTTCGCCGATTCATGATCGTCTAGCAGACAACGGTGCGGTCTTCAGCATGACGGCCGGTTGGGAGCGGGCGGACTGGTTTGCTCCGGAAGGCGTCGAACCGGTTCACAAATACAGCTGGGAGAAACCCAACTGGTTCGAAGATCAGGGCCAGGAGCATATGGCCGTCCGTGAAGGTGTCGGTCTTTATGATTTGACGTCCATGGGCAAGCTTCTCGTCCAGGGTCCCGATGCCGAGGGATTTCTGCAAAAAATGTGTTCAAACGATGTTGCCGTGCCGGTGGGTAAGGTCGTGTATACACCGGTTTTGAATGTAAAAGGTGGATTTGAAACCGATATTACCGTGACTCGATTTTCGGAAGATTCATTTTTGATTGTCACCGCCGCCGCCACGCTGGTTCACGATTATGATTACTTCAATCGCCAAATCCCGGTAGATGCCCGCGTCGCCATCACCGATGTGACCCATGGATATGCCATGCTGGCCCTCATGGGCCCCAAGTCCCGGGATTTGCTGCAAACGCTTACCAGTGCCAACTTATCCAACGAAGCCTTTCCCTATGGCACAGCCCGGGAAATCGATGTGGCCTATGCCAGGCCCTGGGCGCTGAGAATGTCCTATGTCGGAGAACTGGGATGGGAGCTATACATTCCGACCATGTTCGCCCTTGCGGTGTTCGATGAGATCCTGGAAAAAGGCAAACAGTTCGGTTTGCGTCTGGTGGGGATGCAGGCAGTCAACTCACTGCGTCTGGAAACCGGATATCGTCACTGGGAGTCTGATATCACACCGGATGAAACCCCATACGAAGCAGGCCTGGGCTTTGGCGTAAAGCTGGATAAAGGCGACTTCATCGGACGCGATGCCCTGTTAAAACAAAAGGAAGCGGGCCTCAAACGGAAACTGGTCATGTTTAAATTGGATGCCCCGGAAATTATGCTTTACGGCGGTGAACCCATGTATCGAGACGGTGTTTGGATGGATAATTTACGATCCGGTGCATATGGCTACAAGGTGGGATCTGCCGTTGGTATGGGCTATGTGAAACATGAGGATTCCATTACGGAGGAGTGGATCCTAAACGGCAAATATGAGCTCGAAGTTCAGGGTCAGATGGTTCCGGCCAAGGTACACATCCGTTCTCCTTATGATCCCAAGAATGAACGAACCAAGATGTGAATTTCGATCGCAAGCTGTCCATGACTAGTGTTAAACGTTAAAAGGAATAAATACGGTTACTATGTCGGCCCCACCATATTTACATGTGTGACACCCGAAATGACCATTTACAGAGAAGAAATTTTCGGACCCGTAGTCTCCGTAGTCAAGGTGGGCTGTATTAACACGGCACTTGATTTGATCCGTAAGCAGGAATTCGGTAATGGGGCATGCATCTTTACCCAGAATCTTGGATACACCGAGCATTTCATCAAAGAGGCTAATGTAGGGATGGTCGGTGTCAATGTGGGCATCCCGGCACCCCATCCCTATCTGCCCTTTGGCGGAATCAAGGACTCCCACCTGGGTACTAACAAGGTGCAAGGAAAGGATGGGATCGATTTTTTCACACAAAACAATTCTGTCAGGAGATTAATCCCTTAGCCAAAAGGAGGTTCTTATCATGCCCGACAAATGTGCTGTAAAGGAAAAAAAGACCGGAAAGTTTCAATATCACATTCAACCGGCGACGTTCTGGATTTCGTCTGCGTTCATTATCGGGTTTGTGGTAATCACCATTCCCTTGCAGACTGTCTTGGGCAATGTTTTTAAGATGCTATTTGGCGGGGCCATGGAATACTTCGGCTGGTTTATGGTTTTGACGATGAACGTCGTTTTTATCTATTGCATTTACCTGATTTTCAGCAAATATTCGGACGTTAGAATTGGAGGGTCTGATGCGGAACCCGAGTTTTCCAATCCGGCCTGGGTCGCCATGCTGTTCAGCGCGGGGCTGGGAATCGGCCTGTTGTACTTCGGCGTGGGTGAACCCATGTATCACTTCGTGGCGCCACCCCTTGACGCCGATGCCGGTACCCCGGAAGCGGCCAAAACCGCTATGCTCTATACCTTTTTGCACTGGGGCTTCCACGGCTGGGGGGTTTACGCCCTGGTCGGGTTGTCCCTGGCCTTTGCGACCTTTAATCGGGGACTGCCGCTGTCGGTGCGCACGGTTTTTTACCCGCTGATCGGTAACCGTATCTACGGCTGGATCGGTCATTTCATCGATATCTTTGCCACAGCCTGCACCCTTTTCGGTGTGTCCACGTCACTCGGACTCGGCTGTCAGCAGGTCAACTCGGGGCTGAACTATCTGTTTGGCGTCCCGATTAACGGGTATGTCCAGGTTCTCTTGATTGCGATCATTACGGCCTTTGCCTGCACCTCCGTGGTCCTGGGCCTTAAAGCCGGCATCAAACGGGTCAGCGTCATCAACATGTGGTTGGCCGGCACGCTCTTTGCCTTTGTTCTTGTTTTGGGCCCCACCCTGTTTATCGCCAATGTCTTTCTTGATTCTGTCGGTGAATACCTTCAGAACCTTATATCGGTTAGTTTCTGGAGCGAATCCTGGTCAGGCGGTAAGTGGCAGAACGGGTGGACGATCTTTTATTGGGCCTGGTGGATCGCGTGGGGACCCTTTGTGGGTATGTTCATCGGCCGCATCTCATACGGCCGCACGGTGCGCGAATTCATCGGGGGTGTTCTCGTGGTTCCGATCCTGATTACGTTTGTTTGGATGAGCGTCTTTGGCGGGTCTGCCCTGTGGATCGAGCTTTTCGGTTCCGGCGGCATTGCCAAAGCGGTTCAGGAGAATTTTTCCTCGGCCTTATTTGTGTTCCTGCAACAATTCCCGCTGTCCTGGATTACGTGCTTCATTTCCATATTTGTCGTGGTGATCTTCTTCGTGACCTCCTCGGACTCCGGTTCCCTGGTCATCGACATGATCACCGCCGGCGGGCACATCGAACCACCGGTGCCGCAGCGTATTTACTGGTCGTGGATGGAAGGGGCCGTGGCGGCCGCCCTGTTGCTCGGCGGCGGGCTGGTGGCACTCCAAACGGCAGTCACCCTTGCCGGTGTGCCCTTTGGTTTGGTAATATTGTTTATGATCTGGAGTTTGCAAAAGGGGTTAAAAGAATATCGCGAAGAAATGTTTCCGCACATCCACGAACACCCGGACGCGATAATTGAAAAACTGTTGGCTGAGAGGGAAGCTGCAAAGAAAGCGGCAAAAGCTTAGCAGTAAAATTGTATATTCTCAAAATAGAAATAAGGAGGTCCGTTATGAAAAATAATGGGTTTCGAAATCCGATCATTCTCCTAGTTGCGCTGGCAATTTTCGCAACATGGTCGAGCACACCGGCATGTGCCGAAAAAAAAACGGTCCGAATCGCTTATGAGGAATGGTCCTCGGAGATCGCCAGCACCAATCTGGTCAAGGCCGTAATAAGGGAGAAACTCGGCCATAGATGCATAATCAAGCGGCTGAGCGTAACAGACCAGTATGAGTCGGTTTCCAACGGAAGCCAGGACGCCATCGTGGGAGCATGGCTTCCGGAACAGAATAGCTATTACGATAAGAATAAGGGCCGCTTTGTTGACCTGGGTGCGAATCTTGAGGGAACGCGGACCGGACTGGTCGTGCCCCAGGTATCAAGCACCTGGCTTCTGGCACAAGACGGCCAGCACACTGAGCCGTACATGAAAATCGAATCGATCCAGGAAATCAAAGATCATTACGATGAATTTAACGGCAAGATCATCGGCATCGAATCGGATTCGGGCATGATGACCATCATGCGGGAAAAGTTGATCGCAGCGTATGATCTGGAAGATTTCGAGCTCATCCCCGGAACTGAGGTCTCCATGACCGCCGAGCTCGCCAACGCCATCAAAAAGAGAAAATGGATCGTGGTCCTGGGCTGGACCCCGCACTGGAAGTTTGGTCGCTGGAAGCTGAAGTTCCTCGATGATCCCAAAAACATGTGGGGGAGCGAAGGCAAGATTCATACCTTGGTTCGAAAGGGGTTGAAGGAGGACATGCCCGATGTCTACAAGTTTTTAGACAACTTCAGCTGGGCTCCTGAGGAAATGGAACAGCTCCTGCTCTGGAACGAGATGGGGGGCAGTCCCTATGACAATGCCAAACGCTGGATGCGCGGCAATCCGAAGCGCGTCGAGTCCTGGCTGAAGTAACCGACCAAGATCTGGAAAAGGACCTCTTGAGCAGGTTCCTTGGAGCATGTCTGCGACCATGACAGAATTCGGATCTATCCGTAATCTCAGGCGTTGGTGATCCGGATTCATCAGAGCGGGATCATTTCCCCGGGATAGCTCATCCCGAGGGAAGCATTCCAATTTTCCCATTAAAGGAGGATTTTATGTTTAACGTCGATAAGATAATTGTTCCTACCGATTTTTCTGACTATTCCGATTCAGCATTCCAAAAGGCGCTTGATCTTGCCGAAGCATGCGATGCGAAAATATATCTTAGCCATGTGGTCGCTGACGCACCTGATATCTTTGCGTTGGATCGATTCGATAAGGAAGGTCAAAAGAAGATAATGAAAGATTTGGAAAAGCAAAGTAAAGAGTATTTTGAAGAACAAATCAAAAAATTCCCCGAGGCGCAAAAGGTGGACATTGAGACGAAAGTTCTGAGAGGAATACCATCAAAAGAGATACTAAGTTTACAGAAGAAAATCAACGCAGATATGGTGGTCATCGCAACGCATGGTCAAACAGCCTTTGAGGAGTTTTTATGGGGAAACACGGCCTCCAAGATTATCAGATATTCCAAGTGCTCGGTTCTGGTTGTCAGAAAACCGAAATACAGCTGAATCTAAGTTTGAGTTGCTGCTGTTAACTAGTGCTCTAAAACATTTTAAAACCGAATTCGTTCTTGGTAGTTCATTCCCAAGCTTCTTGTTAATTCTTTTTTAATTTTCAATAAGGAGGCATATTATGTCAGGGGTAAAAGAGCTTGAGCGTTTGCAAAAAGAAGGAAAAATTACGCGTCGTGAATTCATTACCCGTCTATCGGCATTGGGCTTGGGGGTGGCCATCTCGCCGACCCTGCTGGCACAAATTGCCACCGCTGAAACGCCCAAAAAAGGGGGGCGATTGCGTGCCGGTTTGACGGGTGGATCCACTACCGATTCTCTGGATCCCGGTTTAGTTGTGTCCAATATGAATCAATTTATTAATATGCAGACGCGTAACTGCCTGGTGGAGATCGATCAAAATTTTGAGGCTATTCCTGAATTGGCCGCCAGTTGGGAATCGTCACCAGATGCGGCTCAATGGACCTTTAAACTACGCAAAGGGATTGAATTTCACAATGGCAAAACCATGACAGCCGAAGATGTTGTGTATTCCATTAATCACCATCGTAAGAAAGACACCAAATCGGCTGCCAAAGGAATTGTGGAGCCCATCAAAGATATCAAGGCCGACGGTAAACATACCGTTGTTTTTACTCTCGAAGGTGGCAACGCTGATTTTCCCTTTATTATAAGTGATTATCATCTGTCGATTGCTCCGGCTGGAACCGAAGGCAAGGATTGGGACAAGGGAATTGGAACCGGTGGTTATGTACTCAAAAAATGGGAAGCCGGAGTTCGAGTTTTTACGGTCCGCAATCCCAACTACTGGAAGGACGGTCGGGCTCATTTTGATGAAGTCGAAACACTGGGTATTGCAGATACAAATGCCCGTACCACCGCACTCAAAACCGGAGAAATCGATTTCATGGACCGTTGCGACCTAAAAACAGTACATCTTTTCAAGAGAATGCCTGGGGTTGAGATCACCGCCACCCCCAGCACCACCCATTACTCGGTTCCCATGCGCACAGATATGGCGCCATATGACAATAGTGACGTGCGCATGGCCCTCAAATTGGCGGTAGATCGGGATGCTTTGGTCAAAACCGTCCTGCGCGGATACGGCGAAGTGGGCAACGATCATCCCATAGGCTCTATCCAGAAATACTTTGCAAAGAATCTACCGCAACGGGTTTACGATCCTGAAAAAGCCAAATGGCACATCAAAAAAGCAGGCATGCAGGGACACGCCTTCAAACTGCATGCGGCCGAAGCCGCATTTGGTGGAGCGGTGGATGCATCTTTGCTGTACCGCGAACATGCCGCTAAAGCCGGTATTAATATTGAAGTGGTTCGAGAGCCCAATGATGGTTACTGGTCCAATGTCTGGATGAAAAAAGAATGGTGCATGTGTTACTGGGGTGGACGGGTGACCCCGGATTTGATGTTCTCCACCGCTTATGCCGCAGGTGCCGGCTGGAATGACACCTTCTGGAACCATGAGCGGTTCAATAAACTCCTGGTGGAAGCCCGGGCCGAACTCAATGAAGCAAAACGCGCTGAAATTTACGCTGAAATGCAAGCCATTGTTTCCAATGAGGGAGGACAGGTTATCCCCATGTTTGCAAAAATTGTAGCAGCCAATTCAAACAAGTTGCGCCATGGTAAAATTGCCGGCAATTATGAAATGGATGGTCAACGGTTGGCTGAGCGTTGGTGGTTCGCATAGTACCCATCGCCTGAAGAGGTTAGTTTTTTTAAGTTTTCAATATTTAGCATAAAATTACAAATTTATAGTTCTTATTTTTCTTTTATCGATTTCCATTACAAAAGGCGGATACAACATATTGTGGTCCGCCTTTTAATTTCATTTCAGTCCCTGTTCCTTGTCGAATTCGATGACCATTTCTCTTAAGATCTTGCCGGTGCCATCAGGCAGCGGGTGCGGTTGATGCTCTTCAATGATTTTTTCTGCCGCCGCATAGGCCCGAGCTATCACGGCCTCACCCCCGGTCTTTTTCATCCAGTTGCCTCGGCTTCTGCGATCAAATAATTCGGACCGGGACTGACTCCGCATGGAGTTGAAGGTATGATCGTGGGATATATAAGCACCCCCGGGACCGACCTCATGGATGATATCGAAGGCCAGGGTTTCATCGGAAATTGTGACGCCCCTGGTGGCCGTCTGAATCATTCGGATCATTTCGGCGTCCAGGATCAGCTTGGCGTAATCAATCGTCAGGCCCTGCTCCAAAACCCCTGATCCGAATACGATGTTGGCGCCGGCCAAAGCGCTCAACGTGGCGCTCAGGGTAAATTCATAGCCGGCCTGATTGTCCGGCTCCTTGCTGTCGGAAGCACCGCCGCCGACGAAGCTGGGCAGCCGGTAGTACTGGGCCAGTTTTGTGATCGACGCATTGATCATACCGTATTCCGGAGCGCCGACGGCGGTTATTCCAAACCGCAAATCCAAAATGGTGCTGGTACTGCCATAGGTGCAGGGCAGGCCCTTTTTCATCAATTGGGCCAACACCATACTGCTCAGGACTTCGGCGTTGTGAATCGCCAGGGTGCCGGCCAGGGTGGCCGTTGTGGTTCCGCCGGACAGGGCCATGGGCATAATCATTATCCCCACCCCGTTATTGGCGGATTCCATTATCACATCACAGGTGTTGGGGGGAAGCGTCAATGGGCTTAGCGGGCAAACGCTGACCGTGAAAATCGGGCGCCGCTCAAATGCTTCCTTTCCGCCCACACATGCGGCGGCCAATTCGACCATGACCTGCAGGGCCCTGGCAGAATCAGCACCCAGAAAAATATGCTTGCCGGTATTGCAAAGCATCGCCTCCAGGTTGTGAACAGATTGGGTTGCCTCCGGGGTATCGGTAGAGTTGACAGCTCTTGTCGTCACGCTAATTTCATCCAGATAGTCGCATACCCGCGTAATTTCGCCGCAGTCTTTTTTGGTGGTTGGCCGAAGCTGGTGGGTTGCCGGATCGATAACATTGATACAGCCGCCAAAAGTGGTAAAGCCAACCCGATTGGGCTCGGCCACGTAGTCGTCGTTCGGGTTGCGGGCATCGTAAACAATTGAGCGCGGCGCCCAGTGGGTGCAGTCTTCAATCAGATACGACGGAAGTTTGACGATGCCGTAGTTGCCGATCCGTTCAACGGAGGCGCCGCCGCCGTGAAATACTTCCAGGGCCTTCTCACTCATGACTTTTATGCCCGTGTCCTGGAGTATTTGCAGGGTGGTGTAATGGATGGAGTCCAACTCGTCCCGGGAATAGGCACTTAGTCCAAAACCTGATGTTGTACCGATTCCGCTTCTAGATATTCTTCTCATGGCAACGACCTCACATCCATTATCGAATATTTAAGCAATTCTTTCAATTAAAAAAAGATCGCGCGAATCTGTTTCGCCAAAATGACTGCGCAGGCCGCGGGCGATACCACTCCGCCTTCGGCAGATCAATCTTCAATTCGCCGGATAAGCGGGATCACCGCTGCGCGCCGACCGGTTGACCCGGGTTAGGGTATTAGTGGGGAGATGAAAATCACTTGCAACATGGCTTTAATTTTCAACCGGTTTTTATTCCGTTCAACCAACTTTTAGCAGCATTTCTGGATTTGGGATTGCGGATTTGTTGTATCGCTTCAGGCTTCGCCTTCGGCTACGACCCGACAAGTCGCTCTATCAATTTTTATTAAACCGACAGATTACCTTAAATCCAAAATCTAAAATCCCAAATCCAAAATTTTTAGGGAATAAAAGCTGAATGAATTATTTAAAGTAACATTTCGCCAGAACCCATGATTTACACCATGCCAGGGTACTAGCATCTGAGCCGTTTATTATCCGGATCGTAGTACGGGATTGGGACCACTTCAGCCTGGTACCGTTCACCCAGAATGGTTATTTCAAGTCGAGTTCCTGGCTTGGCCAACTCGGTTTTGATATAAGCCATGGCAAGACTCTTTTGGACCACATGACCATATCCACCGGATGTGACGCGGCCAACTATTTCCTTCCCCAGATCAACCGGTTCATCGCCGAAAGCGTCGGCTTTGTCGGCTTCCACAGTCATCAAAACAAGATGTTCAGCAAGCCCCTTTTCTTTCTGCTGGATCAATGCCTGCCGGCCCAGGAAATTGCCTTTATCGAAATTAACAGATTTATCCAGTCCGGCCTCCAGTGGGGTGCGCTCAGAGGACAACTCCCGGCCCAGCACACAGTACCCTTTTTCCAGGCGCAGCGACATCATGGCCCGGATACCAAAATTGGCAATGCCGTATTCCGCTCCGGCGTTCATCAAAGCGTCATAAATATCCCGCTGATGTTCGATGGGATGGTACAGTTCCCAGCCAAGCTCGCCCGTAAAACCAATTCGAAGTGCAATCACCGGCGACAGGTTTACAAAAATGTTCTGCATCGACCTGAAAGGGAATGCCTGGTTGCTTAAATCGGTTTCAGTCAGTTTGGACAGCACATCTCTTGCTCTGGGACCGGCCAGGACCAACGTCCCATATCGGTAGGTCAGATTGTCTATCGTAACACTTCCATCAGTTGGCATCAGATTTTTCATCCAGTCTAAATCATGCCGCTCGGCCGCGGCTGCGGCAATTACCAGGAATCGGTCTTCGGCAATTTTTGTGACGGTGACATCACATTTTATCGTGCCTTTTTGCGTCAGCATGGCGGCAACCGCAATTTTTCCGACAGCCTTGGGAACTCTGCTAGTTATGATATAGCTTAGAAACGATTCAGCGTCCGGGCCGGATACCCGGAATTTTGAAAACCCGCTCAGGTCAAGGACACCGGCACGTTCCCGGACAGCCCGGCACTCTTCCCCCACCGGGTCATGCCAGTTGGTTCTTTTGAAACTGTTTTTGTCCTTGGGTTCCACAGCTTGTGGCGCAAACCAGCTTGCCCGTTCCCATCCATATGTCTGACTAAAACAGGCGCCTTTGGCTTTCAGTATATCATAGACGGGCGACGTTTTTGCGTTTCGGGCGGCAAAACGGATTTCATCAGGATATTCGACCGCATACATCATCCGGTATGATTCCAATATTTTTTCATGCGCCCAATATCGGTTGGCATAATCACCATAGCGACGGGCATCTGCAGACGATAAGTCGATGCTCGGTTCACCTTCGATAATCCATTCGGCGGTATGCAGTCCATAGGCAGCGCATTGCGTTATTCCAAAGCAATGCCCACCATTAAGATAAAAGCTGCGCAATCCAAAAGCAGGCCCCAGCAGTGGCCCACCGTCCGGTGTATAGGTTATGGGTCCGTTCACTTTCTCTTTGACTCCGCAATCACCCAAGACAGGAACACGCTGGACGGCCGCCATCAAAATGTCTTGAATCCGATCGAGATCCGGCGTGAGCGACTGGGAGGCGTAATCCATCGGGACACCGTCCGGATGCCAGGCGGCCGGATTACTTTCATAAGGCCCTATTAAAAGGCCATTTAACTCCTGACGCATATAGTAAGACGTGTCTGGATCGCGCAGCAGCGGTAGTTGCATGCCCGACTCTACCAGTTCCGGCATATCTTCAAAGAGAATATGGTGATGTTCTATGGCGATTACGGGTAAATACAGGCCCACCATGGCACCAATCGCGGATGTCCATAAACCGGCCGCATTCACAACAATTTCGCAGGTGATGTCTCCATTTCTGGTATGAACGACCCACTCTCCACCGGGTGTTTGTGAAATATCGGTTACTGGATTAAATGTGTATATTTCGGCGCCTCGCTGACTTGCGCCTTTAGCCATAGCGTGGGTGACGCTGGCAGGGTCCACATGACCGTCATTGGGATGAAATAAACCACCCACAATTTCCTCCGTGTCGATCAGCGGGTAGATTTTTTTCATCTCCTGCGGCCCCACAAGTTCCGACTCAATACCAACCAGCTTATCTTTTCCCGCGACATGTTTGTACTCATCCATACGGTCGGGAATAAGGGCGATACGCAGGCTGCCGGTTGTGTGCCAATCGACGGCTTGGCCGGTTTCTGCCTCCAGCGTCGGGTATAGCTGAATGGCATAGTCATTTATTTTTGTCGTATTAAAGGAACGATGATAATGCGGGACATT